>Ga0116164_10003350_pt1 | contig 11023 bp, 12 predicted proteins | sample AD_UKC109_MetaG_FD_89888 | JGI IMG/M metagenome (GOLD analysis project Ga0116164, IMG submission 89888) | Active sludge microbial communities of municipal wastewater-treating anaerobic digesters from Hong Kong - AD_UKC109_MetaG | ecosystem: Engineered > Bioreactor > Anaerobic > Digestate... | reverse complement strand
GGAAGCGGAAGCCAAGGTGCAAGCCTGGCTGGACCGTCATAAACCACAGCTGTCCCGCCCTGTAAAACCGGGCGATGAACTTCCATCGGCTGTACTGCCGGCAAGTACTTCGGGGCAAGCGCCTGAAACACAGGCCGGGACAGCGCAAGAGATCCTACAACTTAGGACCGGTACCCCCATAGCCCAGCTGGATAAACGGCTGGGCTTACTGCTGCCATCGCGGCGATAACAAAGGAGGAATTTTATGAGTCAAGTACTGGAAATGCGCAGGAAGCGCGGTGAGATCTGGGACCAGGCGAAAGCGTTTCTGGATTCCCACAGGGATGAAAGCGGCTTGCTGAGCGCCGAGGATACGGCGCAATACGAGCGCATGGAACAGGATGTTGTGAACCTCGGCCACGCGATTGAGCGCGAAGAACGCGTGGAGGCGATGGAGCGCGAACTGAACACCCCGGTGCGGGACGAACTGCACGGGCGACCGGATCCCGGAAGCCGGGAAGAGAAACCCAGCATCAAGGCCAAAGCCTATCAGGATGCGTTCTGGAAGCATATGCGCGGACAGCCTGCTGCTGAGCTGCGTAACGCTCTGCAGATCGGCACGCTCACCGAAGGCGGGTACACTGTTCCGGATGAATTCGAGCATACGCTGGTGGAAGCGCTGCAGGAAGAAAACATCATGCGCGGTCTGGTGCATGTGATCACGACTTCGTCCGGCGATCGTCGCATTCCGCTGGTGACCAGCAAAGGCGCGGCGAGCTGGGTGGAGGAAGAAGCTGCGATCCCGGAATCGGACGATACGTTCGGGCAGATCACGCTCTCCGCGCATAAGGTGGGCAGCATGATCCGTGTCAGCGAAGAACTGCTGCACGACTCCGCCTTCAACCTGGCGGCATATATTACGAGCGAGTTCGCCCGGCGTGTAGGCGCTGCGGAAGAAGAAGCGATCGTGACCGGCGACGGCAGCCACAAGCCCACGGGCCTTCTGCATGATACCCTGGGCGCGGAGCTCGGGCTCACCACGGCGGCTGTCGCGACCTTGGCGGCCGATGAGCTGGTCGATCTGCAGCACAGTCTGAAAGCGGGGTATCGCCGCAAGGCATGCTGGATCATGAACGATGCCACGATCAAGCTGCTCCGAAAGCTCAAAGACGGCAACGGCCAGTATCTGTGGTCGCCGGGTCTCTTGGCCGGTCAGCCGGATACGCTGCTCAACCAGCGTGTGCTAACCAGCAACTACATGCCCTTGCCGGCTGCCGGGAACAAAGCCATTCTCTACGGCGACTATGGCTATTACTGGCTGGCTGACCGGGAAGGCCGCTCCTTGCAGCGTCTGAACGAGCTGTATGCGGTCAACGACCAGATCGGGTTCAAGATCACCCAGCGTGTCGACGGTCGCCTGATCCTGCGCGAAGCGGTCAAGTGCCTGCAAATGAAGGCTGCGTAACAATATTCGGGGACTGCCGCTGAGCGGCAGTCCCTTTCTAATAAGGAGGAAACGGTATGAGCGATACGACGCGAAACTATCATGCCCATGGTGGAAACGAGTGGGTGGTTGGCGGCAAACTGACCTTTCTGCCTGGTGCAACGGTTGAAGGCGCGGAAGGCGTGTTGAATCTGCCGGCTGCTGCTTCAACAAACCTACCCAATCTCCCTGCCAGCGAAGCCACAACGGTCGCGGCGCTGCGGGAGAGTTTCAATCAACTGCTGGCGGTATTGAAAGCAGCAGGTGCCATGACGCCCGATCCGGCTGTGGAGTAAAGAATTGATATGGTACTCACGGTCGAGGAAGTCAAGACGCACCTGCGCATCCAGCAGGATGAGGAAGATATCTATCTGGGAACCCTGATTGCGCAAGCACAGGCGGCTGCCGAAGACTTCTGCCGCGTATCGTTTGCCGAAAGTATACCGGAACCGATCCGCCTCGCTGTCCTGCTCATGGTCAGCCATTATTACGAGCACCGGGATATCCCGGACAAGCAAGCGTACCTCACCATGCGCATGGCGTTTGAAAACCTGCTCTATCCGTATCGGGATCCGCTGCAGCTGTTCTGAGGAGGTATACAGAGTGCCTGTCTATAGCAAAACCGAGCCGCATCCCGGGGACCTCCGACACTTCGTGGAGATCGGGTTTACCGAGAACGCCGTCAATGAAAACGGGTACTCCGAAGCAACGGACACTGTGCTCTGCAGTGTGTGGACATCGGTGACCGACATCAGCAGTCGCCAGATACAAACGGCGGATAGCAGCGTCATGGAAAACGGCATTTTGTTTGGAATCCGATCCCGGGAGGACATACGGCCAGGGATGTGGGTACGGTTTCAGGACGTAAAGTGGATAATTTCAACGCTGGAGGGATACGGGTATCAACGGCGATACCTCGGGTTGAAAGCCTACAGAGCAAAGGGTGTGAGCGGATGAAGCAGGTGCAGCTGGCGCTGGCTGGTATAGGGATTCCCGTGTTTGTCGGGATCTGGAAAGCGACGCCCGAACAACCGATTCCGCCGTCACAGTACGCGGTGTATTCCACGACTACAATGGAAGCGTTTCATCACGACGACCGGGTGATAGTCTACAAGACCTTTGTGTACCTGAACCTGTGGAGCGAAACCGATCCGACAGCGATGGCGGCAGCGATCCGGAGTGCGATGTACGCGGCCGGGTTTGCGATGATCGAGGAAACGGACCGCAGCGGCAGCCGCTCAGCATATAACGCGGATACCCGGCAGTACACGATCCAGTGGACCTGGTGTCTGCGGGAAGAGGTGGCCTGATGCCCATGGAGATGCGAGGATTCGGGGATTTTGAAAACGATCTCGCCGGCATGGCGGCGGCCTTGGAACAGGGAACCGGTGTCGATCGTGCGCTCAAGGCAGGAGCTGTGCCGATTGAGGCGCGGATGCGGCAGAACGCGTCCTCTGATCCAAAGGTGATCTCCGGTGATCTGCGCGATTCGATTCATACCGGGTCGGTCCGCAAACGCAGGAACGGCGGCAAACGGATTACGGTCGGCGTACATACCAAAGAAAAAGGCGCGTATTACGCTAACGCCGTTGAGTTCGGCCATGGCGGACCTGCGCCGGCACCAGCGCATCCGTTTGTCCGGCCTGCGTTCGATACCACGGCTGAGGAAGCGTATACGGAAATCAAGCGCGTTCTGCGCGAGGAACTGACATAAGGAGGAATTTCATACAATGCCTACCGCAGCTTCGCCTGCCGTCTCTTCGACGGTGGGCTTTAAAAATGTTGTCCTGGCTTCGCTGACAGAGGATTCAGAAGCGACGCTGACTTATGGGGACCTGCAAGCCGTCGCAGGTGCGATCGAGGCGTCCGTGACCCCGGAAAATGCGGATCCCGAGATTCAGTACGCCGACGACATCGAGTTTGACGTTCTGTACCCGGATCCGGAGCTGACGTTCAAGACCAAGATGGCGGATATCCCGCTGACGATCCAGGAAATGATCTTCGGCAACCAGATCGACGACAACGGCGTGCTGATCCGCACCTCAACGGACAAGCCGGCGTATTTCGCCGTGGGGTTCATGTCGGAGAAATCCAACCACAAGTACCGCTATGTCTGGCTGTACAAGGTGCGCGCCAAGCCTGTCACCGAGAGCTATGCCACCAAGGAAGGCGGCACGATCACCCGGCAGACCGGCGAGGTCGAATGGACCGCCATCAAGCGCACGCACGACGGGCGATACCAGGCAATCGCCGATGAGGATGAAAACGGGTTCACGGCGGCCATGGGCGCAACGTTCCTGGCGACTGTGTACGAACCGACCTTTACGGCTCCGTAATTTGTACGCTGCCGCATGGATCATCCTGCGGCAGCAGTCTTTTTCTAGGAGGTGTTGATCATGATTACCTGTACGCTTGGCGGGAAGAACTATGCGGTGGATTTCATTTCCGGCAGAGCGCTGCGCGAGATGGAACCGGCGTCCCGGATGTACGGGAAACTCGTCCGGATCTCGAAGGAAGCCATGGAAGGCAAGGATGTGACCGAGGAAACCGTCACGGTCGCGGATGCGCTGGACGTGATGGTGAAGTGGTTCTGCATCCTGTTCGGCGGGCAATTTGCACCGGATGAAGTATACGATTGTTATCCGGCTGACCGGCTGATGCACGATATTGCACTGGCGTTAATGGCTGTTCAGACGCAGACGACCGAGGTGTTGGAGTCTTTCCCTACGAAACCGGTGACGCAGGAGGCGACGGAGATCGCAGAGCAGATGTCGAACGAAGCGATAGCGCCCTGACGCTGCCGGATTATATATACCGCACCTACAATATGCTGCTGAAAGCCGGGTGGCGGATGGGGGAGATCGACGAGATGGACATGCCGGGATTTCTCCGTATGCGGGCATGGGATGCGCAGCAGGAACAGAAACAAAAAGCACCTCGCCAGGCGTTCATTGACGAAGTGTGGGGGAATCAGGCTTCCATTTGATGTGTTTGATGGACAAACATTGTTATTGTGTTCACAACAATGCTTCCACATAAGGCTTGATCCTTGCCTTGATGCCAAGTTCAGCCGCATATTCGATGAGTGTCTGTATGCGTTTGCTTCCGCGCATGTAGGTTTTCAGAACTTCAAGGGCGACATCTGTTCCCACGGTTTCGATGCTTCTGAAAAAATCGCAAACGGTTCGCTCACGGTCATACACTCGCAGTAGACCTTGATGGGTATTCAACACTTGAATTCCCAACGAATACAGGTGCTCTGTTTGACGAAACACCCGGATGGGCGGAAATGCGGGAACTTTCGGGAGTACGCCTTTGTTCGGAACAGTAAGATACACTGCATCTGGAATCACTGTTGTGAGATCTTGGATGTTAGCCGCAGAATATAAGGAAAGCACGGCATGGGGAATAACGGACACGGCAATCAAATCACCGGAGAGATCTGGAAAGCTAGCAGACCAACAGTAGTAACCGGTTTTGATTTTCGTTATATATCCTTCTGTCAACAGAAAATTGATATCCTTCGTACAAAAGCCTGAGGATCGTAAGATGCTCGTTTGCAGAATTGGACCCTTTGCAGAAAAGAGTTGCTTTACCTGCGCAATTCGTTGACCGGACACAGTACCACCTAATTTCAGCAAATAAAATGTAGAAAACTGAATGTTGATGGTAGTATTATACTGCGATACCATGGATATATCAAGAAAAACTGTATTGATCCGACATATCAAAAAGCACCTAAATAGGTGCTTTTTTGTTAGGAGGTGTTCTTGTTGAGTGAGGTCCTGCGCGATCTGGTCGTAGCGCTATCTTTAGACAGCGATAATTTCAGCCGCAACCTGCGTACCATCAATCGGCAGATTAAAGAAGCAGAGAGCACCTTCCGGTTAGCCGGGGCAGGCGTGGACGGATTTGAGAAATCCGTCAAGGGCACCGAAGCGAAGCTCTCGATGCTCGGGAGCAAGCTCAAAGAGCAGAATCGCGCGGTGGAACAGTATTCCCGTGCGCTTGTTGCAGCGAATCAGAAACTGACCGATGCGCATGCGCGGCAGGAGAAGATTACGACTGCGCTGACGGCAGCACGTGGAGAGCTTTCGCAGGCGAAGGCTGCGGTCGCCAGTGCTTCCAGTGAATATCAGAAGCTGGCTGTATCCCTTGGAGAATCCGATGCGGCAACGGTCATGGCAAGAGAGAATTTTGCGCGCTGCGAACAGGAATACCAGGACGCACAAGGCAAGGTGAAGCTGCTGGAAGGGCAGCTGCAGTCCAATACCAAAGCGCTGCAGAACAATGCGGATGCGATCTCCAAAACAAAAACAGATCTGAACAACGCCAAAGCCGCGGTCAAAGACACGGAATCGGAAATCCGTCAGCTGACGGAACGGCTTTATACCATGCAGTCCGGCTGGACGAAAGCCGGTGATGCGCTAACCGCGTTTTCCAAAAAATGTTCTACGATCAGCAAGACAATGGTGACGGCCGGGAAAGGCATGACGGCTGCGGTCACGGCTCCGCTCGTTGCGTTAGGGGCGACAGCGGTGAAAGCGTCCGTGGAGTACGAGGACGCGTTCGCTTCCGTGCGTAAGACAGTGGATGCGACGGAGGAAGAATACGCGCAGCTGTCTGATTCCGTCAAAGGAATGAGCACAGAAATAGCGACCTCCGCCAACGATATTGCGGAAGTCATGGCGAGCGCTGGGCAGCTCGGGATCCGGAACGATAACCTCGTAGACTTCACCCGCACGATGATCGACCTTGGGAACTCCACCGATATCATCGCCAACGATGCCGCGACGGCCATTGCGCAGTTTGCCAATGTGACCGGGATGGCGCAGACGGAGTTTTCAAATTTCGGTTCTGCACTGGTCGATCTTGGCAATAACTTTGCGACGACCGAAAGCGCTGTTATGGACATGGCGACGCGTTTGGGTTCAGCCGGTTCGCTGATCGGATTGTCGGAGGCGCAGATCCTGGGTTTCGCCACGGCGCTTTCCTCCGTCGGGTTGGAAGCCCAGGCGGGCGGTACGGCGTTTTCGAAGGCGATGATCGCTATGCAGGTGGCGGTGGAAACCGGTGATGGCAGCCTGACTGACTTCGCTCACGTTGCCGGATTGAGCAGAAAAGAATTCCAGGCACTCTGGAAGAGCGATCCGGCCGGAGCGATCGAGCAGTTCATTGTAGGATTGTCCCAAATGGACGAAGCCGGCGTATCCTCCATCGTGACTTTACAGGAAATGGGCTTTGCGGAAGTCCGGCTGCGCGACACCCTGATGCGCGCGACGAATGCCACCGAACTGTTCAGCCAAACGCAGGAAACGGCGAATGCCGCGTGGGAAGCGAATACCGCGCTGACGGATGAAGCGAACAAGCGCTACGCCACTACGAAAAGCCGACTGACGAATCTCAAGAATACAGCGCTTCTATTTGCACGACAGATCGGTGATGATCTGAACCCTACCATCCAGAGCCTGATCGACCGCGCCAATGAACTGCTGGCGTCCTTTCTGTCCATGGATGAGAGCCAGCGGATGGCAATCATCAAGTTTGCGGCCGTTGCTGCCGCGGCCGGACCTGCGCTGTTGGTGATCGGGAAAACGATTGGAGCGGTTGGAAAGGCCTCCGCGGCAATCGGTAAATTTGCTACCGGCATGGGAAAGTTCTCAGCCAAGGTGAAGCTGGCGGGCGGAGGTGTTTCCGGATTTGTCAAAACCGTGGGTTCTTCGAAACTTGCGGTAGCCGCGCTCTCCGCCGCGCTGATCTATGGAGCATACAAACTCTACGATTACGCGTCCGGTGCTAAGACGATCCGCGAAGCCCTCGAGGGCATGACCAAGACGGCCAGCGCCTGGAAGAACACTGCCGCAGATACCTTTTATTCCAAGGGCGGGTTGAGTGCTTTTGGCATGTCGGAGGCCGACTTCACCCGAAATTCCCAAACCGCACAGGAGTGGAAGGATGGCCTGGTGGCGGTTTGGTCGGATGGGAAGAAGGAAACGGATGCCATCGTATCCGACTGGACGGAATCCTTCAAAACCCTAACCTCGTCCACCCGTGAAGAGCTGCTAAGTATGCAATCGACAGCGGATGATTCCGGCTATACCGCGATCTCTAGTCAACTATCCGCGGACATCGCCCAACTGGATGCAATGGACGCGGAAGTCGAAAAGCTTCTCAAACGGCGTCAGTCAAAGGAATTTTCCGACAAGGACGAGAAACGTCTTCAGCAATTGGTGGACGAGCGGGAAGCGATCGAGGTCAAGTACCATCTTACACCGGCTGATACCGACGGCTTCGAGACTATTCGGCAGAAGCTCCAGGCTGAGGTGGCCCGTGCGCGGGCGCGGGGGGAGGAGACTGCGGACGCCTCTGTATACGAAAGCGCCATGGTTGCCGCGGCTGAGGGGATAGCGGCGATCAACACCCAGCTGGATGCGCAGTATGACAAGGAATACGCGCTAATCCAGCTCATGCAGGATGAATCTGAGAGGCAGCAGGCGCTGGAAGCGCTCAATGCCAAATATAACGCTGATCGCATGGAGGCTGCCGAGGAGTATGCACGGACGTTAGCGGATCTCGTGATGCCGGTATGGCAGCAGGAAGGCATTCAAAAAGCCGGCGACGATGTCGATACGCTCTATGCCAAGCTGCGGGAATACAGCATTGCTGCCTCCAACAACGATACTTTCGGGATGGGCAAAGCGCTGGAAGATATGAATACACTGACCGCCGATATGGACGAGGGGAGTCTGACGGACTATCTTGGGATCCTCACACAGATCCAGTCCCTACTGGACACCGGGCTTTCTGAGGACGAGATCAAGGCGCTGTTTCCGGAGCTAGACGTTTCCGGACAGATGGAGCAGATCGCAAGCCTGACGCAGTTTATCCAGGACCATAAAGATACGCTGTCCGGGTTGAATACGATGTTTTCGGATGCTGTCCCTGAGGAAGTGTTGAAGATTGCCACCGATCTGGACATGACGGGCGCGCAGGCGCGATGGGATGTTTTCGCAGAGAATCCCGGAGTGATTACCGCGGACGCGGTCATCAACAGCAGTATTGCCCTGGTCGGGTATGATCTGACAGCCTACAACGAATTCGTGACGAACAATCCCGTTACGGTGACCGGGGTAGTGCGGATTGGTGAAACCTTTGATAACCCGTCCGATGTGCTCGAAAATCCAGATGCTACCTTCTGGGAAAACGGCGTAGAGATTCCTGTAAATCTAGTGCCAGCAGAGAAAATCGATGCCGATACCTTAATTGCTTACGATGCTGACGGTACGCTGCATGTGTTGATCACGCCGGAGATAGAGGGCACATCGCTGTCTGTACAGAAAGCTGCGGAAGGCATATCGAAGGACTATGTGACGACCTCAGTGTTCGGGAAACAGTCGCAAAACGACTGGGGATTTCTCAACGGCGTTCTCGGCAACAGCTTGTTGGAATGGATGGGCAGCTTCAATGCTGAACTGAAGCTCTTTGAGAAGAACAAGGGTGGGATCGTCACCTTATGGGGGTTGCTGGACGAGACTACGCTGTCTGGGATCAACAGTCGGATGAACGCACAGTTCTCCGGAGAGAATCTGGCAGGCTTCACGGCCTATGTCTCCGAACTAACGGCAGCGATCCAAAACGGCGAGAACCTATCGGAAGACGATCTGACCAATCTGCAAAACATTGTAGAGTTCATTAATAACCTTGAACTGACCGATACGGGCGAGAACATCCGCGCAGGCGTGGCCCAGGGGATGACGGAAGCCGGGTGGGACACTGACGCTGAAACCGTCGCCTCCAGTCTGGAAGCGGCGCTTAACCTGGCACTGGGTATCCAGTCGCCTTCCGCCCGCATGAATCCTGTTGGAAACAATGTATCTGCGGGCGTAGGCGTCGGGATGACGGGGTATGATTTCTCTCCGGAAGCCGGCACCATGGCTGCGCGACTGGAAAATGACATATACGCAGCGCTTTCAGGGAATCTGAACGCATCGACGTTGAAACCCATAGGCATCCAAGTGATGACCGGGTTGACCGCTGGCATTCGGGTAGGCCAGGAGGGGATGGTCCTGGCTATGCGTGCTGCCGCGCGCGCAGCCGTGAACGCTGCCAAGCAGGAACTGAAAATCGCCTCTCCATCCGGTGTGTTCCGTGATGAAGTGGGACGTATGGCGATTAAAGGTTTCGGACAAGGTGCACTGTTGGAGAGCAAGGAACAGGCCAAGGTGATCCGAAATGCTGCGCGATTCCTTACCGGTGCTGCGCAGGACGGAACCGTGAGCCATACTTCGTATGACAATCGAAGAACTTATAACCAGAACGCTACCTCCACCGTGCAGGTCGAGAAGCTGTATGTGCGGGACGAACAGGATATCCGTTCCCTGGCGGTTGAGATTGCCAGCCTCACAAAACGGCAGCAGCGTGGTAAAGGGCTGCGAATGGCTTGAAGGCTACGCAATCCCGGAGTATAATATGCAGGTTGAAAAGAGTAATCTGTTTGATGATCAAGTATCTGCGGAGGGAACCTATGAAACTGAACTTCATTACTTTCCTAGTGAGAGACATTGAGAAATCCGTGCGGTTTTATACCGAGTTGGCAGGGCTGCAGGTTGTTAATCGCATCACGCCCAAAGCTGGAGAGATTGTATTTCTGGCCAATGAACAAGGCGAAACGATGCTGGAGTTCATTGCGGTAGAAGACGCGGTGAAAGTCAGCGTCAAAGGAATGGCGATGAGCTTTACAGTCAATGATGAACTGGAGACAGTCCGGGAGAAGGCAATCGCTTTGGGGTATTCGCCGTCGGAGGTCAGGGAGATCGGTCCCAAACCGAAGTATTTTATGGTGATGGATCCCGATGGGATCCCAGTGGAGTTTAGCGTTTAAAGCTGAATGTATATGGGGTAAGGGCACTGTCTCAACTGACAGTGCCCTTTACTATGTCTGCTTGGAGGTGAGGGTGTGAACGATTGGTTCGAATGGAATGGTGTTCGTTGCACTGAGTACGGTATTCATGTTTCCAAACAGCCGGCGTTCACCACTCCTTCCGAGCGTGTGACCTATACGAATGTGCCGGGTCGCCCGGGCAGCCTGACGACGCTGGAGGGCGAGGACGTTTACGACGATCTGGTGCTGACTGCCACCTGTTTTCTCTCCGACCCTTTACAGATTCCAGCCATCGCGGCTTGGCTCAAGGGAAGCGGAACGGTCACCTTTGCCAACCGGCAGGGCGGCTTATATAACACGCGGATTGCAAATCAGATCAGCTTTGAGAAAATCCTCCGTGGAAATCCGCACCATGAGTTCACGATCAATTTCCGTTGCAAGCCTTTCTGGTATGCGGAAAACGTGGAGCCGATCACGCTCACGGAGTCCGGTACGTTCATCACCAATCCTGGAAGCGTCTATTCCGAACCGGTGATCACCGTATACGGTTCCGGAGATATTACGCTGATGATTGGGACGACCGTGGTAGAACTGACAGGGATTAATGGCAGTATCACGCTGGATACACCGCTCATGGAAGCTTATAAGGATGACGTCAGCATGAACGGCAGCATGAGCGG
>Ga0116164_10003347_pt1 | contig 11025 bp, 7 predicted proteins | sample AD_UKC109_MetaG_FD_89888 | JGI IMG/M metagenome (GOLD analysis project Ga0116164, IMG submission 89888) | Active sludge microbial communities of municipal wastewater-treating anaerobic digesters from Hong Kong - AD_UKC109_MetaG | ecosystem: Engineered > Bioreactor > Anaerobic > Digestate... | reverse complement strand
GAACAAAATAGAGCCTACTGCACCGGTATTTTGTCTTTGTGAGAACTGCAGTAAAGATTCAATCCAATCCTCAGTAATTATTTTCGTATCATTATTGAGTAGAATTATTTGTTTTCCATGTGCAAGTTGATTAACAGCAAAATTTTTAACCTGTGAATCGTTCAAAGGAGTATCGTTTTCGTGGTAAAGCATTCTGGAATCTTTTTTTAGACGTTTAATCAGGGTTTTATTTGTTCTGTTTTTTATTCCATTATTGTTTATTAAAATGATCTCGTAATTTTGATAAGATGTTTTTTTTATAATCGAATTAATGCATTTTATCAGCGTTTGATGTGGGTATTGAAAATGTATAATAATTGATATTAGCGGATTTTCATTTATGTTGTAGTTTATTCGATAAATTCCCGGATGTTTTGTGAAAAGGACTTTAGCGGATAAATTTCTTCTTTCTAAAGCATTTTCAAGAGCTTTTTTTCCGGATTTATAGGCATATTCTTTACTGTTAATATCTAATGCAATTGAACCCGGGATTTTTCTCCAATGGTATAAAATCTTTCGGATATGATGGATTTTTTCTGTGTTTTCTGTTGCCTTAAGAACTAAATCATAGTCTTGAGCACCTTCTAGACCAATTTCGAGGCCACCGATTTTTTCTATCAACGCATGTTTGATAACAGTTGGATGAACCATATAATTCTGGCTTAATAAACGATCAGGCGAATAATCCGGTTTATAATATGGTTCGCAGTAATACCCTTCAGTGTCAATCTTGTCTTCATCGGCATAAAGCAAGTCAACATTTCCTTGTAATTCGTTAATTATTTTAACGTTTTCATATAAAGTGTCCACAGTTAATTCGTCATCGTTATCCATAAAAAGGAAATAATCGCCCTCTGCTAGTTTCATAGCTTCGTTGGTAGCACCCGGAATATGCAAATTCTTTTTTAAAAAGGTTATTTTGATTTTTTTGTTTTCTATCTTCGATAGAAAATCTTTTGTTTGTTGATTGGTACTACAATCATCAGCGATACATAATTCCCAATTTTGATACCACTGATTTTCTACCGATTTAATGGCCTTCTCTAGCCATTTGGGATCAATGTTGTATACAGGCATTATGATTGAGATTAAAGGCTTGCTTTGAAAAGCAAGAATATTTTTAGTGATCTGCTCAGTGTATATTGGTTCTTGATAGCAATAGTATAAATTTTCTCCGCCTTCTATCATTCTACCTTCACGTTTTCCAAATCTTATATAATGTACCAAGGGATTTAATCGGGAATAATAAACATCTTTGTTCGTTCTTAAATAGTATTCAGTATTAAATTCATTGGAAGGATTACGAAGTTCTGAAGCACCGTGTCTGATATAGTGAATGATTGGATTACTTGCTTTTACATCCGAATAATGTTTAAGGTATGCTTTCTTGTCAAACAATCCGGAACGAGCAATTATCAAATAATCTTTGATTAGAGTGAATAACGAATGGAGCTTACTTCTTTTTCTCCTTTTTTCCTTAATGCTTATTTTTTTTTCAACTCTTTTCAATTTTTTCACAAATACTTTTTGTTGAATATGAGAAAAACGGGTAGGCGTTAAATGGTCTTCGAAGAAAGCAATAATCTTCCTTCTGATAATCGGCTGAGTTTTTTTTAAAGCCTTACGGAGAAATCGACAATCTTCTTTGGTATAAGAAAAATTCATGGTATTTTTGTTTTTCATTTCATTCATAAAGACTTGTGAGTTTAAGTAGTCAATTTGTAAGTTTTCTTTCAACCAAAGGATATCTGGTAGGGCATTAGTAAGAATATTCTTTTTTTGCTCAGAGGTCAAATCAAACTTCTCTCCTTTTAAACCAAAAAGAGGCATTGTATCTTCTTTGAATCTTCCACTACTGAGTTTTTGATTTTTGATTAAAGGTTGCTTTTTATTGATGAAAGAAATAATTTCGGCTGCTTTTTTAGAAATTCGGTTATTGACTCTAAAATACTTAAACTCAGATAATTCTTTTTCGGTAAAATCAAGCAGATTTAGAAAGTGCCCGGCTACACCATATTTATTTTTTTTTGCTTCTTCAAACTGAAAGACTTCAATGTTGTTTTTGCCAAAGGTGTCCTGCAAAGCCTCAATCTTTTCTCGATAGTAATGGTCCAAGTGATCTGACACTTTTTGGTAAGCGGACTGAAAATCGCTTCCCCAACGAATTATATTTTGTATTCGACTACTTACATGATCCTTCGGATTTCTTATGTATAGGATAACTCTAAATGATATTGATTGTTTTTGTGTTTGATTAGATCCCACTTTTTCAATTAAAAAATCCCGCATTTCTTTAAGCTCATTTGTTTTCATTGAAGAAATATTTTCACCTGATAGTATCAAATGTTCAAAATTTGAATTATATATTTCCTTTTGTAATTGGTTAAGATTCCAATAATTATATTCGGTTATTTCTTCTTTTGTGAAAGCGGAAAAAATATTACCTGTAATGGTTTCAGGGTTTGAAGCAAAAGCACTTACCATTTTTGGCCAATGATTTGAGCCCCAACACTTAGGAAAAAGATAACCTTTTTTTGCAAGCAACTCTCGGTTTTTTTTATAGAACAAAGTTTTCTGTATACTTGTACTGCCTGTTTTTGTGACGCCAACATGTAGGATGATAGTTTTAGTGTTGGCTGTGTTTTTATTTTCTTTTATGTTCATATCAACTCCAATTTTTTTGATGTTTTTATCCTTACACCCAGGACTTCATCGATGATGAGGATATCTAATTCCACATGGGTGGCGATGGATAATTCCAATTTTGCTTTCATGCCTGAAGAATAGCTACGACCGAGGAGTTAATGAATTCATTGAGTTCAGAATAGTCTGTGATAGCATGAAAAGGTATATCCAGGAATTTTTTTGTTTTCCAAGAATTGGACTGTTAAGGTAAATATTTTCTGCATCACTCTCACTTTAGTCCTAAATACTCTTTCCAAAATTCCATATTCGTAATTTCACCCTGCCTTTTTTTATATTCCAAGTTTGTTTTTTTGTATTTCGTCAAAGTCATCAAAGATACTTTAATGGTTCTTTTGATGATTTTAAACAAAGAACGATAACTTTTCTTTGTTGCAACGACTTGAAGATTCCTTCTGTCATAAAAGAGAATGTTTTTAGCTCGGTAAAATTCTCGTGTCCGGAGATCACCGAAATTGATAATGCGATTGTGTTTTGCTTTGAAACAATAACCGTTTAATGTGATGATTCTGAACAATTTACTGAAAACATTTTCTTTTTCAACTGAATAGACCCTTAAGAAGGAATCCAAATAGGAGGAATCAAATCCCTCCAAACGTTGAGTGCTGTATCCTTTTTTTCTTATTTCATTATGCAGCTTCTCTGGGTCTTGAACCTTAAGCCAGTCAATTCCTTTATAATAGTCTTCAACCCCATCTAATAATAATTCTGCTTCTTTATACTTGTAAAACAGGATTTCCTTTATTATGCGTTTATAAATAATTTTTAAGAAAAACAATTTACTTTTGCCAGTATAATGGAGGGCGTTGCAAATTAAAAGATTCCGGAAAATATAATAATTCAGGAAAGAAGAATATTTCAATTCAAAGGGTTCATGCCAGATACAAATACCATTTAGTAGAACGAGGTTTTTAATGTTCCGCAATCCATACTCAATATCATCCCCTCTTATAAAGATGGGTAAAGGAAGGTTTTTTTGTGAAACGACCGATAATGGAATGCAACAATAAAACCAGGCATTGTACTCGTAGTAATCTTTTGTTTCATTATACAAAAGATCATAACTTGAACTCAAATCAATACCCTTTTTAAAAGAAACAAGCATTCCGCCGTTCCAGGAAGCACCAGCTTCTTCCTGTATCGTCGGTTTTAATATATTCAGCATGCTTCCGCCTATAAAGACATCCTTATATTGCTTTTGTCTGAATCTGAGAAAAGTATATGTTCTCTCCAATGAAGCCGGTTCAATTGTTGTATCATCATCCATAAACAGAACATGTGAAAAGGACTGTTGATCTTCCATGGCTTCGATGAGCCCTCTAGTGAAACCGCCTGAGCCTCCGGCATTTTTGTTGGGGATTATTCTGATTCTATCATCACCGAACTGAAATTGTTCCAGTGTTTTTCCATTATCAACGATAAAAACAGATAAGTGTTTATGTAAAAGCGATTCACGATTTTCAAGAATGTACTTTTTCAATATTCTGATATTCTTTTTGATGTATTCCTCTCTTTTATAGGTACAGATGACGACGCAAATATCCGTGGGATTCATATTTTTCTCTGATATTTGAGAACAGTAGCCGCCTTCGAAGAAGACACTCTGATCATCAAGTGCTTTCAATGTAAAAAAGACCATATCATGATCTAGTTCGGGAAGTGCGATTTCTATCAAGTCTTTTACCGGAGAAGAAAGGTTTATTTGTTGTTGGGTTTGCTCAAAAACCAATTTATCTTTCAGATCCCGGGTGAAAATCGACAGTGAGAAATTACCTTGATAGGTTACCTGTAGGAATAAATTATCCAAAGTAGTATATTCTTTCCATTTATTTAAAGAAAAACTGTTAAAATATGAGTTAAAAGATATTTGAGCATTCTCTTGAAAAATTAGGTGTTGAGTATTAGTATCAAATGATACATCTCCGTAGGATTGAAAATACAGCATATCGGTTGAAAGGTTTTCTTTTTTTGGAAATATGATAGGTTGAATAATCATTTTACCCCCCCTTTCTTCAGGTTATTTTCTATATTGAATACAATCTTCCTTTCTTGTATACCGATTTTTGATTGGTTGATCAATTGGTAGCTTTCATCAATGATATCGCATTCAGAAACATTGAAGTGATTTTTGATGACATACATCGTCAGCTTTCTTTCGCTTAAGAAACCGATATATCTTGCTTTTGTGCTATTTGCCACTTCCATTCTCTTTGCAACTGCAAACAACAGGGGAACTAACCAATCACAGTAACCTTCCACCTATCTTTTGTCTGCGATGGTGTCTGTAACAATGGAAAATTTTCATCTCTTAATGCAGCACCCACATGAATCGGGATGATGTAATCAAAAGGAATGTGTTCAATTTTCTGATGGGTTGCCATGTAAATTGAAATGCTCATGTCATCTCCCGTTAAATTCTTTCTGCGCCGTTGTTAATACGGAGCTTAAGATTTCGTCCATGTTGTAATAACGATATTGACCCAGTCTGCCCCGAAACAATACATCCGGATCTTGTTCTGTCAACGATTTATATCGGTTGTACCGTTCATTGTTGCTGAAGTTGTTAATTGGATAATAAGGTTCTTCAAGGTCTGAAAAAGACTGGGGATATTCTTTGGTTATTACCGTTTTGTCTGATATTGTACCTTCAAAATGCTTATGTTCAATGATTCTGGAGTAGGGTGTTTGGGCATCTGTGTAATTAATCACGGCATTACCTTGAAAGTTATCGCATTCTAAAATCTCATGCTGAAACCTTAATGAACGGTAGTCCAATTTACCATAGCGATAATCGTAATACCGGTCTATCATGCCTGTATAGACAAGCTTATGGGCATATTTCCTGAAGCCTCTTTGATCGTCGAAAAAATCAACAGATGTTTGCACGTCGGCTTGATTCAGCATTTTTTCGATGATTGCAGTATACCCCCCGATGGGTATCCCTTGATAGCGGTCGTTGAAATAATTATTGTCGTATGTCCATCGCAATGGCAGGCGTTTGATCAGAAAAGCCGGCAGCTCACTGGCCTTTCTTCCCCATTGCTTTTCGGTGTATCCTTTGACCAGCTTTTGGTATAGATCATTTCCGATTGTTGACAGGACATAATCTTCAAGGTTTTCAGGATTTTCTTTCTGATAGGGTCGTGTTTGGACGTTTATTACTCTTTTTGCTTCTTGAGGGGTTGTTGTTCCCCACAACTCGTAGAAGGTGTTCATGTTAAAAGGCAAATGATAGAGCTTTCCTTTGTAGTTTGCGAGAGGTTGGTTGACAAAAGGATAAAAGTCAGCAAAGGCATTGATATAATCCCAAATTTCTTTATCACTGGTATGGAAAATATGTGGGCCATACATATGGACGTTAATACCACATTTATTCTCAGTGTAAAGATTTCCCCCGATATGATTTCTTTTCTCCAATACCAGACATCGATGACCTTTTTTACCCGCTTCATATGCAAATGCAGAACCGAACAGTCCGGCACCCACGATTAAATAATCGTATGTCATGTTTTCACATCCAGATTTCAGTCATTTTAGATCGGCTTCCATGATTCGATCGCTAAAAAAGCGAAAATACGATTGATTATTTCTTCTTTGTTCTTGTCTGAAAGTCCAGTTGCTTTGGTTTTAATCGCTAGCAAAATCAATAAATTTTCCTTATGTTCCATAGATTTTTGCAATAATTCTGTTCCTGTTATCTCTGATGCCGTTTGAATAAAACAAATCTTAATTTGAGGTTTATAGGCTTTGATTTTCCGAATCACTTTTTCAGCGTTCTTTTCAACATATAATACCCCCCCTGCAACGATTTGATCAGGATTCATGTTAGTGTTTTTATAGTTCAAAAGTTCTTTAATTCTTTCTTGAGTGATGGTGTTATCTGAATTTGAGATGTTTGCCTTTGTATTAAGGATATCCAAATAAATCAAAGGATGCCAACGCATATAATCAAAAACCCAGTTCAACAAAGAATTGCTGTCAGACAGTATTAAAAAATCAAGAGGAGAAAAGTTTTTTCGAATCTCCCTTCTCTCCGATTTTCCGTGAAGAATATAATGTACTAATGGGTTAATTTTCTCATTTCGTACGTCCAGGTGCCGTTGGAGATAAAATGCGGTGTTAAAATCTTTGGAAGGGTCTTTTCCTTGATCTACTCCTACTTTTAGATAATGAAAAATGGGATTGGATTTAATGGGATCACTATGTTCATTATTATTGAGGTAATAACTTTTATCGAAAAGACCCGATTGTTTAATGAGATGATAGTTTTTTACAAGCTTAAGCTGTTTTATGAGTGAGAGGCGTTTTGAACTTTTTTTTTCTTCGATCTTTTTCAGGGTTTTTAAAAACTGTTTTTTATTAGGAGTAGTCATTTTCGTATCCTTGACTTCTTCCTGAAAATATTGATAGATGAGCTGCCGTATAACTGGCGAGGCCTTTGTATAAGCTTGTTCAATATCTTCGCAAATATTTTCTCCGTAAACATAATCTTCCTTTTCGATGTCAAAGTAGGGTTTTTTTGTATAATCCACATTAAATTGTTCTTTCAGCCAAAAGGTATCTTCTTTTGAGTATTCATAAATGATTTCTTTGTCACTTCGCCTGATATCATAAGGTTTGCCTCTGATTTTGAATAAACAATGGCAATCCTCTCTATATCTTTCTCTATTCAACTGATTATTAATAATTATTGGTTTTTTAAAATTTATATAAGAAATTATGTCAGCAGATACTTGAGATATCCTTTGATTTACTGTAATAAACTTATATGGTTGAATACTTTTTTCATTAAAACCAATTACAGAAAGAAAATGTCCAACTAAACCAAATGGATGCTTGATCGCTTTCTCAAACTCATATACTTTGAGGTGCTTTTTACCGAAAATTTCAAGAAATTTTTCAATTCTTTCTCTGAAAAAATGTTTTGTTCTTTGCATGATGATTCTTTTAGCAACTAATTCAGTATCACCGTTCTTAATAGTCTGTTGGATGTCACTTATTGCACGCAATAAAGGAAGTCTCACATATACAATTATATCTATTTTTACTTCATTGTTAGTAAGTGATGTGAGATATTCTTTGAAATGAACAATGTTTTGACAACTAAAATTAGGGAACTCTTCACTGGAAAGAACAAGAAAACTTGAGTTTGTGTTCCTAATTTCTCTTTCCAAGAAAAACAAATTTCTGTTGTTATACAATCTGATTTCATCAATAGAGAATCCCTTTTTTATATTTAATCGATAATTTTCAGGTTCATCACAAAAAGCACTAAAAAGAGGAGAGGAATGATTTCTTTCTATACTAGATGGATATAAATAACCGGCTTTTTTTAGATGAATCTGATTTTTTTTATGAAATAAAGTACTTTGAATACTTGAGCTACCTGTTTTTGGTAACCCGATATGAAGGAAAATATGTTCTATATTGCTGTTCATAGATTCTATACACTCTCCTATATCAAGCGAAGGTGTTCTCTGAAAAAGAAGTCAGTCTTGTCATCTCCGATTTCTTATTTACTGAATAACCCAGAATCTTTATTGATAAAGCGTTTCAGGTTTTTCTGTTTTGGTACAAATTTTTTAGTAAATAGCCCCCCCACCTACTACGGGTGCACATCCTACAAGGGAGAACTTTCTTGTTTTTCTGCAAGCCTATTTTCAACATTTCACTTAGAATAACGTTTAAATGTTAGAGTCTTTTCTTAAAAATTAAAATCGGTGCATTTTCAAACAGAGTAAGTTATGATGCTTTTTTATATGCTAAAACCTTAAGTTTTTTTGAAATGCTTTCATTTTGTAATTACTTTCTTCCTTTTTTTCAATTTTTTATCCCGAAATTCTTGTTTCTTTTCTAAAAACCACTGATCAATCCCAAGAAACTGACAAACGTTCTGTATTGCTGATTCTGGAGAGTTCTTTAAAAGATGATGCTCGATCCAGTATATTTGATGTTCAGGGAATAAGCATAGCCTTTTTTTCAATGATTCCAATGTTCCATTATAATCTAAATCAGTCAGATATTCAAAATTGATAATCCACTTTATTTGATAGATGAAATTTAGTTCCTCTGATTGAAAAAAGGCTGCTGCAATCATTCAAACTTCTTTTTAGATCCAACCGATGGCCAAGTTTGTTGATACCATTGATGTTCTACGGATTTAATAGCCCTGTCCAACCATTTGGGGTCCACATTGAATACGGGCATGATGATGGATATCAGGGGAGTGTGTTGAAAACTATTCAAATCCTTTTTAATTTTTTCTGTCATCAAAGGTATTTGATAGATATAGTCGTTTTTTCCTTTCATAATATCAATTGTTTTCGTTACAAAGGACCTTAGACCACGAGCTTGAACATAAGTGACCAGTTCGGACAGAGTGATGTTGGCTTCTTTCTTTTTTTTGTGCAAACGGAGTATTTTTGTATAGATTTTTTTAGGATGGAAGACATGATTCAGGATGCTTTTCAACATGGTATGATCCTTTCTTAATCATTAAAAAAAACGACTTTTTTAGGGGTTCTGCCTTCACGCCTTCCAAATCGAAAGTAATGGACTAACGGGTTCATGCCGGAAGTAAGAACATCTTTGTACAAATTTAAATAATATCCTGTGTTGAATTCTTCCGAAGGGTTACGGAGTTCGAGAGCGCCATGCCGGATATAGTGGATGATGGGATTTTTTCCCGCAGCTTTAATATCGGGATAATTTGAAAAATAGTATGCTTTGTCAAACAAACCCGAAAGAATGATCAACCCATAATCAATGATCAATGAGAGGATTGTATACTTTTTTTTCTTATTTTCTTTCTTTTTTCTTTTATTATCAGCCTTCTTCAAGCGTGAGACAAAAGTATTTTGATGGATTTGATCAAATCTTGATGGTTTTAATTGTTCTTCAAAAAAAGAAATGACATAGGTTCTGAGAGAGGGAGACAGTTTTTTGAATACTTGACGAAAAAACTGGCAATCATCCTTGGTATAGATAACAGGAGGTTGATGGGCTGTTCCCTCTGATTCTTTATATTGGGTGAAATCGATGTCGAAATTCTCCTTTAACCAAAGCATGTCCGGAAGGGCTTTTGAAAACAATTCTCGCTTTTGATTTTCTGTCAAATCAAATTTACTGCCTTTTAGTTCAAAAAGGGGGGCAGTATCTCCCGATGTTCTTCCTTTGTTGAGCTTATTATCTCTGATAAGTGGTTTTTTTTCATTGATATAGGAGATTATTTCAGTTGCTTTCATTGAAATCCTTTGATTGGCATGAATGAATTTAAATTCCCGCAGTTCTTCTTCAGAAAAACCCAATTGGCTAAGAAAATGTCCAGCTATTGAATATTTATGCTGAATCGCTTCCTCAAATTGATAAACAAATATTGACTCTCTGCTAAAAACTTCCAGGAAATTTTCTAATTTATTTTTATTATAAAATTCAGTTTGCTCAGAAACCCCATTAAAGGCTTTTTTGAGTGTGTTTCCTCCCCGAATTAACTGTTGCGTCCGACTACCTACAAAATTGCATGGATGTCGAATATACATGATGATTTTGAACTGAACAGGTATTGATCGTGAATGCTTTTTTTCAACTTGTTCTAAAAGAAAATGCTTGAATCGTTTTATTTCTGAACTTTTTAGAGATGAGATGGTTTCGCCTGAGATGATTAAGTTTTCATACTGTTTTTGTGATAATTCGTATTTAAGATGGTTGATGGTTTCATCATTAAACACATCGATATCTTTTTTTGTTCTGCCTAAAATGATATTTCCTTTAAAATGGGATGGATTTGAACAAAAAGCGCTTACAATTTGCAATGAATGATTGGAATACAAACTTTTCGGGTATAAGTAGCCGTTCTTTTCCAACAATTCACGATTTTTAGGGTGAAAAAGAGTTTCTTGGATGCTTGTGCTGCCAGTTTTGGGGTTTCCGATATGTATAATCACCGTTCTCGTTCTAATGGATTTGTTTTTGTTGTTCATTTTACCTTCAACCTCCAAGCCAAATGTATTATTCGATAAAGTTAGCCATGATTATTCATTGGCTTCATATCGGTCACAAACTCGATCACTTTCACCAAACGCTTTCATACAACCTTCCTCAAGCCAAATCGTCTTATCCGTCAGTTTTCTGATTTGTTCAATGCTGTGTGAGACTAAAATCGTTGTGATGCCTTTTTCCATCAATTCTTTAATCTTTGCTGAGCTCTTTTTTTTAAAATTTTGATCCCCAACCCCCAGGACTTCATCGATGATGAGGATATCTGATTCTACCTGTGTGGCGATG
>Ga0116164_10003346_pt1 | contig 11031 bp, 13 predicted proteins | sample AD_UKC109_MetaG_FD_89888 | JGI IMG/M metagenome (GOLD analysis project Ga0116164, IMG submission 89888) | Active sludge microbial communities of municipal wastewater-treating anaerobic digesters from Hong Kong - AD_UKC109_MetaG | ecosystem: Engineered > Bioreactor > Anaerobic > Digestate... | reverse complement strand
TGTCTTGTGGCAAAAGAATTCCGCCGTGCAGGAGCTGAATATCTGCATATAGTAGATCTTGACGGAGCCGACAAGGGTAAACCTGTGAACTTTGAAATAGTAAGCAAAATCGCAGAAGAGACGGATATGTTCATTCAGGTGGGAGGCGGAATAAGAAATGAAGAGAGAATAAAAAAGCATCTCTCCTGTGGTGTAAACCGTGTGATACTGGGCACTGTGGCTGCCGAAAACCCTGAATTCGTAAGAGAAATGGTCCGGAAATACAAGGATAAAATCGCGGTAGGGGTTGATGTGCGGGATGGGAAAGTTGCTGTAAACGCCTGGAAGGAAGTGACGAATATAGACGGAATGGAGTTTTGCAGAAAGCTTCGTGATATGGGAGTAAAGACTGTTATATATACGGATACTTCCAAGGATGGGGGGCTTGCAGGTACCAACATGGAAGCATACAGAGAACTGAAAAAGATAGAAGAGCTTGATATAATCGCAGCCGGCGGAATAAGGTATGAAAGGGAACTGACTGCTTTAAGGGGTATGGTCAAAGGAGCGATACTGGGCAAAGCACTTTACAGTGACAAGCTTTCCCTGAAAAGATGTCTTGAACTTGTGGGAAGCAATGTGGGGATGGACGGAATAGAAAAAAAAGAAATAAACTGGAAGGGACACTGATGATAAGCAAAAGAATAATACCCTGTCTTGATGTAAGGGACGGAAAAGTCGTAAAGGGGAGAAAATTCGACAGCATAAAGGAAGTGGCCGATCCTGTTTCGATGGCAGCTTTCTACAACGAGGCGGGAGCTGATGAGCTGGTATTTTATGATATAACCGCAAGTTTTGAGAAACGTAAGCTTTTTAATGAGATATTGAAGGAAGTGGCTTCGAAGATATTCATCCCTCTTACTGTAGGAGGCGGAATAGATTCACTTGAGGATTTTGATACAGTATTAAAATGCGGTGCTGATAAGGTCAGCGTCAACAGCGGTGCCATAAAAACCCCCGGCATTATAGATGCGGCAGCGAAAAGATACGGAAATCAGTGCGTAGTGCTTTCCATGGATGTCAAAAGAGTGGACGATAAATTCATAGTTTTTTCCATGGGAGGCCGTGAAAACACAGGAAAAGAGGCGGCTTCCTGGGCTATTGAAGCAGTTTCAAGAGGGGCCGGAGAACTGGTAATAAACAGTATTGACACTGATGGGGTAAAGGACGGTTTCGATATAGAGATGCTTTCTGCTTTGGCTTCAAAGGTTTCTGTCCCGGTGGTGGCTTCGGGGGGGGCCGGGAAAATGGAAGATTTCGCCGATCTTTTTGAGAAGACCGGAGTCGAGGCGGGTCTTGCCGCCAGCATATTCCATTTTAGAGAAGTGGAAATATCCGATCTGAAAAAATACTTAAAAGAAAAAGGTGTTGAGGTGCGCATATGAATCTTAAATTTGATGAGAAGGGACTTATACCCGCCATAGTACAGGATCATAAAAACGGGCAGGTGCTCACACTGGCATATATGAACAAAGAAAGTCTTGAAATAACCATAAAAGAAGGAAGGACCTGTTTTTGGAGCCGCAGCAGGAATGAACTCTGGAGAAAGGGCGCTGCAAGCGGCAACTATCAGGAAGTGGTCGGCATCAGGGCGGATTGTGACAAAGATGCTCTGGTCATAGAAGTCATAAAAAACGGGCCGGCATGTCATACAGGAAAAGAAAGCTGTTTTTTCAATGAAATATTTGATGCGGACAGAACCAAAACGGATCCGGAAAGATCTGCGGAAAATGGATTCTCGTGGCATGCTCTTTATAAAACAATAAGTCAGCGAAGAAAAAATCCCAGAGAAGGCAGTTATACCAGCTATCTTTTTGAAATGGGTATGGAAAAGATACTAAAAAAGATAGGCGAAGAAAGTACAGAGGTCATAATAGCTGCTGGCAAAAAAGATAAAGAAGAAACTGTTTACGAAATCGCTGATCTGGCTTATCATGTAATGGTGATGATGTCAGAGATGGAGATCGAACCTGAAGAAATAACTGCAGAACTGGCGAAAAGACATGTAATAGACAGGAAGAAGAAACAGGAAAGAATGGGCTAGGTACCATTCTGCTGTCGGGTGTAAAGGGCGATAATATATGAAAAAACAGATGAGATCCAAAACAAAAAAAATGCCGGCCATTTTGGCTTTGATCATCGCTGCCGTTCTTTTGCAGGCAGGATGTGGAACAGAAGAGGAAATATCAGATACGGGATTTTATCTTGATACCACATGCACAATAACCCTTTATGACATCAATAAAGACGAAGGAGAAAGACTAATAAAAAAATCCTTTGACATATGCGAAAAATATGAAAGACTTATGAGCAAAACAATAAAAGGCAGTGATATTGACAGGATAAACAGGGCAGAGGGAAGTCCTGTTTCAGTAAGTCCCGAAACCATAAAAGTAATAAAGGAAGGGATGAGAATGGGTAAATTGTCCGGAGGCAAATTTGATATAACCATAGGAAGAGTGACGGAACTCTGGGATTTCAACAGCGACCGGGCGGAAGTCCCTGCTGACGAAAAGATAAAAGAAGCCGTTGAAACCGTTGACTACAGAAAAATACAAACAGAAGGAAATACAATCACTCTTGAAGACCCGGCAGCAAAACTGGACCTGGGGGGCATAGCCAAGGGCTACATAGCTGACAGAATAACAAAAATGCTGGTTAAAAACGGAGCTGAAAAAGCAATAATAAATCTGGGAGGAAATGTGGTCGCTATAGGAGAAAAAGAAGAAAATACTCCATGGAACATAGGAGTGGAAAGACCTTACAGCGACAGGAGCGAAGTGATCGGCGTGGTTGAAGCTGTGGATAATACTGTTGTCACATCAGGCATATATGAGCGTTTTTTTGAAAAAGACGGAAAGAAATATCATCATATCCTGGATCCGGAAACGGGATACCCGGCACAAAGTGATCTTGAAGCTGTGACGGTGAAAGGACCTTCGGGCAGTTCCATGGAATGTGATGCAATCAGTACAGTGTGCATACTGATAGGCGAAAAAAAAGCAAAAAAAATTATTGAAAGCATGGATGGTATGGAGGCTCTTTTTATAAACAAAAATAACAAGGCAACGCCGACTAAAGGCCTGTCTTTTGTAATTCAATAAACTGCTTTGCAGCTCTCGGAGTACGACCGTTTGTTCTTATGGCATGAGCTTCGGCCTTTTTGAAAAGCTCTTCGTCGGACATATCAAGGCCGTATTTTTTTGCAAGTTCTTTTGTTATATAAAGATAAGTATCTTTGTCGGGCTTCTGGAAAGCAACGGTAAGACCGAACCTGGCAGCAAGACTCATTGTTTCCTGCAGGGTCTCGTTTATGTGAAGATCATCCCCCTGTCTTTCGGCGGAAGTTTCTTTTAGGAGGTGGCGTCTGTTACTGGTGGCATATATTAGAATATTACTGCTTCTTGAAACCGCACTTCCCTCCAAAATAGCCTTAAGCGAGGAAAAATTTTCGTTGTTGCCGGAAAAACTGAGATCATCTATATATATTATGAATTTAAGAGGATTTCCGGAAAGTTTTTCGGTGACTTTGGGGATATCAAAAATCTGACTTTTCCTTATTTCCACCAGCCGCAGCCCCTTGGGCGCATATTCATTTACGATCGCTTTTATTGTTGAGCTTTTGCCTGTACCGGCATCACCGTAGAGAAGCATGTCACTGGCTTCTTTGCCTTCAAGAAAAGCCTCGGTATTTTTTATTACCTGTTCTCTTTCTTTGCGGTAACCGAAAAGATCCGAAAGAGACTGATTGTCGGGGAACAATATGGGAATAAATTCTCCGTCTTTTACAGAAAAAGATCTGTATTTGGCAAAAATGCCGAATCCTTTAACGGGAAGTTTTTCGATTTGTTTTTTATATTCTCCTTTGAGATCACAATGGGAGGTTTCCCATTCCGGCAGAAAACCGTGATAACCTATGGCGGATTTGATATCCGGGACCTTGAGCTGGGAAATTTCCTGGAACAGTTCCAGCTCGGCATAAAGACAGCTCTCAATGGTAGGCGAGATCTCTTTCCCGGCGGATTTTTGTCTTATATAAAGATTGTCGTCATTAAGGATAAGGGATTTTATGTATTTGCTCAGATCAGGGGTTTTTTCGTACAGAGCGGAAATAAAAGAGGAAAAACATGAAATCACCTGTCTTTCATCCTCGCTTTCTTCTGTCAGCAAAAATAATGTCCTGAGTTTTGCAATAACAGGATCATCCAGAAGTTTTCTGAATATGGCCAGGGTCTCCAGCCTCATGCTCAGTTCCGAAAATTTTCTTCTCATCTAATCAAATCCTTCATTAAATCCTTTTATGTTTTAGCTGTATATAGCAATTGCCGAGTCTTTTTATGAAGCGCTTTGGTATATGATAACGATATTATGATAACACTTTTTTTGCAAATACTCAAATCGGGAAACTATGATATAATATTGCCCATGAGAGAAGAAATAAAGAGAAAACTAAAAGAAAAAGCCGAAAAGGATTATAAGGAATTCAACACAAAACTCATACCCGGGATAGATAAGAAAAGTGTCATGGGAGTAAGGATGCCAGATGTCAGAGCACTGGCAAAACAGATCGCCAAAGAAGACTTCAGAAAATTCATGGATGAGATGGATGAGGCGGAAAATCCCTGCTATGAAGAAAAACTTATTTACGGGATGGTAATAGGGTATGCAAAGATAAATGATGATGAGCGTTTTGATCTGATCAGGCGGTTTGTCCCATATATAGATAACTGGGCATTATGTGACAGTGTGGACAGCACATACAGATTCATAAGAAAAGACCCCGAAAAAGGGTTTGATTTTTTGAAGACATATCTTGATTCGGATAGAGAATTCGAAAAAAGATTCGGGACGGTCATGCTTCTTGCACACTATGTAAACAATGATGATATAAATGAAGTTTATCTGCCAAAAGTCATAGAAGAGATGAAACTTCTGGGCAGGGATCAGCCTTATTACGCAATGATGGCTGTTGCCTGGACACTTTCTGTGTGCTATATAAAAAACGGAAAACTGACTGTTGGGCTGCTTTCCGGTGACGGCTTGGACCATATAACCCGCAAAAAAACCATTCAAAAGATAAGGGAATCTTTCAGAGTATCGGAAGAAGAAAAGGAGAACCTGAAAAAACTCATAAAGGCATAAAGTAATAATAGCGAAGAAACAGGGCAATGATAAGAGGAACAGTAAAGGAGAAGAAAAATGATATTCTATTTTTCGGGAACGGGGAATTCCAAATGGATCGCACAGGAGATAGCCGAAAAGACCGGTGACAGAGCCGAAAGCATAGTTGATATGAACAGAAACGGCCTTGTGCCCTACAAAGCTGAAAAAGGAGAAAACCTTGGATTTGTTTTTCCTGTATATTCATGGGGACCGCCCCTGATATTTATGGAATTTGCTTCAAAGGTGACTTTTGATGAAAGCAATTACCTTTTCGGAGCATGTACATGTGGCGGAAGCGCTGGAAATGCCATGGAGATATTATCAAAGATAGTGCCCCTCTGTTCGGGATTTTCATTCATTATGCCAAACAACTACATTATTGGCTCCGACGTGGACACGGCCGAAGTGGCTGCACGAAAGGTCAAAGAAGCAAGAGAAAAACTTCCCTCGGTCACTGAGGCCATAAAAGAAAAGAAAAAGGTCATGGACATAAAAAAAGGCACCCTGGCGGGTCTCAAGTCATCCCTGGTATGTAATCTTTTCAACAAATACGCCACCAACACAGATGATTTCTTCGTCACAGAAAAGTGTGTTTCATGCGGCAATTGTGTAAGCGTATGCCCCCTTGGAAGCATATCCCTTGTTGACGGGAAACCAAAATGGGAAGGTAACTGTACAAAATGTCTTGCCTGCATAAACAGATGCCCCGAGGAAGCCATACAAAGTGGCAAATCAACCGTCAGCAGGGGACGTTACTATTTTGAAAAGGGGACTTATTAAAAAGGGGCTTCAGCAGATGGGTCCGCTTTCAACATTGATTTTATGCCGTGGTTTGCAAGAATATCTGCACGGCGGTTCATTTCACTTATATATTTAAAATCATCGAATGAAAACCCTGCGCCGTTCCACTCCAGGAATTTTTCGTAGAGTTTGTTCAGCATTTCGGCATCGCCCTTAAGATCTGCATGCCCTTTTACCCGATAGAAACTTATACTGTGCATATCAATGAAAGGAAGGAGAGCTTCCCAGAGATCCCTGTTTTCAACAGGTTTTTTTTGTGAATTCATCCAGCCGTTTTTCATCCAGTTCAAATACCATTTTTTCCTGAAACAATCCATGAGATATGAGCTGTCTGAAAAAATCTCGATTATCTGACCTTCTTTTTTTATGGCATTAAAAGCCTTAAGAAGAGCAGTCATCTCCATACGGTTATTAGTTGTATCGATTTCGCCGCCGAAAAGTTCTTTTTGATGTTCTTCGTATTCAAGAACAGCGCCCCATCCGCCTGTGTTTTTTTCGTTCTGGTTGCCGGAGCAGGCTCCGTCAGTATATATCTTAAGTACCGCCATCAGACACCTCCCGATATTGATATTATGCAATATATAAAGTATTATGGCAAGCAGATACATTTTGACAAAACAATGGCTTGGTGTATAATGTATACATGCGTTTTTGGAGAAGAATATGAGTTTTAGTTTTTGTTCTATTGCAAGCGGCAGCAGCGGCAATTGCTATGTTGTCAAAAGTGAAAAAACCACTTTGCTGGTGGATGTGGGCATAAGCGGTAAAAAGATATTCGAGGGGCTGGAAAAGACAGGCAGCAGCCCTTCCTCTTTGAACGGTATTCTTATTTCCCACGAACATTCCGATCACGTAAAAAGTCTTAAAACAGTATGCAAAAAAAGCAAAGATGCATATATATATTCCAATATAAACACATGGGAACACATAAAAGATATGGTGCCTTATGAAAGGCAGATAACTTTTGAAAAAGGCAAAGAATTCAAAGCCGGCGATATAATGATAAGGCCATTCAGCATTTCTCACGATGCCTCTGATCCCGTGGGGTTTTCATTTTTTTATGAAGGAAAACAGTTAAGTATAGTTACTGATACAGGGTGCATCACCGAAGAAATTTTTGATGAAATACTTGAAGCGGATATGATAGTGCTTGAGGCAAATCACGATGAAGAAATACTAAAGTTCTGCAGATATCCGTATCATGTAAAAAGAAGGATCCTGGGAGATACAGGTCATCTTTCCAATGTTGCCGCTGCAGAATGTATAAGCAGACTTGTAAAAAAGAACGGAAAAAAAAGAAAATTTCTTCTGTCGCATCTGAGTCGGGAGAACAATACTCCCGAAGTTGCATGCCTTACGGTAAGAAATGTACTTCAGGAAGATGGAGTATATGAAAGCGAAAATCTTGCCATAGAAGTAATAAAAAGGGATACCATGAGCCCTTTATATGAACTGATAAAGTAGACCGGCGGTACAAAACGGAATGAATATTAAAATAATCTGTGTAGGAAAATCAAAAGAGAGATACTGGACCGAAGCCTCGGCAGAATACCTGAAAAGGCTTGGGGCATACTGTACATGCTGTTTGGAGGAGGTCAAAGAAAGTATTTCCGATGATCCCCAAGAAGAGGGAGAAAGCATACTGAAAAAAATAAGAAAAAGCGATTATGTGATAAGCCTGGAGATAAGAGGAAAGGAGCTGAGCTCCGAAGAAATGGCAGATATGATAGAAAAGACAGGGATTATGGGCATAAGTGATATATGTTTTATAATAGGAGGTTCCTTAGGACTGTCAAAAAAGGTAACAGAAAGAGCGGATCTTCGTATGTCATTTTCTAAAATGACATTTCCTCACCAGATGATGAGAGTAATACTTCTGGAACAGATATACAGAAGTTTTAAAATAATAAGAAAAGAGAGATATCACAAATGAATGTTATTGAAAAGATAAAAGAATATTCTCTGCCGCTTATCCTTGGAGTAGTTGTGGCAATGGTGTTCGCAAATCTATGGCCGGAACTTTATCAGAAAATAGTGTATACTTCCATAGCAGGAGAACACATAAATTTCAACTGGCTTGTAAATGATGTTTTCATGGTTTTGTTTTTTGCCAGTGCGGGCATAGAGATCGTAAACGACCTTTCTCCCGGAGGTGCTTTGAATCCCATAAAAAAAGCTGTGACCCCACTGATGGCCACAGCCGGGGGCGTTATAGGACCGATTGTTTTATTTTTCGTACTGAACCATTTTTTCGGAAGCCCTGAGTTTTCCAACGGCTGGGGAATAACTACCGCCACGGACATAGCTCTTGCCTGGCTGATCGCAAGACTGATTTTCGGAAACAGACATCCTGCAGTAAGTTTTCTGCTTTTGCTGGCGGTGGCCGATGACGGCATAGGACTGGTAATAATAGCAGTATTCTATCCGGATCCGAGAATGCCCGTGGAACCCGGCTGGCTGATACTCATTGTAGTTGCAATGTTGATCGCTTTTATAATGAACAGAAGGGATGTCAAGTCTTTTTGGTGGTATTTTCTTATATGCGGAACAATAAGCTGGTTCGGAATGCATAATGCACACCTTCATCCGGCACTGGCTCTTGTTTTTATCGTACCTTTCATGCCCCATGAAGGAGAGGCCATACCCTGCAACGATCCCCACGGAGCTTTTGATGCTCCGGAAGGCACCACGCTTAGAAGTTTTGAGCATTTTCTTGTTAATATAGTTGAATTCGGCCTTTTCTTTTTCGGATTTACAAATGCAGGAGTGGGATTCTCGGAAATATCCAGTCTTACATTCATAATAATGATTTCTCTGATAGTGGGAAAGACTGTAGGCATATCACTGTTCACCCTTATTGCGGACAAGGTTCTCAGATTCGGGTTGCCCGAGGGGATGCGCAGCAGAGATGTGTTTACTGCAGGCATCGTGGGCGGCATGGGCCTTACAGTGGCTCTTTTTATAACGGAATCCGCCTTCACTGATCTGACAGTGCAGGGAGCTGCCAAAATGGGAGCTTTGTTTACTGTCGGCGCCGCATTGATAGCCTTTATAGTTTCAAAAATACTCAGAATACAAAAATCCAGTGAGGACGACTACTTTTTTTAAAAATCAAAATATTATTTTAAAGAAAAAAGATTTGAATAGAGTTTTCTATTCAAATCTTTTTGTTGCATCCAGATATTTCATCAGCATTCCTATGTTAACAAAATAATATGAAAATTTTTCTTCCTTTCGGACGTCCACAAGTCCTGACTTCACAAGAGTTTTCATATGCTGTGAAATCGTTGCCTGGGCATAATCAAATTCATCAACGATGCCTTTGTTGCAAACAGGTATTATTTTTTTGTTGCAGTTCATGATATAGCGAAAGATCTTTATTCTGGCGGGGTGGGCCAGTGCATCGGATATCTTTGCCATAAGCATCACTTCGGATTCGGGCATTTCATCGGTTTCTTTTCTGATCCTCATATATAGTGTCCTCCGTGTAAAAAAGTATCGCCTAATAACGATACTTCATATCATTGTTTATTGTCAAGTCAATATATGATTGAAAAACAAAATAAAATGTGTGATAATATAATGCATCGGAGGCGAAAAATGAAAAAAGCAAAACAGGATATAAACGGAATAAAATGGGCAATGGCAGGACTGATCATGATCGCTGCGGTCAATGCCATGCTGGCAGGTTTCCATGTATACAAAATGATTTACCTTGTTGAGTTCGCAGCTATGCTTCTTTCTCTGGCTGCCTGGATAATGATTTTCCTGGCATCAAGATCATTAAGCGAAGTGGATACCGAATTTCGAAACATATTTTTCATATCGGCCATATGCGTTATTGTAACTGTTTTTCAGGGACTCCTGGCAGCAAAGTACTATTTTATCGACGGTCTTGGAAATCAGGCATTTATAGATCTTTGGGTACTGCTCATGTATTTTATAACGATGCTGGGTCTTATATTCACATATCGTTTTTTGCTATCCGGCTGCAACCGGCTGCTTATTAATGTGAGCGGCGGCAGGAAAACCATGAACTGGCATAAAGTATTCTTTCGGGGAGCTATCCTTATACTTGTCTGCATGATTCTGATGCCCTTTGCTCTGCTTTTTCCAAGTATAGTGAAAATAATACTTTCTGTCATGGTTATACTGCTGTTTCTGGCTGTACAGGGTTATATGTGCAGATTTATTGAAAGAGCTTACAATTATATAAAAGGAAAAGGGGTAACCACAGGGAATGAAAAGCGATCTTAAAGGACTGCAGATATTTGAAGTCGGACTGATAATTTCCATAGTCACGAATTTTCTCGGAGTGCTTGATCTGGGGAAAGTTTTTTCTTTTATAATTTCCGTTATTTCGGTATGTGTATTTATGATAATGCTGACAGGAGCCGAAAGACTTACCGAATATGATATGGGTTTTATCAAGACAAGGAATCTTTTGATTGCAGGTGTTTTACTGAGCTCGGTCATAGCACTTCTCATGGGTATGGCCATGGCAGATATAGAGTACTGGATGACGGTAACGGCAGTACTGTTTGTTATTTCAAGAGCGGCAGTATATATAGCAGTTGTGGGCATGGCGATTTCGGGATGTGTAGGCATCTCACAAAGAAAAAAAGTCAGAAAAAGCACAAAACGTCTTGAACTCGAAAATGAATACAAAGAGAAGTGCAACAGAACATGGAAGGTTTACCTATGGCTTTCGGTGATCAGCATTGCTATTGATGTGACAGGTGTTATGCTTATAAATCAGGATCAGTTCATATGGATCGCTTTGATATTCGTCTTCGGAACGGCAGTGATGGTATCAGGGGTACTTGTGGCAAAAAGAGTGAATGAAGCTTTTGATCTCTGCGGCTAACATAAACAGGACCTTCTTATAACTATCCGTTTCAGGAGCTCGTTTATCCAACAGACGCAAATATATTTGCGCCTGTTTTTGATTTGTGTTAAAATAGCTTTATATTTGAGGAGAAACATGAATATCAGAGAATATGAAGAGCTTCTGAAACAGATGACCGG
>Ga0116164_10003344_pt1 | contig 11033 bp, 8 predicted proteins | sample AD_UKC109_MetaG_FD_89888 | JGI IMG/M metagenome (GOLD analysis project Ga0116164, IMG submission 89888) | Active sludge microbial communities of municipal wastewater-treating anaerobic digesters from Hong Kong - AD_UKC109_MetaG | ecosystem: Engineered > Bioreactor > Anaerobic > Digestate... | reverse complement strand
TTTTTAGCGTCAGGTGAGTAGTTTGAGCATCAATTTTATTTTAATCATCGTTAAATTTCGTCGATTTATCATCCAAAAATCAGCAACACGTCAATGCAGTAGCCATCCCTTCCGTATGGAGAGTTTCAGACTGCACACTTTTGATTTGATTTTTGGAGAATTTTACTGGCAACTGGTGGAGAACGCGGCAGGATGATTGCCAAAGCCATTAAACCCCAGAAAGAACCTGAATCAGGATAATCAGTTTTTTTTAAAAGCGTTCTTTGATAGTCATAATTCCCTGCCAAAAGGCCTTAAAAAGCCCTGATGGAATGGTTATGTCCGAAAATCAACAAAAAAAGAAACAAATGAAACGCATGATGAAATTTTATTGCCAACCGCTTACTGCAATTAGTGATTTAAACAACAATCCTCACATTCCAAAAGATAGAATGCCCATAGCGTCCGGGGGCGGCATAGTCCAACTACATTTTATTCATCATTTTCTATCTGCCAAATAAAAATCTTCCAACAAAAAGTTGAACATACCACTTTTTTGCTACCTTTGCCTGAAAACGATGAATAAAATGCTTTACGTTAGCAACAAGGCGAAGGCCGACACACATTTAAGCACTTTTGGTTTTTGCCGAAGCGCAAGCCAAAACAAGAAAAAACCAAAAGAGCTTAAATTGGGGCTGTCGCTTAAAAAGAAAAAACAGAATAAGAAAATAAAGTACAAAACCAAAAAAGAAAAGAGATGATTAAACTAATTATCGTAGACGACCACCCATTAATGATTGATCGAATTAAAACTGCAATTTCTGATACACCTGACATTAGTATTATTGGTGAGGCAAACAATGGAAAACAACTTTTGGAAATCTTAACTAAAACTTTACCGGATGTTATCTTATTAGATATCAGAATGCCTGAATTAGATGGTATTGATGCTCTAAAAATCATAAAAGAAAAATACAAAGAAGTTAAAGTTATAATGCTATCCCAATTTGGGGAGAGGGGATTAATAAAAAAAAGTTTGGAATTCGGAGCAAGCGGTTATTTATTAAAATGTTCCGATAAACAAATTTTGCTAAGTGCAATTTATACAGTATTTAATGGAGGAACATCATTTGAAATTCATGCTTTCAACACCCAGAATTCAACAAAAACCTTAGAACTTTCACAACGGGAAAAAGAAGTATTAAATCTTATTATGGATGAATATGAGACTAAAAAAATAGCAAATAAATTAAAGGTTTCAATTTCAACAGTGAATACTTACAGGTCAAGATTAATGCAGAAAGCAGGGGTTAATAATGATATTGGGCTTTACAAATGGGCCATTGAAAACAAATTTTATAAATAGCCTTTCCTGTTTTTGTTTAATCCTTCTTGACTTTTTTGAAACACGTTAATGTTGCTTGTAAATTTTTGTAGCGAAAAATCTACAAAAAATTTTTCATTTGTAGCGTTTTAACTACATCTGTTTTAACCTTTCTGATTAATTTTAGCATTCCATAAAAAATTAGAGAAATGAAAATCGAAATTTTAATCCTTCTACTTTTTGCTTTCTCATCTTCTCTTGCACAAAAAGGAGAATGGCAAATATTAAACACAGAATTTAATGAAAATCTCTATGGCATTTCATTTACAGATTCGTTGACCGGCTGGATTTGTGGAGAAAACGGCTTAATGTTGCACACAACGGATGGTGAAAACTGGGCACAACAAACAACTCCGGTAACTGTAAACCTCTATGATGTATTTTTTATTAATGATTCAAAAGGATGGGCTTGTGGAGATAGTGGAGTAGTAATTAGAACAAATGATTCAGGTGAAGTTTGGGAAATAGTTGTTACACCAATTGACGACCGAAAGTTATCGGCTATTGAGTTTACTCAAATAAGTGGTTCACTGTACGGATATAGTGTGGGAGATACCAGTTCAATAGCTACACCTGATGGTGGAGATACTTGGTATGGGGGCTCTACTCCAATTATGTTCTATGATGTAACATTTTGGGATCCTTATGATGGGTTTAGAGGTTGTTTTTTGACTCCATTTGAAATGCAATGTACTGAGGATTTTGGCAGTACTTGGGAGTGGGTCGGTGTTTTTGAATTTTTACAATTTGGTATTATCCGAAAAGATCTAGACGAATTCGTTTGGGAAAACAATTGCTGGACTGTTGGGCATTATGGGACAGCCTATTATAATTACTACCCAGGCGATTCGTACCCATTTATTCTTTCTCAAACACCTGATACACTTGATCTTTATGAAGGAGACGTAGATGAAATGGATAGTACAATTTGGGCTGTTGGTGAGCTTGGTGAGATAATCTACTCTTTAGATTATGGAGTTACATATTCAAAATATCCTTCGCCAACAATAAAAAATTTATATGATGTAGAATTTCCTGGTAAGGAAACGGGCTACGCAGTAGGTGACAGTGGTACTTTGTTAAAATACAACGGAGATTGGATCAGTACTGGAAATTTAAAAAGGATTTTTCATTCCAGTAAATTGGAAGTCATAGGTATCCCAAATCCATTCAAGGAAAATATCACTATTAGACTTCTATCATCAAATGAAGAAAATCTAAAAATTTACGTCTATAATTCTTTTGGGATTTTAGTGAAAAAGATATTCAATGACAAGGTTTTAAAAGGTCAAACTGAAATTACCTGGAATGGCCGGAATGAAGTTGGTCAAAAAGTAAGTAACGGTATCTATTTCGTCAGGGTCATTTCAAAAAATGGAATAATAATGCATAAAATATTAAAACAATAAAAAACCGCAAAGCACCATTTTGGAGCCGGTGCAATGCGGAATTTAATTAACTAAATTAATAATTAATTAAAAAAAGGAGGACAAAACTATGAAAAATTTTGTTTGTTATTTTCTTGCAATTGCTTTTGTTTTCGTTTCCGAAAACATTTTTTCTCAATGTGAAATGCTTACCGATGATGGAGGCCGAACCTATTACACCAGTTGTGAGGATGGTGTTATAAATATTACTGATCCACCGGTATCTGATCTCACTATCACGGACTACGAAATGATTTTTGAACTGATTCCAGGTGATGATGGAGTTCAAGGAACAAGAGCATTTGGTGATGCCAATCACAATGGCCTTTCAGAAATGTATGTTCCCGTTTTTAAAGAAATTCCGGGTATAGGTTACATTTTTGTATATGAATTTGACGAAAACATGAATTACACTTATTCCCAATTACCTTTTTATGGCCAGGTTTGGGCAGTCGGTGATATTAATGATAATGGATTAACTGATATGGTAATTCAATCTGGTGACCCTTTCGGAATGCCGAATGCTTATCTTAGAATTTATGAATCACCTGATTTAAATTCTTACCCAACAGAATTAATTGAAGAAATTATATTGCCAACTAAAAAAGCTTTCTTTTATGCCTATATTGAAGATATGGATAAAGATGGAAAAAAAGAAATATTGATGAGTGCAAATGTTGGGGGATTATTTTCAGGAGATAATGAAATCCATGTTTACGAATGGGTGAATGATGGATTAAATTTCGTTTGGAGTTACACCATGGGTATTATAGGTGAAAAAGCACAACAGAAGGCGATTGCAGACTTCGATAATGATGATAACATTGAAATTGTTACTTCAGTTCCTTTTTGGCCAATGTCCTATGTCAAAATTTTTGAATGCATAGGAGATGACCAATATCATTTCGAAGGGGGATTTGATTTACCTGACAACGGTTCGGTTGCTGAACCAATTAGAGTTAATCCTGACGGTGGAACTACAGAATTTGCCATTGGATTGCAACATAGTATTCCTGAAGGAGCCACAATAGACTGGTATTTTTATAAATTTGATGGAGAAGAATATTTCATTTGGTATAACACAAATTACCCTTCAAATGGTATAAGTTCAACTTCGGTTAAACATACAGCCGCAGATTTTGATTGTGATGGATATGAAGAGATATTTGTAAATCATACACCATTTATCAAACTAATAGAATACTATGAGGGAGAAATGCAAACGTCGTGGGTATTGGAATCACACAGTATTAGCTGTAATTATTGGAACTATGATATAAATGGAAATGGAAGGTTAAACTTTATTGAAAACTACTATGAAACGACAGCACCACCGGAAGACAAAAGGAGAAACAGGTTTTATGAAGATACCCGTTTATTAATAAGTGATGACATTTCCTCTTATACATCCTGGAATGAAGATGTGTTGATTGTTGAAGATATTGAAGTTTCAAACGAGTTACTTGTTGGCCAGGATATCAATGTATATGTTTCAGCATGTGGTGGCGGTATAAATGTTACCCCGTTTGGCAGTATTACAATAGGAAATGCTGCTAAGTTTTTCGGTTATTCACAAGATAACTATGTAAGTGTTGATGGAGGTATTAGCTTTGGAAACAATGTTGAATTTTTAGCTTATGATGATTTTAACTGGCAGGGATTGGCACTAAACAATAACTCATTAGCATTATCTTTAAATAGCGCAACTTTTACGCAATGTGGTTTAACCAGTTCAATTGAACAAATAGAAATTAATCATTCGGATTTCAATGATTCATATATTGATCATTATTATGGTAACATATTAGTTGAGGATGAATCAATTTTCTCAAATTCATATATCCGTATTTCCCATCCTTCGAGTAATTCCAGACTTGCAAGTATTACAGATAATTGTAGTTTTACAGGGTTAATTGATGGTACAGCAATTGACATTGATAATTATCCTGATTTCAGGATTAAAAATTGTTCGATTACAACTTGCCCTGATGCCATTTATCTTTATAATTGCGGCTATGGCAAAAAAGACCAGTTAATCCAGAACTGCGTTATTTCGGAAAATTCTGGATATGGCATTACTGTATACCGGTCAACTGTAGATATATTGGACAATACAATTGATTTTAATGAAATGGGGATAAGATGCTTTGATAGAAGTGATGTCCATCTGGAAGGTGATCATGAAATAGTTACACAGAAAATAAAAAACAATGACTCTTACGAGGTCTTAGCATCGAGAGGAAGTTTTCCTCAGTATTTTCATTGGAACTTAGTTCAAGATGATGACAATTTACCTGGAGACCCAATGGTTTTATATACAGGAGATGACGAGTTACTCAATGTTCAATACAATTGCTGGGGTTATTATTTTGATCCGGATGATGATCTTTTACCTCAAGGTAACTATATTTGGGAGCCAATATGGGATTGCTTAATAGGTGCAGGAGATGGAGAAAGTTCGGCTGCTGAATTATTATACCTTGACGCAAGAGAAAAAATTGAAATCGAAGATTATGCAGGAGCAAAAGTAGATTTTCAACAAATTGTATTTTTATACCCTGCTACTAAATTTGCACAATCCGCCCTTAAGGAAATTTATTCACTTGAAGAATTTCTAACTAACAATTATGCCGATTTAAAATCATACTATATCTCTGAACCAAATATTGTTAATAATCCTGAACTTTCAAAACTTGCTAATTTTCTTGCAAATTTCTGCGAGATAAAATTAGAAAACTGGCCTACTGCTATTGCATGGTTTGAAAGTGTTATTCAAAATCCTGAAAGTATGGAAGATAGTATTTTTGCAATAATTGACCTGGCTTACACTTACTTTTTAATGGAACAAAGTGGATTAAAATCAGCTTATAGTGGAGCAATGACGGAACATATTCCCGTTTCATCAATTCAGTTTGAAGAAAAACGTGATTTCCTTTTGTCTTTACTACCGGCTAAAAAGTTAAGTGAAACAATGAAAGGAAACCTCATGGAATTAAGAGAAGGAGAACTGTTACAAAACATTCCAAATCCTTTCAGGGGTAATACTCAAATTTGGTATAAACTGGATAATGATTCAGAAGTTCAATTGGACATTTACAATTATACAGGCCAATTAATCAGATCGATTGACGAAGGACTTAAAACAAAAGGGACTCATTACATTGACTTTAATGCAAATGAACTTAAAAATGGAATCTATTTCTATTCTATCAGCATAAACGGACAGACAACTGATTCAAAGAAAATGACAATACTAAAATAGATTTGTACGTATAAGTCCCACGCTTCGCAGCTATACACATCCCGCCTTCGCAGAGACCAACGCTTGTCCAAAAAGGCGGGATGAGTATATCTGCCCCAACGCTGGAAAGACATGAACGCCCAGTTGCTAACACGGGCTCATAAAGCATTGCGGCAAAAGGGTTTAGAATGAAATTTAGTACTGTTAAATAGCATATTGCTAATAAGAAAAATTTAATATTAAAACCGCAACGCTTCATAGCCCGGGTCCGTTACAAGCAATCCTCCCTATGAAAAAATCACTTACTAATTTGGCTAACGTTGGAGGCAACAAGCGAGGAAAATATGTACATTTGTGCAACTCAATGCAAGGCCGATTTTAGAACTGTTACTAATGAGTACGAGCGCAATCCTGGTTGAGATGTATGCCATGACTAAAGTGGCGGTGCAGACGATTTTGTCAGCAACCCCGTTCAGAATAATTCAACATGCCAAAAGCACATCTCCATTGAGTTTTAATCTTTAAATTTTATAAAAATGAAAGAGAATGAAATCGCAATGGAAATTGTCAATCCACATGCAGCCGGGGTTGACATAGGCAGCCGCTCCCATTGGGCAGCAGTAGGCCAAAAGAATGAAGATGTGCAAGAATTTGGTGTATTTAATGAAGACCTTAAAAGAATGGCATTATGGTTTAAGGAAAAGAATATCAAGACAATAGCCATGGAAAGCACCGGAACTTATTGGCAATCATTGTATGCTGTTTTGCTGTCGGAGGAGTTCGAGGTGATACTATGTAATGGAAAATTCACCAAAAACATAAAGGGTAAAAAAAACGACATCAAAGATTGTCAATGGATACAAAAGCTGCACAGTTTGGGACTTCTAAGCGGAAGTTTTTTGCCCGATAAACAGACAGAAAAGTTAAGAACTTATTGTCGTCAAAGAGCCTTACTTTTAGATTCGGCAGCTTCGGCCAGTAAAAAAATGCAAAAGTATCTGCGATTATTAAACCTACGTTTGGATGTAGTGGTTAATGATATATGTGGACAAACCGGACTTGCAATAATTAAGGCCATTTGTGATGGCGAAAATGACCCACAAAAACTTGCAAGTCTCCGACATTACAACTGTCGTAAGAGTGAAACAGAAATAGCTAAAGCTTTGGAATCCAATGGCAGAGAAGATTATTTATTTGCTTTGAGACAAGAGTTGGAGATGTATGAGATGTTTCAAAGTAAAATTGAGCAATGCGATCAGGAAATCGGAAAACTATTGGATCAAATAGTGGATGGTGATGATCATAAACGACAGCATCATATTGAATCAAAGCCCTATAAAAAGATAAACAAGAACACACCCAAGAATATAGATTTGAACCTAAAATCGTATCAATATTTTGAAGGAGTTGATTTGATGGCCATCGAGGGTATGAGTTATTCCACCGTTTTGGCTATCATGAGTGAGGTTGGTTTAGAGGGAATCAGGCGATTTAAGTCGGCCAAGCATTTTGCCAGTTGGCTCAGATTGGCACCGAACAACAAAATTTCGGGTGGAAAAATTCTCTCGAGCAAAGTGCCTAAAGGAAGCAATCGACTCAAAATTGCTTTGCGTAATGCAGCCAATGCCATTGGAAACCTTAAAGAATCAACTCCTTTGAGGGATTTTTTTCAGCGCATCAATTTCCGCAAAGGCAGGGTCTCGGCCATATCAGCCACTGCTAGAAAATTAGCTGTCATTATTTATAATATGGTCGCGCATAATAAACCGTACTACAATCCAAAAGAATATCTATATTTGGATCAGAAAAGAAAGCTCGGTTTGGTGAAACGGATTCAAAAACAAATTACCAGGTTCGAACTTTCCGAAGATAATTTTGAATTTGTAACAACTTGATTATGAAATACAAAATTTGACGTTAGTCAAAATCGGAGAGAAAATCTTATATTATTACTAACTTTGCAGATAATAAAATAAAAGAAAACTTATAGTGAAGACGACACATAAAATAATAAATGGAGACAGCCGACAGATGAATCTTGTTCCTGACAAGTCAGTCAATTTAGTTATTACTTCGCCACCTTACTGGCAATTAAAAGACTATGGAACAGAAAACCAAATCGGTTATCATGAAGATTATGAAACTTACATTAACAATCTGAATCTTGTTTGGAAAGAATGTTATCGGGTTCTTGACAACGGTTGCAGACTTTGCATAAACATTGGTGACCAATTTGCAAGAGCGGTTTACTATGGTAGATATAAAGTAATTCCTATTCGAACAGAAATAATTAAGTTCTGTGAGAGTATCGGATTTGATTATATGGGAGCTATTATTTGGCAAAAGCAAACCACAACCAATACAACAGGCGGTGCATCTCTTATGGGTAGTTTTCCAACGCCAAGAAATGGAATTCTTTCAATCGACTACGAGTTTATTTTAATTTTTAAAAAGTTAGGCACTTCCAAAACTAAAGTGAGTAAAGAAATAAAAGAACAATCAAAAATGACTACCGAAGAATGGAAAGAATATTTCGCAGGTCATTGGAATTTTGGTGGAGCGAGACAAGATGGACATATTGCTATGTTCCCTGAAGAATTGCCAAAAAGGCTAATTAAAATGTTTGCTTTCAAAGGAGAAACAGTATTAGATCCATTTATGGGGAGTGGAACGACATCTTTAGCTGCACGAAATTTGGAAAGAAACTCAATTGGTTATGAGATTAATCCTGAATTTATTGAAATTGCAAAAGATAAATTAAACATAAATCAAGCTGATATTGCAGGAACAACATATGAGTTTATAAAAGATGTTATCAACATTGACAAAGAAAAGGAGTTTGAAAACTTACCTTATCAATTTGTTGATTTCCAAAATCTTGATAAAAAAATTGACCCCAAAAAGCTTCAATTTGGCTCGAAAATCGACCAAAATAGTGGGCAACGAGAAGATTATTACACAATAAAAGAAATCATTAGCCCTGAGTTAGTAAAACTCAATAATGACCTTGTAGTCAGACTAATTGGGATAAAAGAAAATAAGACTTCAAATGGTTCTGCCAAACAGTTTCTTTACGACAAGACAAAAGGGCAAAAGGTTTTTATGAAGTTCGATGAAACCAAATATGACCAAGATAATCATCTATTATGCTATCTCTATTTAAAAAATAAGACCTTTATAAATGCACATTTGATTAAAGAAGGATTGGTGGAGGTAGATTCATCGATTAATTTCAAATACAAAGAAAAATTTATAAAATTGACGGTAAATGGCTAAAGAATGGATTTTAAATAGTGCGATGAATCGTTTCCAACTGAACTTCAAAAGAAATGTTAAACCAACATCGGAAAGCATAAGACAATGCGAACCAAAAACATTGGAAGAGTGGAGAGAATATTATTTTTCAAAGGTTCGTTCAAAAGAACACATTATAGACCTTGGTAAAAAACTTTACATAAAAATTACAGAAGTTATTTCAGCCGAAGTTGAAGAAATTACAGAACAAGACTGCATTGACTATATGATTCAGCTTGTAATCGATAGAACCTTTGATGGCTATTGGACAGAGATAAAAACGATATATGGTCAGTTAGAACAAGAACTTGGTTACAAAATTGAACCAGCCACTGACAAATGGGACCGGCTCTACAATGTTGACTTTTTCATAAAAATCAAAGAAAAGTATATTGGATTACAAATTAAACCAGTAAATCAAGGAATTCAACTATCCCAAATTTTTAAGGAAAAAGGATTACAGCAAAAGACTCACGAAAAATTTGAAAAGGAATTTGGTGGCAAAGTATTTTACATTTTCTCGTCTAAAGCAAATGGAAAAAAAGTTATAATGAATCCTGAAATTATAGAAGAAATACGGACTGAAATTAACCGACTTGAACAATAAAGCCCAGCCCCCAACATAGTATATAAAACATTTGGCAGTCAGTGAGTTATCGAGCGTTTTAGCCCGTATCAAAAGTACTTGTAACTTGATAGGACAGAGCTTCGAAATGTCCTACGTTTCTTATTGCAAACCGTTGCAATGTTAAAACGAATATTTCGTTGATAAAAAATCAATAATTTAAAACTTAAAAAATATGGCTTTACAAGAAGAATTTGAAAAACAAGGGAATTGGCTTTTTAAGTACAGAAGTTTTTTACCTTTAATCGTTTTAGTGATAGGAATGAGTCTATATCTACGTACCGAAATTTATCCCGAAACCTTCATTTTAGAGGAAACCCCTTATGAGATTTATTATGAAATGTTTGCTCTGCTAATAAGTTTAATTGGACTTTTTATTCGTATCTATACAGTTGGCCATACACCGAAAAATACTTCGGGAAGAAACACAAATCAAGGACAAGTTGCGGATACTTTAAATACTACTGGAATATATTCCATAGTTAGACACCCTTTGTACGTTGGTAATTTTTTAATGTGGTTTGGACCTGCTATGCTAACAGGCCATTTTTGGTTTGTAATTGCTTTTGTTCTTTTTTACTGGGTTTACTACGAAAGGATTATGTATGCTGAAGAACAGTTTTTAAGGAGGAAATTTAGTGTGCAATTTCTAAAATGGGCCGAAAATGTACCTGCTTTCATGCCTAAATTCAAGAACTTTAAAAAACCAAACCTTCCGTTTAGTTGGAAAAAAGTGCTCAAAAAAGAGAAAAATGGATTTTTTGCCCTCTTTTTAATTTTTTTCGTGTTCGATTTATCTGGAGAAATCATAGAAAATGAGAACGACTATAATTATTTATTATTGGCAATGTCTGTTCTAACCGGCTTTAGTTATATTATTTTAAAATTTTTAAAAAAGAAAACAAATATATTAAACGAGCTGAACCGATAAAACGCGCACAATAAATAAGACTTAAACGCAGCCGCAACTAAAGGGCTGTCCGGTCAATTTTGGTGAAACTGCGGCTGCGATTTAAGTTGGTGTTGAACGGAACCTCCATGGTAAAAGATTCTATTATGGAGTTTCAAAGTTGGAATAAATGG
>Ga0116164_10003342_pt1 | contig 11038 bp, 7 predicted proteins | sample AD_UKC109_MetaG_FD_89888 | JGI IMG/M metagenome (GOLD analysis project Ga0116164, IMG submission 89888) | Active sludge microbial communities of municipal wastewater-treating anaerobic digesters from Hong Kong - AD_UKC109_MetaG | ecosystem: Engineered > Bioreactor > Anaerobic > Digestate... | reverse complement strand
GGCTCCTGCCGGTGTGATAACCGGAATGCCCAGCTTATCCATTTCGCGCACCGCGTATTCGATGAACGAGGGCGACTGGCAAATGACGGTTTCGTCGAGAGTTTCCCTCAATCCTACGGCCATGGCTTCAATTTCGCGCACCGACATCCCGCCATACGTCAGGAAGCCTTCATAAAGCGGAATAAGGTCGCGCATCTTCATGTACAAATCGTAATCGTTGGTGCAGATCCCACCGCCCCGGGTGGAACTTACTTTCCGGCTCGAAAAATAAACGATGTCGGCAAAGCCGCACATCAACAACAATATTTCATGAATGGATGTATTCTTGAATTCTTCTTCCCGTTTCTTGATGAAATAGGCATTTTCGCCAATAAGGCTCGCGTCGAGAACGACCATAATCCCGTGTTCATCGGCTACTTTCTTGACATCGCGCATGTTTTGGATCGAGAACGGTTGTCCTCCAATCAGATTGGTGGATGCCTCAAAACGGATGAAGGGAATCTTCTCTTTGCCGTATTGTTTGATGAGCGCCTTAAATTTTTCTACGTCGATATTGCCTTTAAAAGGGTGATCGCTTTTAATTTTCAGGGCTTCGTTGGTATAAATCTCATAAATTTTACCACCATTCATTTCCATGTGCGCCTTGGTGGTTGTGAAATGGTAATTCATGGGAATGGCATCACCCTGGCTGATGAAGGTTTGGGAAATGACATTTTCGGCCGCACGACCTTGATGGACCGGAAGGATGTATTGTTTGCCAAAAACTTCCTGCAGGGCGGCTTCCATTCGGTAAAAACTTTGGGAACCGGCATAGGCATCGTCCGACTGTAACATTGATGCCACCTGGTTGTCGCTCATCGCGTTTGTACCGCTGTCGGTCAGCATGTCGAGGAATATGTCCTTGGTGTTTAACAGGAACGTATTGAAGCCGGCCCCTTTCATGGCTTGTAAACGATCCTCGACGGGCTTAAGAAAAAGTTTCTGAACAATACGTACTTTGTGCAGTTCAACGGGAATTTGCATACCGCTGTGAAACTTTACGGTTGTTTGGTCTGTCATCTCCATTTGAAATAAAATTATAAGTTAACGGATTCGATTTATGATAAATTGTAAAAATGAACGCTAAAAGTAGAAAAAATTCATATTAAAAAATGAAAAATTATGTGAATTCAGAATGAATATTTTTTTTCTGTGAAAAATGGAATACCAACGAACCCTTGTTAAACGGCTCAAAAAAAATACGAAACGGAACCTTGATTTAAAAATGGCTCGATCCGTCCCAGCAATGAGTACAAAGTTTTTCTTTCGGAAGGCCGATGGCATCGACCAGGTCGTCGAGCTTTTGGAATTTGAGTGATGTGAGATTCAGGTCTTTACGGATTTGTTCCACCATATTGGCATATTCTTGCGTATCCGGATCGGCATACTTGGAAAAGTCGGTTTCTTCTTTTCCTTCGAGTTTTAAAATGGCTTTTCGGGAGGCCAGTTCCAGCGTGTTGCGCGAGCGGCTGAAATTGAGGAATTCGCAGGGATAAATCAGGGGTGGACAGGCAATGCGCATGTGTATTTCCCGTATTCCGGCATCGTGAAGGTCTTTCACGTTGTCTTTCAATTGGGTTCCCCTAACGATGGAGTCGTCGAGGAAGACACCTGATTTTCCGGAAGTAAGGGCACTGTTGGGAATCAGTTTCATTTTCGCTACCAGGTCGCGCATTTTTTGATTTTGGGGCATAAAGCTTCGGGGCCAGGTAGGCGTGTATTTGGCGTACGGACGCATGAGCGGGATTTTGGTTTCATGACTGTACCCGATGGCATGGCCCAGTCCCGAATCAGGGATACCGGCTACAAAATCGGCATTCAAACGGTCGCGCCGGGCTAGTTTGGACCCACAGTTATAACGGCACACATCGACATTGATACCTTCATAAAACGACGTGGGATAGCCATAATATACCCAGAAAAAGGCACAAATTTGCATTTCTTCATTGGGCGCACGAAGGGTTTTGTACCCCTTGTGGGTGATCTCCACAATTTCGCCCGGCCCCAGGTAATACTCGGTTTCGTAATCGAGGTTTGAAAAGGAAGAGGTTTCTGATGCAGCACAATACGCTCCCTTCTTTTTTCCAACGACAATGGGTGTACGACCGAGTTTGTCACGGGCAGCCAATATCGACTCTTCATTTAATATGAGAATGGAGCATGATCCCTCAATAGAGTGGAAAACATTTTCGATTCCCTCCAGAAAGCTGTCTTTTTCACAAATCAGCATCGATACCAGTTCGGTGGGATTGATGCCGCCCTGACTGGTTTCGGAAAAGATTTTCTTTTGGGCTAAAAAGCGTTCGGCAAGCTCATCGATGTTGTTGATTTTGGCTACCGTTGTAAGTGCAAAACGGCCAAGATGCGAGAAAATAACCAAGGGCTGGGCTTCGGTGTCGCTAATGATCCCGATTCCGCTTTCGCCTTTGAACCCGGCCATGTCATTTTCAAATTTATTCCGGAAATACCCATCTTCCAGGCTGTGGATGGCCCGTTGGTAACCCTCTGATTTCGAAAAAAAGGCCATTCCAGCCCGCTTGGTCCCCAGGTGGGAATGATAGTCCGTGCCATAAAAAACATCCGATACACAATCATTTGCTGAGGCTGCTCCAAAGAATCCACTCATAAGAAATTGCTTGTTTTGATAAAAAGGCAAAAATAGAAAAAAAGCATTCGGAAAGGTGCGGGCTCGTATGAAGTTATAAACATTTGTTTAACAAGATCATTTTAGGGATCTTTTTTGTTTTGGTAAATAAATCGGTTGCGTTTCTGTATTTGAATTGAAATCACTACTGTCCGGTTTAAACTACAGACTGCTTCTCTACGCTCGCAATGACGCGTATTTGAGAGATTCTTTCAGGGGGAGGTTGGTTGGCGGCTTCGTTGCCAACCAACCCCTCCCCATAATATCAATTATATGAATATGAACGTCATTGCTTCTCCGACAGCTGGCGGAGATGCAATCTGTTCACTCTTTTCCTTTTAACCGGACAGTAATGAATTGAAATATGAAAACAAATTCATTAAAATTCATAAATACAATTTGATAGATCATTTGAGTGAAAAATCAGAAACTGAGTAATGTAAAATATTATGCAATCGGTTGCAATATCAATATCTTTTTTTTATTTTTGGGTGAGTCAATCATTCATGCATTTCATAGAATAATTCAGGTTTGTATTAGGAATTACGGATGATGTTCATCTGATGAAGTTTACGAAAAAATGATTGCGTGTATAGGATGAAAGGGGCTGTGAAGGCCCCTTTTTCCATTTCATTTCTCCGGGCTTCCATTATTTCAAAAAAAATTGTATCATCGTTCTCAAAAAAATTAGGAAAAAATATGAATCGGGAAGAAGCGCTGCAGTTATTGCATCAAAAAATTTCGTCGGAAAATATGCGGCGACACAGCTATGCTTCCGAAGCGGTATTGCGTGCCCTGGCACGGCATTTTGGAGAAAACGAAGAACGGTGGGGGATTGCCGGCTTGCTTCACGATATCGATTCGGAACAGACTCAAGGTGATATGCATGCACACGGTATAGCTGCAAAAGATATTCTTACAGAAAAAGTCGATGCCGATGTGCTCGGGGCGATCATGATGCACAACGAAATAGCGGCAGGAAAAGCAAGGGAAACATTGTTGGAACATGCGCTTGCTGCCGGTGAAACCCTTACCGGCCTGATTACGGCGACCGCGCTCGTTTATCCCGATAAGAAACTGGCCAGTGTTACGGTTAAATCCATCACGAAACGAATGAAAGAGAAAGCTTTTGCGGCATCGGTAAATCGTGAAACCATTCTCGAGTGCGAAAAAATCGGACTTTCGCTCGATGAATTCGCCGCCCTGGCGCTTGGAGCCATGCAATCGATCAGCGACGAACTGGGGCTTTAAAGCGCAAGTGTGCTTGCTTCAATTGCTTTATCCATAAACAGACTCGCCTTCTCGGCAAAATTGTCGGCCTTTTCGGTTGTGAAAAAACGGGCACTTTCTCCTGTGGAGCAAAGCTGTTCCATCTCCGGATGACGAAATAAGTAATCAGCCAGTTTTTCGGCAACAATAGGTCCCTGATCGATAATCTGTATCGATTCCGGCACATATTTTCGAATCGTAGGCGTTAGCAGCGGATAATGGGTGCAGCCCAAAAGAAGGGTGTCGATATGCGGATCGGCCATCAGAAGATGGGTCAGATTCTTTTCCACAAAATAGTTGGCGCCCATGGTTCCGATTTCGTTATTTTCGATGATCGGGACCCACATCGGGCAGGCTTCCTGGGTAACATAGATGGGGGAATCGGAAATTTTTCCCAATTCGATCAGGTAGGAACGGGAAGCTACAGTTCCCGGAGTTCCCAGGATTCCTACATGCCCGTTATGGGTTAGCGAGGGGATTTCTTCCACGCTGGGACGAATAACACCCAAAACTCTTTTTCTCTCGTCGATTTGGGGCAGATCGCGTTGCTGAATGGTTCGCAATGCTTTGGCCGATGCTGTATTGCAGGCAAGAATAACCAGTTCGCACCCCATTTGAAAGAGTTTTTTTACGGCTTCTCTCGTGTATTCGTACACTACTTCGAACGATCGGGTACCATAGGGTGTGCGGGCATTATCGCCCAAATACAGGTAATCGTATCTGGGCAAACGTTTCCGGATTTCTTTCAGGACGGTGAGTCCGCCATAGCCTGAATCAAAAATTCCGATGGGATGGGAACGGTTCATAATCGTCATTCTTGCCGAACACAGTGGTGCCGGTTGTTAACATTTTACAAAAATAGTGAATAATGAATAACCGCCTGACGCTCGTGTTAAATGATTTATCGGGAGTTGATTATCTGAAGTTTATGGTTTTGTACTGAATGAGCAAAATAAAATCGCACCAGATAGAAACCCGGCCCGATCCCATCGAGGGACAGGTTTAACTCCTGTTGCATTTCGTTCGAACAAAAAAGCAATGTTTCTTTTCCGGTGGCTGCAACCAGCGTTATTTTTTCGGGTAGTTCTTGGGGATTCAACCGAAAAGTGACCCTATTCATTGCCGGGTTGGGATAGACTTCCGGGTTTCTTCTTTTTTTTTTCCCGTCGACACCGGTATAAGCTTCCCAGGCTGCCTGCATTTCGTCAAGAGTGGTAATTTCAGCGTGATTGAAGAAAGCAATTTTGTGCCCGACAGAATTGACTTCGGGATCGAAAACAAAGTCGCCTACCCAGGTACAATTGTACAACCAGCGTGCCTCCTGTGCCACCATCTTTTCGGGTGAGGGCAGGGTTCCGTTTTCCGACATGGTCAGCATTCGTTTTCCTTCGAACAGGTTCCGTAAGTTGTCGAACAGGATGGCCGATGCGCTGTAGTTCCCGTTCGACAGGTACACATCCACTCCCAGTATGTCGACGTAGTCGTCGCCCGGATACCATTCAAGGGCAAAGGGACTGTCGGTCGTGGTCCAAACCCAGAGCAGGTTGTTGATCGCATGGTGCCGTGTGATCCGGTCGTAAAGCAAGCGCCAGAGCTGTACACAGGGTTCGGGGCCCTTGGCGCCCCACCAGAACCAGGCTCCCTCAGCTTCGTGAAGCGGGCGCCACAAAACCGGGATATTCTCTGCCTGGAGCCGTTTGAGTTGCTGGGCGATGGCATCGATATCGCGAAGGAGCAGCGCGTATTTTTCCGACTCGGGATGAGCAAGGACCCAGGCAAGGTCGAAGGTGGTGGCCCGGGTGTAAAAGCCGCTCCACCAAGGCTGTTCCGAAGTGTTGGGCAAATCGGTTGGGGCATTCCAGTGCCAGGTGAGCGTTACCATTCCGCCCAGGTTTTTATACCATTTTATCACATCGTCGGTGGCCTGGCTGCTGGCGCCAAATTCAATCCGGGAAGGGGAGTAGTCGATCAGGTCGTTTCCATACAGCGCCGGATATTTCCCGGTGATTTGGTGAATATAACGGATGTCGGAATTATTGGCGGTATACGATTTATCTTCCGACTGAAACTGGCCGGCAAAAGTGGTTTTCCCAAAGTGGTAGCGGAGAAACTGATACAAACGAACCGCTTCAGGCGATGCTTCCGGGTTGACCGGGCTCGTGGGAATAGACCATTCGGCCGATGGAAGCGCTTCGGCAATCCGAATATAATCGAGTTCGAACCATCCCCAGCTGTTCACAACCGACAGGGTATTTTCTCCTTCCTGCAAAACAATTTTGCCGACATTCACTTCCGTAAAACGGGTCCCGTTCAAAAACTGGACCTCGGCGATATGTTCTCCGTTTACCCATACATTATTCTTTTTATCCCCGTATGGCGCGGCATAGCCAATGTATAACTGGTATTTCCCTTCGTTCTCCCACGAAAAGGTAAGGGTAACACGGTCGTTCTCGTTGTCAAACCCGGTTATATAACCACTGCCCGAAAAGCCCGAACGCGATGAAGCTTTTTGAACACCCACCAGTGCACCCTCTTCTGCTTCGTATATCTGGGCGCCAACCGATAGAAAAACGAACAGGGGTAGCAAAAACAGCAACGATTTTTTCTTCATAACGCACCTTCTTTTAAATAGAATATGGTATCCTGACTACAGCAAAAATAACAAAACAAAAGAGGGGATTGTTCCTGCTTTCATTGTAAAGAAACAATCCCCATACTTATAGAGTGATAAACGTTTTTCTAAACAGCTTTTTTTTACAATGTAATAGTACCGGAAAAAATTGGATCCCGGGAGGTAAAAAAAAAACAAATCGAGGGGTTGAATCTTACGATGCGTAAAAACAACTTATTCTGCTGGTACGCTTTTATAATTCAAGAATGAAGCACTTAAATACTTTAAAAAGAACGGATCGTTAAATTTAATAAAGGTTGGTGAGATGATTCATTTTTTATGGGGATGCATACATTTCACCCCCCTGATTGAAAAATACGTCTCTTCTTTTCATATTTTCCTTTATAAAATTGCACTTTATTCGGAGCGCAAAAATGAATCGAAAAACAGTACCATTTTATACGTTGTTGGTTTTTCTTTTTTTCTTTTCTTCTTGCTTCAATCAGGAAAATAGACAGAACAGAGAAAACAGGAACCGGATTATCCGGACATTAAAGGATCTTTCGGGGAAGTACATCCTTTTTGGTCATCAGGATGATTTGGCCTACGGACTGGGATGGAAAGGAAGCGAGGGTACATCGGATGTTTGGGAGGCCAGTGGTGATTATCCGGTTGTATTTGGATGGGAAGTCGGTTGTATTGGCGACTCATTGAATATTTTCGGTCTCTCTTTTCAGACGATTGAAGAAGGAATAAAAAAAGCCCATTCGATGGGAGGAATCAACACAGTTGGATGGCATGCCCGATACCCGGTCACCAATAATGTTTCCTGGAATCTGACCGACATTGATCTGGACGAAATTTTACCCGGAGGTGAATACCACTACCGTTTGAAAGGTAAACTCGATCTGTTGGCTGATTTTTTCAACCGGCTTGTTGCAGAAGATGGTTCCCTGATCCCAATTGTTTTCCGGCCTTTTCAGGAAATGTACGGAAACTGGTTTTGGTGGGGGCAATCCAAATCGACCGATGATCAGTATGTTCGGCTCTATCGCTTTACCGTTGATTACCTTCGAAAGGAAAAGGGCTTAACGAACCTGCTTTTTTCCTTTTCTCCCGACGAAAATTTTTCATCCGACGAAAATTATCTCGAACGTTATCCGGGCGACGACTATGTGGATGTTCTCGGTTTTATCGACTACAATGATTTTAAAGACGGCCGGCTCGACCTGGTCGTTATCAAACTGGGCATCGTAAACGAACTGGCAGAACGCAAAAATAAAATAGCTTCTTTTTCCGAAACAGGCTCAGACCGGATGGAAATTCCAGCCTGGTATACCTCAAATTTACTTCAGGTTTTGAAAGCCAATGAGAAAACACGAAAAACATCGTGGGTAATGGTTTGGCGAAACCGGGACCTGGATCATTTTTATATCCCTACCGGCGATCTGGAACAAACCGATGATTTTCGTTCGTTTTGCAACGATAAAATGATACTTTTGCTCGCCGAATTCAACAAACTGAATAATAAGTGAAAACCATTTACGAAAAACGAAAGTCTGCCCTTGAAAAAAGGCAGGAAAAACTTCTTTCAAAAGAGAATAAAGAATTGTTCAGTGCTAACGGGATCTACAGCCGTTATAAACACCCGGTTTTAACCCGCGACCATGTGCCCCTTCACTGGCGCTACGATTTCGATCCTGCCCGTAATCCCTTTTTTATGGAACGGATCGGGTTCAATGCCACGTTCAATTCGGGTGCCATCAAATGGAAGGGTGCATACTTACTGCTTGTCCGGGTTGAAGGGAACGACCGTAAATCGTTTTTTGCCATTGCCGAAAGCCCCACCGGAGTCGATCGGTTTCGTTTTTGGGAACGCCCCATTTCGCTTCCCCAGACCGAAGACCCCGATACCAATGTATACGATATGCGCTTAACAGCCCATGAAGACGGCTGGATTTATGGTGTTTTTTGCGCCGAGCGGAAAGATCCCTCGGCTCCCGTGGGCGATACTTCGTCGGCAACGGCAGCTGCCGGCATAGCCCGAACAAAGGACCTGATAAACTGGGAACGCCTTCCCGATCTTCTTTCCCACAGCGGACAACAGCGGAATGTGGTCTTATTCGAACAATTTATCGATGGGAAATATGCCTTCTTTACCCGGCCTCAGGACGGATTTATCGATACCGGAAAGGGTGGGGGAATCGGTTTCGGTCTTTCCGAAACCATCGAAAAAGCCGAAGTGGCCGAGGAACGTATCATCGATCCTAAAGTATACCATACGGTTTATGAGGTGAAGAACGGACTGGGTCCCCATCCGATCAAAACGCCGAAAGGATGGCTACACCTGGCACACGGTGTCCGGAACACGGCTGCCGGTTTGCGCTATGTGCTTTATGTCTTCCTGGCCGATCCAAACGATCCTTCCAAAGTGATCCACAAACCTGCCGGACATATCCTTGCCCCTTATGGCGACGAACGGGTTGGCGATGTGTCGAATGTCGTTTTTTCGAACGGGTGGATTGCCGACGACGACGGGACCATCCTCTTGTATTACGCATCATCGGATACCCGGATGCACGTGGCCAAGACCAGCGTCGAACGTTTGCTCGATTATTGCCTGAATACCCCTGAGGATCGTTTCTATTCCCATTTGTCGGTCGAAAGCATTCAACAGTTGATCAATCGTAATTTACGTATCCGCGAATGAAAAGAGCTGTGTCGGAATTCATCGGGGTTCTGGAAAAGGAACTTCGTTCTCTTCTGAAATTTTGGGAAGATCATGCTGTGGATGATACAAACGGGGGCTTTATCGGGCAAATTCTATCGTCGGGACTCCGGGTGAAAGATGCTACCAAAGGCGCCATTCTGAACGGGCGTATTCTTTGGTCTTTCTCTGCTGCCAGCCTCTATTTTCAGGATCAAAAATATCGGGCGTTAGCCGACCGGGCTTATCAATATATTGTCGATTATTTTATCGATAAAAAATACGGGGGCGTTTACTGGGAACTTGACGCGAAAGGGAATCCGGTGAACCGGAGAAAACAGGCCTATGCCCTTGGATTTGCGCTTTATGGATTGTCGGAATATTATCGGGCTTCCGGAAATGAAAAAAGCCTTCTTTTGGCGCAGGAGCTGTTCTGGACTCTTGAAAAAAACTTCAGCGATAAGAAATACGGAGGCTACATCGAGGCACTGGGCGAAAACTGGCATCCTCTTTCCGACATGCGTTTGAGCGAAAGGGATGCCAATTTTCCAAAATCGATGAACACCCATCTTCATATTTTAGAGCCCTATACCAACTTGTACCGTTGCTGGAAGAATCCCATTCTCGCCGAACGGATCCGGCATTTGATCCGGATTTTCCTCGACCGGATTTTACATCCCGAAACCGATCATTTTCAGTTGTTCTTCGAAATGGATTGGACGGTACGTTCCGAAATTGTGTCGTTTGGACACGACATTGAGGGCGCCTGGTTGTTGACCGAAGCCGCTGAAGCGCTCGGCGATAAAACGTTGCTGGCCGAAGTTCAGGCAAAGGCTGTGCGGATGACCGATACAACCCATCGGGAAGGAAGCGATTCTGATGGATCGCTTTTTTATGAACGAAATGGCGAACACCTCGATACCGATAAACACTGGTGGCCCCAGGCCGAAGCGATGGTCGGCTTTGTAAATGCATGGGAAATAACCGGCAAACAATTTTACCTCGACGCTGCTGAAAAAGTATGGGATTTTATCGATAAACGTATCATCGATCATTCTCTTGGCGAATGGTATTGGCGGGTTGATGCCGAAGGCCTCCCGTATTCTGACGATGAAAAAGCCGGTTTTTGGAAATGCCCGTATCATAACTCCCGTGCGCTCATGGAACTTGCCCGCCGGTTAAAATAGAGATTAGAACGCGGATGGATAACTCAATCAATAATCGTCCTTAGAAAAAGTAAATGGAAGCAAAAGTAAGCCTCAGAGAGAAAATCGGATATGGCTTTGGCGATGCCGCCTCATCGATGTTTTGGAAAATCTTCACCTTTTACCTGGCCATTTTTTATACCGATGTTTTTGGCCTGCCCGCCGCTGCCGTCGGAACCATGTTTTTGCTGACCCGGATTTGGGATACAGCCAATGATCCCATTATGGGCGTTATTGGCGACCGAACCCAAACACGCTGGGGAAAATTCCGGCCCTATCTGCTTTGGATCGCTTTTCCTTTTGGAATTATGGGAGTTTTATTATTTACCACTCCCGGTGTTGGGATGACCGGAAAGCTCATTTATGCCTATATAACCTATACGCTGATGATGATGATTTATACCGCCATCAACGTGCCCTATGCCAGTTTGCTGGGTGTAATGACAGCCGATTCGAACCATCGGACCAGTTTTGCATCCTATCGAATGATCTTTGCTTTCGGTGGTAGTTTGCTCGTGGTTGCCATTTTTCAACCCTTGGTCGATGGTTTTAAAAAGACTTTT
>Ga0116164_10003341_pt1 | contig 11042 bp, 8 predicted proteins | sample AD_UKC109_MetaG_FD_89888 | JGI IMG/M metagenome (GOLD analysis project Ga0116164, IMG submission 89888) | Active sludge microbial communities of municipal wastewater-treating anaerobic digesters from Hong Kong - AD_UKC109_MetaG | ecosystem: Engineered > Bioreactor > Anaerobic > Digestate... | reverse complement strand
GACAGATCGATGAGCGATGAAGTAAACAACGAGACCGGCGGCGAGACGGCCGGCGAACCCCTTTCCGCGGCGTCGGCGCCGCAGAACCTGACGGACCGCATCGAGCCGGTCAACATCGAAGAGGAGATGCAGCGGGCCTACATCGACTATTCGATGTCGGTGATCGTGGGCCGGGCGCTGCCGGACGCGCGCGACGGGCTGAAGCCCGGCAACCGGCGCATCCTGTTCGCCATGCGCGAAGGGGGATACATCCACAGCCGGCCCTACATCAAGTGCGCCCGCGTGGTCGGCGACGTGATCGGCAAATACCATCCGCACGGCGACTCGGCGGTGTACGACACCCTGGTGCGCATGGCGCAGGCGTTCTCGACGCGCTGCCTGCTGATTGACGGGCAGGGCAACTTCGGCAGCATCGACGGCGACCCGGCGGCGGCCTACCGCTACACGGAGTGCCGCCTGAAGAAGGCGGCCGAGGAACTGCTGGCGGACATTGACAAAGACACCGTCGAGATGCAGCCGAACTACGACGAAAAGCTGCAGGAACCGAAGGTCCTGCCGGCGCGGCTGCCCAATCTGCTGATCAACGGTTCGACGGGCATCGCCGTCGGCATGGCCACCAACATTCCTCCGCACAACGCCGGCGAAGTCATAGACGGCGTGATCCATCTGATCGACCATCCCGAGGCGACCGTCGCCGACCTGATGCAGCATGTGAAGGGCCCGGACTTCCCGACCGGCGGCACGCTGTGCGGCCTGTCGCCGATCCGCGCGATGTACGAAACGGGACGGGGGCACCTCAAGCTGCGGGGCAAGGCGGAGGTGGAGGAGTGGAAGAACGACCGCGAGCGGATCGTCATCACCGAAATCCCCTATGCGGTGAACAAGGCGGCGCTGATCGAAAAGATCGCCGACCTGGTGCACGAGAAGAAGATCGACGGCATCAGCGACCTGCGCGACGAGTCCGACAAGGACGGCATCCGCGTGGTGGTGGAGCTCAAGCGCGGCGCGATCGGCCAGGTGGTGCTGAACAACCTGTACAAGCAGACGCAGCTGGCGACGACTTTCGGGGCGATCCTGCTGGCGATCGACCGCGGCCGGCCGAAGGTGATGAACCTCAAGGATCTGATGACGTGCTACATCGAGCACCGCTTCGAGGTGCTGACGCGCCGGACGCGATTCGAGCTGCGCGAGGCCGAGGCCCGCGCGCACATTCTCGAGGGCCTGCTGATCGCGCTGGACAACCTCGACGAGGTCGTCCGCATCATCCGGGCGTCGAGCCACCGCGACGAGGCGCGGGTGCAGCTGATCGGCCGCTTCGGCCTGAGCGAACTGCAGGCGAACGCCATCCTCGACATGCGCCTCTACCAGCTGACCGGGCTGGAACGCGGCAAGATCGAGGCGGAATACCAGGCCCTCCAGGACCGCATCGCCTACCTGAAGGAGCTGCTGGCCGACGACGCCAAGCTCTTCGGCGTGATGAAGGCCGACCTGGCCGAGATGCGCGCCGCCTATGCCGACGCCCGGCTGACCGACATCGTCGCCGACGAGGGCGAAATCAACATGGAAGACCTCGTGGCGGACGAGGACAGCGTGATCACCCTGTCGCACGGCGGCTACATCAAGCGCACGCCCACCAGCGTGTACCGCGAGCAGAAGCGCGGCGGCAGGGGTATCGCCGGGATGAACACGAAAGACGACGACTACGTCGAACATGTCTTCAACTGCTCGGCCCACGACTGGATGCTGTTCTTCACCGAGCAGGGGCGGATGTACTTCAAGAAGGCCTACGAGATCCCGGAGGGCCCGCGCACCTCGCGCGGAAAAGCCCTGGTGAACGTGCTGAACATCAGCGGGGCCGAGAAGATCGCCGCCATCATCCCGGTGCGCGGATTCGATCCGGACAAGCACCTGTTCTTTGCCACCGAACAGGGCACGGTGAAGAAGACGGATCTCGACGCCTACCAGAACGTGCGCGCGGCGGGCATCATCGCCATCAACATCGAGGAGGGCGACCGCCTGATCGGGGTGGAGCTGACCACGGGCGCCGACGACATCCTGCTGGTGACGCGCCTCGGCATGGGCATCCGCTTCCGCGAATCCGACGTGCGGCCGATGGGCCGCGCCACCGGCGGTGTGCGCGGCATCGCGCTCGGCGAGGGCGATGCGGTCGAGGGCGTCGAGGTGATCCATCCGGACGCCATGCTGCTGACCGTGACCGAAAACGGATTCGGCAAGCGCACGCCATTCAGCGAATACCGCGTGCAGAAGCGCGGCGGCAAGGGGCTGATCGCCAATGTGCTGACCGAAAAAACCGGCAACCTGGTCACGGCCTTCGGGGTGCACGGGGACGACGCCATGATGATCGTTACCCGCAACGGCACGATGATCCGGGTGCCCGTGGACGGCGTGCGGATTACGGGCCGTTCCGCCCAGGGCGTCAAACTGATCAATCTGGCCAAGGACGACGTGGTAATGAGCGCCACGCCGGTGGAACCGATGGAAGAGGAAGAACCGGTCCCCGGCGAGGGGGCTGCGCCGGAGCCGCCGGCGGAAGGGACGGACGCATGAAGAAGTGGATGGCGGGCGGACTGGTGCTGGCGGCGCTGCTGCCGGCGGCGCAGGGACAGTGGGAAAAACACGAGGACACCTCCGCGCCCGTCGCGCTGGTGACGCTGGCGGACGCTTCCCGCTGGCAGGCGGGACTGGCCTACGCCCATGTGTCCCGCACCGTGGAACTGGATGCCCGTGAATCCAGGCTGCAGGGAGATGTGGCGGACATCTTCCTGGGTTTTTCAGTCGCTCCGTGGCTGCAGCTCTATGGCCAGGCCGGCGTGTCCAGGGCCCGGATCGATGACCTCCTGAATCCGCGTCCGGGTGCCGGCGCCGGAGGGCTGCTGGGCGCCCGCCTGGACCTCTGGCAGTATCACGCGGGCCATCCCGAGACGTCCTGGCGCTTCACCATCCCGCTGGACGCCCGGATTGCTCATCGCACAACGGATGACAAGGGAGCCGGCGAGATTCGGTGGACGGAAATCCTGGTGGCGATGCCGCTGGATTACCACCTGACTTTTGCCCACAATTCCCGCAACTTCTACATGTCGGAATTCCACAGCCTGCGCCTGTATGCGGGACCGGCCTTCTCCGATATCGACGGCACCTGGGAGGCCGGGGGTACCCGGCGCGATTTCGAGGAATCGGAATCGCTGGGTGCGGTGGCTGGCGCGGAGCTGTGGCTGCTCGAGAATGTGTCGTTCGGCGCCCGTGCAGACTGGTTTGACAGCACCACGCTTCACTTGACGGTCCGGTATCGCTTTTGAGAAGGACCCCGGTGTGAGCGCCCGCATCCTGGATGGAAAAAGCCTGGCCGCCGAATTGCGCGCGGAGATTGCCGCCGAGGTCGCGGCCCTGCACACCGGGAGCGGGCGCGCGCCGGGACTCGCCGTGGTGCTGGCGGGGGAGGATCCGGCCTCCCGTTCCTATGTCACCGCCAAGGAGAAGGCCTGTGCGGCGGCGGGCATCCGTTCGCGGGAAATCACCCTGCCCGCTTCGGCCGGCCGCGCGGATATTCTGTCGGCGGTCCGGGCCTTGAACGAAGACGACGAGGTGGACGGCATTCTGGTGCAGCTGCCGCTGCCGGATCCTTCGATCGAGCGCGAGGTGATCGAGGCCGTGGATCCCGCCAAGGACGTGGACGGCTTCCACCCGGTGAACATCGGCCGGATGGTGCTGGGGCTTCCCGCCTTCGTGCCCTGCACGCCGGCGGGCGTGATCGAAATCCTGCGCCGCGCGGAAATTCCGCTGTCCGGCGCGGCCGTCACGGTGATCGGCCGCAGCCAGATCGTCGGCCGGCCCCTGTCCGTTCTGCTCTCGCAGAAGGGCGTGGATGCCACCGTTACCCTGTGTCATACGCGAACGAAAGACCTGGCCCGGCACACCCGCGGCGCGGATGTGGTCGTGGTGGCCGCCGGCCGGCCGGGCACGCTGACGGCGGATATGATCCGGCCGGGCGCCGTGGTGGTGGATGTCGGGGTGAACCGCGTGCCGGACGCCTCCAGGGCTTCGGGATACCGGCTGGCGGGCGATGCCGATTTCGACGGGCTCCGGGAGGTGGCGGGCGCGATCACCCCCGTGCCCGGCGGCGTCGGGCCCATGACCATCGCCATGCTGCTGCGCAACACCGTTGAAGCGGCCCGCCGGAGGAGGACCGCCCCCGCATGATCCGCGTTCTCAACCGCTACATGCTCTGGGATTTCCTCAAGCATTTTCTGCTGACCCTGGCGGTGCTGACCTTCGTGATGTATGTCGGGGCCGTGGTGAAGGCCATTGACTACATGGCCCGGGGCATCTCGGGGCCGCTGATCCTGAAGATCTTCGCGCTCAACATTCCCTTCACGCTGTCGTTCGTGATTCCGATGAGCCTGCTGACGACGGTGCTGCTGCACTTCGGGCGGCTGTCGGCCGACGGCGAGATCACGGCCATGAAATCCTGCGGGGTCAGTCTCTGGCAGATGGCGGCGCCCATCCTGCTGGGATCCGTTCTGCTGTCCGGGATCTGCCTGTACCTGAACGCGACCCTGTCGCCCCGCAGCCATTTCGCCCGCCGCCAGATGCTGCGGGAACTCGGCGAGGAGGATCCCCTGGCCCTGCTCGACGAGGGCCGCTTCATCAGCGATTTTCCGGGCGTGAAGGTCTATATCGGCAAGCGCTCCGGCTCCCGTCTCGAGGATATCATTCTGATCCAGTTCGACAAGGATGCCACGCGCGCCGAGGTGCGCGCCCGGGCCGGGCAGGTGGCGTACCATCCCGACACCCGCGTGATGGACATTCTGCTCGAGGAGGTCCGGCTGACGGAATACGACAAGAACGATCCCACCGATCTGGCCAAGGCCCGGATGCTCAGCGCCGAAAGCTACCCGATCACCCTGAATCTGCGGGAAATGCTGACCAAGTCGAAGATCAGCAAGAAACCCTCCGACATGGTGTTCACCGAACTGGTGCATGCCATCCAGCACATCCGGCGGGTGTTTCCGGACATCCGGGAGCAAAACGTGCCGCGCATGCGGTCCAAGATGGCGGTGGAAGCCAGCCAGCGCCTCGCGCTGGCCCTGTCCTGCTTTTCGTTCGCCCTGATGGCCATTCCGCTGGGCATCCGCTCCCACCGCAAGGAGTCGTCCATCGGCATCGGCATGGCCCTGGTGCTTTTTTTTCTCTTTTATCTGTTCATTATCCTGTCCGACGCCCTGGTGGATTATCCCCAGTGGCGCCCGGACCTGATTCCGTGGATCCCCGTGCTCGGCTGCCAGGCCATCGGGTTTGCGCTGATGCATAAAAACCGGTGAACGGCGGGGCGTGCGCGCTTTTTCTCTTGCCGGGAGGGGGGGCGGGCCGTAGTGTCTGCGGAGACGATATCCGGCCGTGCCTGTAGCTCAATTGGACAGAGCGTTAGCCTCCGGAGCTAAAGGTTGTGGGTTCGATCCCCGCCAGGCACACCATTCCCGGTTTTCCGGCTCTCCACCCCATGCGGGAGCAAGACCGCCCGGTTCCCCCGATCCCCGGCAGGCCCGGACTCAGTCCAGCTTGGACTTGTATTGCCCCTTGATGTATTCCACGAAGAATCGGCCCTTGGAATCCGCCTTCTGGAAGCGTTCGAACACAGAGGCGGGGACCTCTTCGTACAGATAGACATCCAGGCTGTTGTGCATTTGCACGGCCAGGGTTTTGGCGTCGGCGTCGTAGCCGATTTTGTCAATCAGCGACGATTTCACGGACTGCATTTCCATGTCCGCGGCCAGCCCGGCGACCGCGCCCAGCAACAGAAGAACAACAGCGGTGGCAAACATTTTCATCAGGGCAGTCTCCCGGGTTCCATGGGCCCAACCATAGCACGATCGCACCGAAAAACAAGACCGGGATTGCGTTTCGTTCCGGTTCCGCAGTGGGGAAAAAGATATCGGGGTTTATAAACAGCGTTCTATTTATTACCTATTTATCATTAGTTAGATATGATTATAAATAATTCATATATGTAAACAACATATCGGAGTTTATAAACACCGTGCCAGGGGGTTGGGAGGGGAACTTCCGGAGGCGGACGGTTGTGGGATCAGGTTTGGGCCGGGGTGGCGCGGAAGAGGGCGGGGTCGCCGAGGGGGGTGAGGGAGTGGAAGGCGAGCACCTGGCCGCGTTCCCAATGCCGCAGGGCCTTGCGTCCGTGGGCATCGAACTCGCGGTGGAGGATCTGGAGCCGATGGATTTGTCCGTCGGGGCAGCAGGCGGGGCACAGGGACTGGCCTTTGGCGTGGGAGGGCGAACCGACCAGGCGCACGCGCAGCGGAGGGGATTGAGCGGGCGGGGGTTCGGGGGTCAGGACCAGCAGGGCGAACGCGAGATGACGCAGGTCGCGGCGGAGGGGGGTATTGAGGATCTGAAGGCTGCGGGGAAGTTGCCAGGTGCGGACGTCGTGGCAGGGTTCGCCGAGGGGACAGGGGGCTTCGTGGGGGCAGGGGGCGAGCAGGTGCAGGCCGAGGTCGCCCAGGGCCTGGGCGCGCAGGTCGCGCAGATAGTCGCCGGCCTCGCGCAGGAGGGGTTCGCAGATCAGGAGGCGTCCGCCGGGGGCGAGGGCGCGGGCGGCGCGGCCGAGGAGCGCGCGCCGGGCGTCGGGCGCGAGTTCGTTGAGCACGTAGTGCAACAGGATGACATCGTAGGTTTCGGTGTGCGCGGCGAAGTCGTCGAGGGGCGCGGGGGTGGTGCGGAGGATGGCCTGGGGCCAGCGGGCGGGCCGCAGGGCGGTGAAGAGATCGTGGAGGCAGCGGAGAGCGGGGCGGGAGTGGTCCCAGGCGTTCAGCGCGAGGGGGCGGTTGCCGAGGTGGTCGAGCAGGGCCCAGGCGGCGGCGCCGGTGCCGGCGCCGAGATCGAGGATGCGCAGGGGTTTTCCCGTCTCGGGGAAGGGGGGGAGTTCCGCGAGAATATGGGCGAGGCGGGCATGGGTCTGGGGGGCGAAATACAGCGAATAGGCGATGCAGGCGCGGGTGTCCTTGAGATAGGGCGCGGCGGCGGCATCGGGACGGTGGGTGGTGAACCGGTCGGCCAGGCGGCGGATGTCGGGGAGCAGGCGGTGGAGCGCGTCGCGGTCGGAACTGGCACGGGTCTCGGTCTGGGCGAGCTGCAGCCAGTGGGATTCGATTTCGGCGGGATAGATGATGGGGGGCATTGTATGGGGGCCGGGGTCAGGGGTGGGAATGATCAGGTCAGCGGTCGGAGGTCAGAAGGAAGGGGGGGGGGCGGGCAGAGGAAGAGTTTTCCACGGTGTGGAAAAAAGTTTTCCATAGCGTGGAAAACCGGCCGGAAATTTTTCCATGGCGTGGAAAAGCGCGGGGGAGGAAGACGGGGGTCATGGGGATTTCCGGGAGAGGAAGTGCTGGTAGCCGCCGGGGGCGAGGGGGGCGGCGGAGCCGTCGGGGCGGAGGATGTCCCGCTGTCGCGGGTTGGCGAGGATGGCGCCGATGCGGGTGGCGGGGAGTTTCGGGAAGCGGCGTTTCCATTCGGCCTCGAACGCGGCGCGTTTGCGGGGGGGCACGGTGAAGAGCAGCTCGAAGTCTTCGCCGTCTTCGAGGGCATGACGCAGGGGGGCGTCGGTTGCGCGCGCGGCGCGGGAGAGGGGGATGGCGGCGGCGTCGAGGCGGACGCCGCGCCTGGATGCGTCGAGGAGCCGGGGCAGATCGGCGGCGAGTCCGTCGGAGAGGTCCATCAGGGCGGTGGCGTAACGGCGTTCGGCGAGGAAGCGCCCGGCGTCGAGGCGGGGTTCGAAGAGGAGATGGTGGCGGGAACCGGGGAGCCAGGCGCCGCCGAGGGCGCCGGTGACGTAGAGCAGATCGCCGGCGCGGGCGCCGGAGCGGAGCACGGCGGTGCCGCGGGGGACGCAGCCGATGGCGGTGATGTGCAGTTCGAGCGCGGCGCCTTCGGCGGTATCGCCGCCGAGGATGCCGAGGCGCCACCGGCGGGCGGCGGCGATCATGCCGGCGTAGAGCCCGCGGATGCGGGCGAGGGGGGTGCCGGCGGGCGCGACGAGGTTGATCAGAATCCAGCGGGGCCGCCCGCCCATGGCGGCGATGTCGGAAATGGCGCGGGCAATGGCTTTGCGTCCGATCCGGCGCGCGGGGGTGTCGGGAAGAAAATGGCGGTGTTCGATGACGGGGTCGGTGGTGAGCAGCCAGTCGTCGGCGGCGCCGGGCAGCCGGACAACGGCGCAGTCGTCGCCGGGGCCGACGGGGGTGTCGGCGCGCTGCGGCAGCCGCGGCAGCAGCTGGCGCAGGAGGCCGTTTTCGCCGATGGTGCGGAGGGTGGGCATGGTGGCAGGGGGGCGATGGGGCATATGAGTAGGAACGGGGTTGCGATATTAGGATTAAGATCAGGATTAGGATTAAGATTAGGATTAGGATCAGGATTGGGATTAAGAATGAGTGGGGGAGAAAGACCACTTGGCATAGATGGAGAGGGGGAGGAGGCGGTTGGGGGCGGCGGCGTGGGACAGGGCCAGTTCGCCGGCTTCGATGCGTCCGCCGAAGGGCTGCATGAGGTCGGCGAGCAGGTTGCGGAGCATGAGGGCGGAAGCCTCGATGTTGTAGGTGGTCAGGATCAGGAGGCGGGGGGTGTCCGTCAGGGTCTGGCGGCAGAGGTCGAGCAGTTCGGGGAGCTGACGTTCGACTTTCCAGATGCCGCCGTCGGGGCCGCGGCCGAAAGCCGGGGGATCCAGCAGGATGCCGTCGTAGCGGGAGCCGCGCTTGATTTCGCGGCGGACGTATTTCATGGCGTCTTCGACAATCCAGCGGACGGGTTTTTCGGCGAGTCCGGAGGCGGCCTGGTTTTCGCGGGCCCAGGCGACGGCGGGTTTGGAGGCGTCCACGTGGGTGGGCAGCCAGCCGGCGGCGGCGGCGGCGAGGGTGGCGGCGCCGGTATAGCCGAAAAGGTTCAGCAGGCGGGCGCCGGGGGCGGCGGCTTCGCGGATGGCGCGCCAGTGGGGGGACTGCTCGGGAAAGAGGCCGAGGTGCTTGCTGGTGTCGGAGAGGCGGGCGAGGAAGGTCAGGGGGCCGTCGCGAAGGGCCCACTGGCGGGGGCAGCCGGGGCGCAGATCCCAGCCGGAATCCTCGTCGTGGACGGCCTGGGCGCGGTCCCAGTCGCGGGCGGGCAGAACCGGTTCCCACCAGGCCTTGGGTTCGCCGCGGATGACGGTGACGGGACCGAAGCGCTCCAGTTTGCAGCGGCGGCCGGAGTCGATGAGTTCGTAGTCGGGAAATCCGCCGAGGGCGGTCCGAATGACGGGAAGATCAGGCATCGGACGCGTCAGCGGTATCGAAGGACGGCCGGCAGAGGCCGCGGGTGGCGCGATCGATGAAGTCGGCGAATTCAGCGGCGAACGGGTTGCCGGTGTCGGCGCGGAGGGTTTCGCGGGCCTGGGAGGTGTTGAGGCCGGAGCGATAGAGGGTGGCAAAGGCCTGTTTGATCTGGGCGCGCTGGGCGGCGTCGAGTCCGGCGCGGCGCAGGCCGACGAGGTTGAGTCCGGCGACGAAGCTGTTTTGGCTGCTGGGTGCGATGCAGAAGGGGGGGAGATCCTTGCTGATGAAGGCCATGGAGCCGACCATGGCGAGGCGGCCGATGCGGCAGAACTGGTGGACGCCGACGTTGCCGCCGATGAACGCGCGCTCTCCCACGGTGACATAGCCGCCGAGGAGCGCGCCATTGGCCATGATGACGTGGTCGCCTACCTCGCAGTTGTGGGCGGCATGGGTGTTGGCCATCATGAAGACGCGGTGACCGATGCGGGTGGTGGTGCCGGGCTTGGTGCCGCGGTGGATGGTGACGCCTTCGCGGAAGGTGCAGTGGTCGCCCGTGACGACATAGGAGGGTTCGCCGCCGAAGGACAGGTCCTGGGGCAGGTCGCCGATGACGGCCCCGGAATGGACGGTGCAGTGCGCGCCGAGGGTGGTGTGGTCGAGCACGACGGCATGGGGGGCCAGAACGCAGCCGTCGCCCAGCACGGCGGTGGCGGCGACATAGGCCAGGGGGCCGATGCGGACATCGGCGCCCAGCTGGGCACCGGGCTCGATAATGGCGGTGGGGTGGATCATGCGAACAACTCCTGGAAAAAATGTATCCGCAGACTACCGCAGGAGAACGGCGCCCGGCAATGCGGAAGCGCAGCGGTGCCGGAAGCGCAGCGCGGGTTGTGCGGCGGATTCGATCCGTCAGGCGGCGGGCGGTGACAATCAGGGAGGATGGATGGATTAGGGATACAAAATTGTTGAATAAATCTTTACAAAGTTACAAATATGTATTATCACGCAGAAATGAAAAACCGGCCCGAACATTCCAACTTGTTGTCGTCCAGCGTGAAAAAGAAGCAGGCGGCCAGGTTGGCGGCGAGTTGGCATGGGGATTGCATCAAGAGGGGGGCCGAGACAAAATGGAACGGCGGGACGTCATCCGGGTCCAAAATGTCGGATAAGGACGAACAGGTTTCGACAAAGGAAAGAGGCGGACAGATGAGCATATCCAGATTGAATGCGATAGCGGCGGTGACGAACTACCGGGCGACGGCCCCGGCGCTGGATTTTTCCAAGACGCCGGCGAGCGAGATCTTCGGGGCAAACGTGTTTGACGACCGGGTGATGCAGGCGCGGCTGCCGAAGGGGGTGTACCAGGCGCTGCGGCGGACGATTGACCAGGGCGAGAAACTCGATGTCACGGTGGCCGACGAAGTGGCGGTGGCGATGCGGGACTGGGCGATCGAGAAGGGGGCGACGCACTACGCGCACGTGTTCTATCCGCTGACAGGGCTGACGGCCGAAAAGCACGACGGCTTTCTCGAGCCGGACGGCAAGGGCGGGGCGCTGGCGGAGTTTTCGGCGAAGCAGCTGATCCGGGGCGAGCCGGACGCGTCGAGTTTTCCGTCGGGCGGGATCCGGGCGACGTTTGAAGCGCGCGGCTACACGGCCTGGGACGTGACCAGTCCGGCCTATATTCTCGAAAACCCCAACGGGACCACG
>Ga0116164_10003340_pt1 | contig 11043 bp, 7 predicted proteins | sample AD_UKC109_MetaG_FD_89888 | JGI IMG/M metagenome (GOLD analysis project Ga0116164, IMG submission 89888) | Active sludge microbial communities of municipal wastewater-treating anaerobic digesters from Hong Kong - AD_UKC109_MetaG | ecosystem: Engineered > Bioreactor > Anaerobic > Digestate... | reverse complement strand
GATGTGGAATTCTCCATCAATGAAAAGAATGGAATAATGTGTGCAAAGGCCTTTGACAATAGGATAGGGTGTGCATGTGAAGTTGCTTTGATGAATCAGCTGGCAGGAGAGGATCTGAAGGTTGATGTTGTGGGAGCAGTTTCGACTCAGGAAGAAGTCGGATTAAGAGGCGCAGGTGTCACGGCAAACGTAATAAAGCCCGACCTTGCCATAGTATTTGAAGGAACTCCCGCAGATGATGTTTATACTGATAAGTATTCATGTCAGGCGGGATTGAAAAAAGGCCCCCAGGTAAGACATCGTGACGGAAGCATGATAACACATCCAGGATTTCTTGCTTATGCAAGAAAAATTGCCACAAAGGCAGGAATACCATTCCAGGATGCCGTAAGAACAGGCGGTGGAACAGATGCAGGTGCAATACACCTGGCTCATCGCGGTGTTCCTACGGTGGTAATTGGTGTCCCCGCAAGATATATCCACAGCCATTATGGATACTGTGCCTACGAAGATTATGAGAATGCAATAAAGTGGGGATATGAGATAATAAAGAGTCTTGATATAAGTACTATTAAATCACTTTGATTTGGCGGGGGGACAAATGAATAACTTCAAATGGTATGAGAAGCCCATGGTCTTGTCGGCTGTCCAGTGCAATTATGGCGAGGACAGCTTTGATATTATGAAGAATCATGTGCTTGGAAACAATTTCAATGGTGAGCAGCTGCTGCACATCAATGCAACCGGACATGTTTCTTCATATAATGAAGAACGTGACGGGGAGAAGCTGGACAGATACCTTGAGGAAGCGGCCAAAAATGGTCTGAGGGAAATACTATACTGGAATGTCCATTGTGTTTATGAGGAAACAATACTCAAACATCCTGAATGGAAGCAAAAGGACAGGGACGGAAACCACATTCCCGCATATGGCAACCAGTACCTCATATGCATCAATACCCCATGGATGGATGAATATCTGAAGAATCTTGAAAAACTCTGCAGCCATCGGCTGGATGGTCTCTTTCTCGACGGTCCCGTTTTCATGTGGAACGGCTGCTATTGTGAATACTGCCAGGCTAGATTCAAGAAGGAATACGGCAAGGAAATCCATAAAGCCCGATACAGCGAATTCCTTGAATTTCGGACAAACTCAGTAACCAGGATGATCAGGGAAACCTACGAAATGAAGCAAAGGATAAATCCTGACATAAAGCTATATATAAACAATTCAGCCCTGCGGGCAGATGTTACGGGAAGCAATACATCAAAGGTATATCCCTATGTGGATTTCCTTGGTACAGAGGGAGGTTTCTGCTGGATAAACAAAACCTTTGACTATACCCATACAACAAACCACGCAAAGTACATAGAGACAAAAGCAAACGGTAAACCCTATGTAGTATTCATTGCAGGTGATGCCAAACCTTATTCATACTGCATGTATACGGGGGCGGAGACTGAACGTCTTTACGCTCTGTCGCTGGCACAGGGGGCAAATATCTGGTATGGAATCCACGGACCCACAAAGATGTTCAAAAGTGAAGCCGGCAGGGTTTCCGCAAGATTCAATAAATATATAAAGGACAATGAGGAGCATCTGACCAATACGAGTTCATGTGCAAAGGTTGCCCTTATGTGGTCCGATGCCACATCGAACTATTACGCATCAAGTGTAATGAAGAGTGACTTCACGGACAGTCAGCAGATAGGCGGTGAAGGAAAGAAGGGAAACCACCATGACTCACTGGCGGGTTTCTCGGACATTCTTTCAAGAAGCCATGTTCAGTTCGATATTGCGGACCAGGACTGCATCCACGACAGAAGGATATTTGATTATGACCTGCTTATACTTCCCACCTATGCCTGCATATCAGAGGACGAAGCAGCAATTCTGAGGGAGTTCGTTGCAGAAGGCGGTAATCTGATGGCCACCTTTGATACAGGAATGTATGACGAATGGGGCAACAAACGTGACAAAGGTATACTTGATGATGTCCTTGGGATAAAGCGCGGCCAAATGGTTGAATACAAGGATGTAGGCATTGGATATACGGAACTTCTTGAGGAAATTGAAGAAAATATAATCCCCATGAGCGGATTTGCCTGGGAGGTTGATCCACTGGAAGGAGCGGAGCTGCTGGCCAGAAGCTTCTATCCCATGGCAGGCAGATACGTGGCATTTCCAACGGAAAGTTATGGATATATAGTCAGGAACAGATATGGAGTGGGAACCTCAATATATATCTCAGGCACCCTGGGGGAAGTGTACAATGTATGGTGCAATCCTGACAACAGAAAGATGATTGCAAGAAGAATAGCTGAAATGGCCGATCCACTGACTGAAACAAATGCACCGCAAAGTGTTGAAATCAGCCTGAGGAAGCAGCTTCATACGGATAATCTGCAGGTACATCTTGTCAACATGACAAGAGGCCCCGGAAGACCCATGGAAGAAAACATCAGGGTGTATGATATTTCCGTTACCCTTACAGGAATAAAATCGGACAAAGCATATGGAATTTATACGGGCAGGGAGTATAATATCCATAAGAATGAACAGGGTACGGTGATTGATATACCGTTCCTTGATGAATATGAAGTTATTGTAGTTGAGCAGGAGGAATAGGTATGTTAAAAGGCGGAATTCTCGGATGCGGTTCGATATGTCAGAAAAGACATGCGGTTGAAATTGCTGCAAACAAAAACTGTGAACTTTATGGTGTATATGACCCGGTTACGGAAAGAGCGGAAACAGTTGCAAAGAAGTACGGATGCAAGGTATATAAAAGCGCTGAGGAGCTGTGTACGGACCCGGAGCTTGATTTTGTCGTCGTTGCAACACCAAACAAATATCATGCCCAGTATTCAATAAAGGCTATGGAGAACAAGAAGCATGTACTTTGTGAAAAACCTATGGCAGGCAACCTTGAGGATGCAAAGGCTATGCTTGATACTTCTGCAAAAACAGGCATGAAACTGATGATAGGACAGAACCAGCGGCTCGCTCCGGCACATATGATGGCAAGGGATATTGTTCAAAGCGGAAAGATTGGAAAGGTTCTCACCTTCACTACAACCTTCGGACACAGGGGAGCAGAGGGCTGGAGCATAGAAGGTAAACCAAGTACCTGGTTCTTCAATAAAGATGAAGCGATTTTCGGAGCAATGGGTGACCTGGGTGTCCATAAGGCTGATCTGATGCGGTACATACTAGGTGAAGAGTTCACAGAAGCTTCTGCAATAATCACAACCAGGGACAAGAAATACGACAGCGGTGAGGACATAAATGTTGATGATAATGCAGTATGTGTTCTAAGAAGTGAATCAGGAGTTGTGGGAACCATGGCCATCAGCTGGACATATTATGGCGGAGAGACAAATGCAACCATCATAAACGGAACAAAGGGTGCGTTGAACATCTTCACTGATCCGGAATATCCGATCATAATCAAATATGCTGATAAAACAGAGGAAAAGATAAAGACCGGAGCCATTCAGACAAATGAAAAACAGACTGACTCAGGTGTATCAGCAATGTTTGTTGAAAGCATACTGAAGGACAAGCCGGTTGCCATTTCGGGATATGAAGGCTACAAGGCGCTGGAAGTAATCGTCAGGTGTGTGGAATCTGCTGAAACGGGCAGAACGATGAAAATATAGAATGCAGGACCGGTCATCCGGTCCTCTTTTAAGTGGAGAATCCATGGAAAAAATGAAGGTCGATATTCTTGTTGCAGGCGGAGGCTCCGCCGGATTCGGTGCCGCCTACAATGCATGCCGGTTCTCAAATGGCAGGTTTACCGTAGTCATGATTGACTCCAATCCGACTCCGGGGGGAACTTCGGTTCATGCAGGGGTAAATGCCTGGGAGATGGGAATAGGAGGACCGGGCATCCATGATGAGCTTGCAGCCAGGCTGCTTAAGAAAAAGGGCAGTGCAGCTATACAAAAAGGCCACTGGAAAACCCTCACAAAGGAGTGGCCCTTTGCAATATCTTCGCCTGATGTCAGATATGTCTATGAGGATACTTTGAAGGCAGCAGGTGTACATGACAGGTTTGGGAACCATAACAATCTTGTTTTTGAACCAGGGTCAATGTCCCTTGAAATGCTAAGGCTTCTGCGGGAAGCCGGACAAAATAAATTTCTGTTCATTGGAAATGAAAGGATAGAGGATGTTGCCCTGGGAGCTGATTCCAGGATATCCTCTGTCACTACTGACATGAGATGTATTGAAGCAGGATTTGTAATTGACTGTACAGGTGACATAATGGTTTCAAGACTTGCAGGATGCAGTACTGTAAGGGAACAGGGTATCAATGGCGTGACACAGGTTTACAGGGTGACACCAAAGAAAGATCCCGGAGTTGACGAAATACCTACGGATATTGAACTCATGCTTGATGACAGGGAGTTTTCCGAAAGACTCGATAATGTCAGGGTCATATCCTCCATCAATACATATCCGAACGGAGATTTGAACATCAACCAGCTTCCTACAATGGATGGAGATGAGTTCTTCGCTATGCCGATGGATGAAGCCCGGAACAAGTGCACAGGCAGGGTTTATCTGCACTGGAAACGAATTCAGGAAGATACTGACATAATGAAGAAGTACAGATTGAAGCACGTTTTCCCGATGATTGGCATCAGGGAGAGCCATCGACTTGACGGTGATTTCATCCTGGATGAAAATGAAGTGCTTGCAGGATTTGCCAAACAGAAGAGAGCAGATGAGGCAATTGCTTTTTCCGACCATCCCATAGACATACACGGCGGGGATTCGCCCGGCATCAAAATACTTGATGTGCCATATGGAATACCATACGGTTGCATGTTGCCAAAGGAAGTATCGAACATGCTTGTGGCCTGCAGGGGAGCTTCCTTTACCAGGACCGCAGCGGCATCATGCCGACTATCAAGGACCATGATTTCACTTGGTGAAGCAGCAGGATGTGCAGCTGTTCATTGTATTGAAAACAGCATGGAAGCGTCTGAAGCGGACAGGGACATGGTCAGGGATTCTCTTGGAATAAGAACCTTCACAGACAGACTTGCTGTAGAATATGGATTATGAAATTATTATGGCGAACGCTTCTGAACAAGCATCATGCAGAATCTTGTCTATACCTGATTTGATTCTTCCTTTATGCATATACTCAAGGAAACAGTTGACCTCATAACCGCCCTTTGCAATCAGTTCATCAGTTACTATATATGAACAGCCATCAGTATAACCGGCAAATATAACATGAAATCCCTTGAAGATATCCATCAGATTGAACTTGACTTCACAGCATGGTTCTCCTCCCATATGGAGGATGACAAGGTCGGATGAGAGTTTCATTATTCCCAGGTTCAGAGTAAATGCATCTTCAATTCCATCATAGTCGCTGACCATTGTAACGGCATTTCTTCTTAGATGAGCACTCAGGGAGATATCATTGCTGCGGTCAATGAAATAATCGCGGCCTTCATCCTCTGTGGGGATTCTGATTTCAAAGCTTGCTGAAAAGAATTCAGGGTCCTTCTTTTCCGAAATACCACTGTTCAAAGAATCAATGATTGCCTTGCCCATTTCCGATGCCATATCACTGATATGGGAAAAGGAACGATGGACGAATCTGTCACCCTCGGCTGTTCCTGCAGGCCGGGCATTTGCACCTGCTCCCTGGATGAACAAAGGTATGCAACCGGGAATCATATTTTCGATATATTCACATAGGAATCCGGGATATTCCGAAGTCAGTGCAAGGGGGTCCGGATAGTGTACAGGATGGCATGCATAGTTTATGACCAGTCCCTTTGTTTTGCCCGAGGCAGATGTCAGTTTCAGAAGATAGATCCTGTCGTCAACAGGACCATCCGGGTTGGGGGCAAGTTTAATTCCGTCAGGAGAAGACTTTCTTCTGTTGATAGCCCAATGTCCGGGTATTTCGCCATACTCCATTGTCCCTGTCTCAAGTGATCCAAATGCTGTGTCAATGGCCTCCAGTGTTTTTTCCTTAAGCAACTCTTCATATTCTGCACTGGCGCTGAAGTCGTTGTATCCGAGGGTTGAAGGGCTGTTGTGGTCATGGGTGAAATTAATGAGGATGCTTTCATTCTTCAATCCATATTTACCGATTGAATATTCATAAACGAATTCATGGAGGTCCCGGGAGTGGAACAAGAGGTCATAGGACAGTATCATCAGTTTTTCGTTGTCATCATCAAGCACAGCACAACCGACGAAAATATCGTCATGAACACTTTCAAACAATGTATCCTTTTGCTGTGAGCAGGCCAGGCATGTTCGAAAACCCGGTGTTATGCAAACCCTAGCCAACCCGAACTTCATCTTATTTCGTCTCTCCGGAATCGGGTATTATGAAGTTGATGAAGGATTTTTTTACCTGTATGTCAACTTCCTTTGCAGAAATTAATTCACCTTCGACATTGATTCTGAGTTCTTCCTCGCTCTCAATCTTCATTCGTTCAATAGGTCTCAGGTTGACACCTTTCATTTTGACATGGGTGCCTTTCATGTATTTGGGAATAAGCCAAAGGATTGCCGGCAGACTTTTTTTCTCTACATAACAAATATCGAGGACGCCGTCGTTGAACTCGGTGTATGGGACCGGAATGAATCCACCGCCGTAGTATTTACCGTTGGTACATGCGGTAAGAGCTATTTCAGTCTCAATGGTCTCGTTGTTGTCAAAAGTCAGTTTGAGCGGGAATTTTATCTTTCCTTTAACCAGTGCCGCAACTATGCCAAGGAGATATGACAGTGTTCCGGCAAGATGCAGCTTTTTGTTTATCTTTGAGGAGTAATATGCAACTTCAGCATCGAGACCGACTGACATTATGTTTATGAAGTATCTGTCGTTGATCAGTCCGCAGTCTATGGGCTTTGCCTCGCCTTTGATGGTTTTTTCAAGGATTTCATTGAAGTCCTTGCTATGGTATATGGATTTCAGGAAATCATTGCCGGAGCCTGCCGGGAGGACTCCAAGACAGCTCTGGGTTCCGGCCATTCCATTAAGGACTTCGTTAAGGGTACCGTCCCCGCCGATGGCATATATCCTGTAGTTGTCCCTCCGGGAATATAGCTTTGCCAGATCCATGGCATGACCGGGATTCTTTGTAATCTCAATATGATATTCCTCGGTCTTGCCTTTGAAATGATTGTGGATTGCAGGTATGTATGACTTTGCATTTCCTTTTCCTGCGGCGGGATTGATTATAAATAAATGTTTCATAATTACTCCAAGTGATTTATGTTAAGAGTATATTAAACAATGGGCGTAAAAGCAATCACGGCAAATGTGCAATGTTGACTTATTCCACGGTGAATATATAATTTACCATATCAAATTATCGGAGATTGACCAATGAAGAACCTGCACCTTGTATGTAATGCACATCTGGACCCCGTATGGCTATGGGAGCTTGAGGAAGGACTTGCGGAAACTCTTTCAACCTTCAGGGTTGCTGCTGATTTCTGTGAGGAATATGAAGGGTTTGTTTTCAACCACAATGAATCAATGCTCTACAAATGGGTTGAGGAGTATGACCCGGAACTTTTTGTTCGTATCCAAAAGCTGGTGGCAGCAGGGAAATGGCATATCATGGGAGGGTGGTATCTGCAGCCTGACTGTAATATGCCTTCAGGAGAATCGTTTGTGCGTCAGATACTCCATGGGAAAAAATATTTCATGGATAAATTCGGTGTCGAGCCAAGGACGGCAATAAATTTCGATGCCTTCGGACATACCAGGGGACTTGTTGAAATAATGAAAAAGGCCGGATTCACATCATATCTGTTCTGCAGACCTGAACCCGACATGCTTGAACTGCCGGGGGATGACTTTGAGTGGGAAGGGTTCTGTGGGTCAACCATAAGGATGCACAGGGCATACAATTCCTATGAATCACACCGTGGGGAAGCTGATGAGAAGATAAAGGGATGGATGGAATCCCACAAGGACAAGGAAGTGGGAATGGTGCTTTGGGGGATAGGCAACCATGGTGGGGGTCCGTCAAGGATAGACTATCAAAAAATCAAGGAACTGGATGGTAATACTGATGAATGGAATATTCTCCATTCGACCCCTGAGGAATATTTCAGTGAACTTGAGAGAACCAATCCAAAACTTCCGGTATATTCAGGAATTCTGAATCCAAGGTATACAGGATGCTACACCTCACAAATAAGAATAAAGCAGCTCCACAGGCAGTTGGAAAATGAGTTGTATCGTACAGAAAAGATGGCGGTACATGCCCATGTCAGCGGATTGATTGATTACCCATTTGATAAGTTTGAAAAGGCAATGGAAGACCTGATGCTCATAGAGTTCCATGACATCCTTCCGGGATCTTCAATACCGGCTGTTGAAAGATTCAGCATGAACCTCGCCGGCCATGCCCTAGAGGAGCTGAGACAAATAAGGTCCCGGGCATTCATTGCCCTGTGTTCCGGCCTGGAAAAAGCTGATGACGGGACAATACCGATAATAGTATATAACCCACATCCATATGACATTGAGGAAACCATTGAATGTGAATACCAACTGCCTGACCAGAACAAGAACAAGGAGATTTTTGCCAATCCTGTTGTCCGTTTCAACGGAGTAAGAATACTGAGCCAGGTTGAGCATGAAGCTTCCAATTTCAATGTTGACTGGAGGAAGAAGAGTGTATTCACGGCAGTTCTGAAGGCAAACTCAATAAGCAGATTTGATGTAAGCATAGAAATGGTGGAAAGAAAACCGCCGATAAAGCTGAGGGAAACTGATGGCAAATTCATGTTCAGAAATGAGGATATTGAGGTCTGGATAGGAAAACAGACAGGCACAATAACCAAATACTCGGTCAAAGGACATGATTTCATAAAGGGAAACGCCTTTATGCCACTTGTGATAAAGGATGATGAGAATTCATGGGCCCACAAGGAGAAGAGCTTCAATGATGTCGAGGGTAAGTTTGAAGTCATGACCCCGGGTGAGGGAAGCAGATTCTCAGGGATTCTGGACGGAGACATTGAATCCGTCAGAGTGATTGAGGAAGGCCCCGTTAGAACTATAATTGAAGCGGTGATGAAATACAATAATTCGTATATCTGCCTTGATTATCATCTTCCGACAAAGGGAACCAAAATCGTCACCAAGGTAAAGGTCTACTGGAATGAAAAGATGAAAATGCTCAAGATGTCAGTTCCGACCACCCTTGAGAATGTTGAATTCATTGGCCAGACTGCATATGGACATGAAAAGCTGCTTGCAAATGGTGATGAAATGGTGTCCCATAAATGGAATCTTATAACAGACGGGAGCAAAGCTCTGTCTGTCATAAATACAGGAACTTATGGATCCAATTGCGTTGACGGAGACCTGAGGATTACAATGATGAGATCCCCGGGTTATTCTGCGGGTAAATCCGATTTCTCGGTCAGAAATGCATATATAATGCCACAGGACAGGTTTTCACCATATATTGACCAGGGGGAGCATGACTATGAGTTCGCAATCAATGCAGGAGATGCAGCTGAAATAGCCGGTAGTGTTGAAAGGGAGGCTATGGTATTCAATGAAAGACCAATGGTGCTTTCATTCTTCCCGACGGGAGTCGGAAGCAAGCCGGAAGCATTGGTAAATATAGTCGAAGGTGAAGTGGAGATATCCGCCATGAAAATGTCGGATGATGGCAAGGGTATTGTTTTCAGGATCTTCAATCCCCTTGAAAGGAAGGTTCATGCAAAACTGGCTTTTCCTGCATTCCGGCAGGAATACGAAATGGATTTGATTGGAATGGATTTCAAGACCATGGTGATTGATGCCAGGACCAATGAAATCTATGAAGCGGACCTTATGGAAAGGAAATTGTAATTGAATATTCCGGAAATACTTCGGGCGCTCTCAAGGAAAACTCCGGCAGGTATCAAGCGATTGATCCCTGATGGAGTTTTTGTGAGTCTCATGTACTATGCTTCCTACGGGAAGCTTCCGGACCTTAAGAATCCGATTACCTTTGACGAAAAAATACAGTGGTACAAACTGCATCACAGGAATCCACTTATGACTGTCATGGCCGATAAGATCAAATCCAGGGATTATGTCCGTAGTCTGGGGTATGACCATATACTTAACGAAGTCTATTTCATTAAGAGTGAGCTTGGCTACCGCGATTTTGATAACCTTCCGGATAAATGTGTAATTAAGGCAAACCACGGCAGTGACATGAATATTTTCTTTGATAAGAGAGATAATGCAGATGTCGCTGAAATGGTAAAAACCATGAAAAAGTGGCTTAAGATAAACAGGTTCGACCACACCAGGGAGTGGTCTTATAAAAACATAGAACCCGCTGTCATTTGTGAAAAATTTCTGATAAACAAAGAACTGGGAGAACTTGTTGATTATAAATTCTATTGTTATGACGGGAAGCCTGAGGTTTTGTTCGTATGTGCCGGCAGGTTCAGCAAAGACGGTGTAAAATACAATGCCTATGATATGGATTGGAACAGGATATATGTCACAAAGGGCAAACCCGGCCTGGACATCGAATTTGAAAAGCCCGATAACTTTGAAGAACTTAAAAAGACAGCAGCTGCTCTTAGCAAAGGGTTCCCCTTTGTCAGGGTCGACCTTTATTCAGTGGAAGGAAAAGTATACTTTTCAGAGTTTACATTTTATCCTGATACGGGAGTAATCCCATTCAGCCCCGATGAGTACAATAAATTCTTCGGAGATTTCTTTAATCCAACACCGGTCATATGATCCGACGGATGACGTGACCTTTTTGGTACGATGATCCGACGGATAACGTGATCACTAGACAAATAGCAGGAGGCTTATGGCCATGACTATCATGCCGGATACAAGACCATATATGGAAAGATGTGCTTCACCATATTCCCGTGCTGCGGGCAGAAGGCCGTCAAGGGAAATGAAGACCATGATGCCTGATACTGCCGCAAAGAGTATTCCGAACATGACATCACTCATGAAGGGCATCAGTATCAAAAATCCAATGAGGGCTCCTACGGGTTCGGATATT
>Ga0116164_10003334_pt1 | contig 11057 bp, 11 predicted proteins | sample AD_UKC109_MetaG_FD_89888 | JGI IMG/M metagenome (GOLD analysis project Ga0116164, IMG submission 89888) | Active sludge microbial communities of municipal wastewater-treating anaerobic digesters from Hong Kong - AD_UKC109_MetaG | ecosystem: Engineered > Bioreactor > Anaerobic > Digestate... | reverse complement strand
GAGCCGGAAGGAGACCATGGCCACGTTGGCGGGGTCCACAGCCTTCAGCTCAACGCCGTTCTCTGACAGGGTGAACTTCACCTCGTCGACAAGAGACGATACCGCCTCCACAGCATCCCGCAGAGTTTCTGCGCTTATCACTGCCTTGAACATCCTCGTAGCCCCCTCATCGGAGAGTTCAATTTTATCATAAATATAGATTATCCCTCAGTCGTACTCTCTCCAGGTGAAATTGCATTTTGTGCATCTGAAGAATCGGACCTCGCTCTCGTCTGCGGACCGCAGCTGCCGCAGCCACCAGTAGGCGGTATCGTTCCCGCACTCAGGACACTTGTACTTGGTGGTGGGCAGGCCCGCCGCCTCGGAATCCTCTATGACCGTCATGGTACGCTCTTTCTGCTCGGTCTTGCTGACGAGGCTCTCGCTCTTCTTCATCTCCACTTTTTTGCCGCATCTTCTGCAGACCAACATTCCATCTGAGGGCACCATTATGCTTTTACAATCGGGACAAAACTCCATCAGATGACGAGTACTCACTCGTCATATTAAAGTTTACCAGTTGAGTAACCTTAAACGGTGAAGAGTCCTAACTGCTCTTCGTCTCTGAGGTGATCATGAGCACTGCATTGAACGTAATCTGCGAGAACAGGCCGGGGGTCCTGCGGGACATAGCCGGGGTGGTGGCAAGCCTCGGCTGCAACATCGAGTACACTCAGCAGTTCGTCCTGGAACGGGGGGTGAACATCGGCAAGGCCACCGTCTACATGGAGATCGACCAGCTGGCCGAAGAGATGGTGGAGAAGCTTGAAGCCCTTCCTGCGGTCATGGAGGTCTCCGTCCACCAGTCCTTTGAGAAGATATACGGCTCACGGGTCATCATCATCGGGGGCGGGGCCCAGGTGGCCCAGGCAGCGGTGGGGGCCGTCAACGAGGCCGACCGCCACAACCTCCGGGGCGAGAGGATCAGCGTCGACACCATCCCCCTGGTGGGCGAAGACCCCCTAGCCGACGCCGTCAATGCCGTGGGCCGACTCCATCGAGCCTCGGTCCTCGTGCTGGCTGGGGCCCTCATGGGCGGCAGGATATCTGAAGAGGTCCAGCGGCTTCAGGAGGAAGGAATTCCAGTGATCGCCCTCAAGATGGCGGGGTCAGTCCCCCTCTACGCGGACCTGGTGGTGACAGACCCCATCCAGGCCGGGACCTTCGCGGTGATGCACGTCGCCAAGACCGCTATCTTCGACATAAAAAGGGTTCGCGGCATGGAGTTCTGAGCTAAAGGCGAAAGCTGAACCGATCGAAAAAAGGCCATTCGGCGGTCGAACTTCGAAGGCGAGCTTACCCGCGAAGCCCTATCGCCTCGAGGTCTCTGATCGCGTCCCCCTCGAAGAGCTCCTCCACGGTGTAAAAGTCATCTCCCGCCTGGAGGACCGGGGCGCTGAGGGTGAAGACCCCGTTGACCCGAAGCTCCGTCAGGGCCTCGGCGCTGGCCATGTTCACAGTCTCGAACTCGACGCCCCAGCCCTTCAGAACCTTCTTCACCTGTTCGCATCGCGGACAATCGGCGGTGGTGTAAACGACGTATTTCAAAATATCTCCTCCCGTTATTTGCCTCTCCTTCTCCAAAGCCGATTACCTCAGCACCATCGGGTACCCTTTCTCAGCCCTGACGGCGTAGCCCTCGTCGACGGCTCTCTCGGCGCAATCCCTGCAGCAGGAGAAGTTGGCGAGGTAGACGATTCCGTCCATCTCGTGCTCGAAGATGTTGTTGCAGCTGAGCCCCATGATCCGCCGGCAGTCCAGACCCCTGCAGAACTCGTGGTCGTCGGCAGCCATCGGAAACTCGTCCTCAAACCAGATCTTCGGCAAAAGGACCGGGAGTATCGCCATGTCCATGCCGCATCCGCAGGGGCCGTAGGTGTCCTCGGGACCGTCGTAGACGATGGCCTTGGTAATCTGATATTCCATCTTCCGCCACCCCAAACTCAATATCCAGCACCGACGGTTAAGGGCCGGGACCTAAATAACCTTTCTCATGCCTTCTCGTCGGCAGATGGGTGGCGGAAAAAGTTTCAGCGGCAGGTCGATCTAGGCACGAAAAAGAAGCTTTCATCATGGGATTTTGGGCTGGATATGAGTATATATTGATTTTTCTTCAGTTTTCTTGTATAATATTGGTTGAGGGTTTACGAAAATTATATATAGAGACTTGATTGACAGCTTGATGTCTATTTGGTCCTTTAGTCTGTGAAGAAGCTGTTTTGATCCTTTTTCTGACTGTAAGGGCCGAATCCGATCTTAGGAGAGGAGCTTAAATGGCGATACTTCCAGTGGCACCGGTCAGCAGGCTCATTCGCGAGGCTGGGGCCAAAAGGGTCAGTGAGGGCGCGCGAGACGCCCTGGCAGAAATTCTGGAGAGCTATGGCATGGAGGTGGCCGAGGAGGCCGTCGAATGGGCGAACCATGCCAAAAGGAAGACGGTGAAGGCCGAGGACATCAGAGAGGCGGTCAAGAGGGTGAGGCCGCCCAGAGCGCCCGGCACTGACTGAAACAGACATTATTTAACCCTGGAGGTAAGGTCGTCATTCTATGCCTGAAAGCTTAGACTACGCCTCCTTGGGTCTGGTATGCGGTATCGAGATTCATCAGCAGCTTGATACCGCCGCCAAGCTGTTTTGCGGCTGTCCCACGCGCTTGCGAGATGTGGAGGAGTCGGACCATCAGTTCTTCAGGCGCCTGCGACCGGCCAGAAGCGAGCTTGGCGAGATCGACAGGGCCGCCCTGGAAGAGGTTCTCGTCTCCCGAAAGTTCATCTACCATTCTTACGACTCCACCTGCCTCGTGGAGGCTGACGAGGAGCCTCCAAGCGAGCTGAACCCCGAGGCCCTGGAGATCGCCCTCGTCGTCTCGAAGCTCCTTTCGATGCGGATCGCCGACGAAGTTCACACCATGAGAAAGATCGTGATCGACGGCTCCAACACCTCAGGTTTCCAGAGGACCGCCTACGTCGCATCCCACGGCCACATCGATACCTCCTGCGGCAAGGTCGGGATGGAGACGATCTGTCTTGAGGAGGAGGCCGCGAAGATCATCGACGACCGGGGCGACGAGGTGGTCTATTCTCTCGACAGGCTTGGGATACCCCTCGTCGAGATCTGCACATCTCCCGACGTCGTATCTCCCCAGCACGCCCGTGAGGTGGCCCAGCGGCTCGGGATGATCCTCCGCTCGACGGGGAGGGTCAAGAGGGGGCTTGGGACGATCCGCCAGGACGTCAACGTCTCCATCAGAGACGGGGCCAGGGTCGAGATAAAAGGGGTCCAGGACCTGAACCTGATCGAGACGATCGTGGAGGTCGAGGCGAATCGGCAGCACTTCCTCTTGGAGATCAAAGGCGAGCTTCTCGGGCGGAAGGCGCAGGTCTTCGACCGGGTGGCCGACGTCACCGGCCTCTTCGCCGCCACCGAGTCGAAGGTGATAAAATCCGCCCTGAAGGCGGGGGGCGTGGTTTTGGCGGTTAGGCTCGGGGGATTTGCGGGCCTTTTGGGAAAGGAGATCCAACCCGGCCGGCGGCTCGGTTCAGAGGTCTCAGACCGGGCCAAGAGGGCGGGGGTCGGAGGCATCTTCCACACCGACGAGCTTCCCGCCTACGGCATCACCCAAAAAGAGGTGGATGCTGTAAGGTCTGAGCTTGGAGCCCGGGAGGGCGACTGCGTGGCGATGGTGGCAGCTCCCCGGGACCGGGCCGAGGCAGCCATGAAGGCGGTACTGGATAGGGCGAAGGAGGCCCTCATCGGAGTCCCCGAGGAGACGAGAAAAGCCCTCCCCGAGGGGACGAGCAAATACATGAGGCCTCTACCGGGGTCTGCACGGATGTACCCCGAGACGGACGTCCCCCCAGTGGTGGTGACCTCCGACCTCGTCGATTCCCTAGAGCTTCCCGAGCTCTTCGAAGAGAGAGCTGCGCGGTTTGAGAAGGAGTACGGGCTTAACAGCGAGTTCGCGAAGCTGATCGCGTCATCTCCGAGCTACCAGCTCTTCGAGGACGCCGTGAAGAATCTATTCCTTCCGCCGGCCCTGGTGGTGAGAACCCTCGAGATGATACCGAGGGAGCTGGCTCGGGAGGGGGTAATGATCTCGAACCTGACTGAAGACCGATATCTTGACGCCCTATCTCTCATCGCCGAGGGAGGGGTGGCGAAAGAGGGGATCCCCCGGCTTCTGGAGACGATGACAAAGAACCCCGAGCTCTCAGCGGCCCAGGCCGCAGAGGCAGCGGGCCTCGGTGGCGTGGACCAGAGAGGAGTTGAGGATGTGGTGGTCAGGATCGTCGCCGAGAAGGAATCCTTCGTCAAGGAGAGGGGTGAGGCGGCCCTCGGCCCCCTCATGGGCCTTGCTATGAAGGAGCTTCGAGGAAAGGCCGACGGAGCCCTCATAAGCTCCATCCTCAAACGAGAGATCAATCGGATTCTGGCGGATTAGACGCCGCCGGGCGGCCCGAACAACCAGCCAAGCTCGGGCCAGAAAACCTTATTTATTTTCTGGCCGAGCTAACTACTATTTTGTTTGTAAAGATACTAGCAGGCCTTCGGAGGCTATTTGGATGAAACGGGAGATGCTCCTCTGGGACGAGACAATCTTCAAGGACCGGGAGGTCCTGGAGTTCGACCACCTGCCTGAGCACTTTGCTCACCGCGAGTCTCAGATGGAGTCCTTCAAGTTCTGCGTGAAGCCCGCCTTTCAAGGGGGCCGTCCCGTCAGCGCCCTTTGTCTCGGCCCCCCCGGCACCGGCAAGACGACGGCGGTTGTCAAGCTCTTCAGCGAGATCGAGGCCCACTCGTCGAAGGTGGTCCCGGTCCACGTCAACTGTCAGATGGACCATACAAGACACGCCATCTTCCTCCGGATCTACAGCAAGCTCCTCGGCCACTCCCCCCCGACGAGCGGCGTCTCCTTCAAGAGGGTTTTAGAACGGATCGCGAGGGCGATGGCGAAGGAGAACCGGGTTATCGTGGTGGCCCTCGACGACGTCAACTACCTATTTCCAGAGAGGGAGGTGGATCGGGTCTTGTACACCCTCCTTCGGGCCCACGAGACCTTTCCAGGTTTCAGGGCCGGGGTGATCGCCATCCTCAGCGAGCCGGCCCTCAGCTACGTCTTCGATCCGCGGGTCGGGTCGGTATTCCAGGCGGAGGAGGTCAGCTTCCCCCTATACTCCATCAAGGAGATAAGAGACATCCTGGACCGTCGGGTCCAGCTCGGCTTCTATCCCGGCGTCGTCTCGCCGGAGATCATCGACATGGTCTCAGACCTCACCGAGAGGGCCGGAGACCTGAGGGTCGGAATAGACCTCCTCAAGAGGGCGGGGATGGAGGCCGAGAGGAGGGCCTCCCGGACGGTATCAGGAGAGGACGTCGGCCGGGCCTACGAGAGATCGCGACTCGTCCACCTATCGAGCGCCCTGAAACCCCTCCGAGAGGACGAGCTTCTTCTCCTGGGCCTCGTGGCGGAGATGGAGACCTCCAAGGCTGGCGATCTTTACGAGAAGTTCAAAGACGCCACCGGCTCCGGCTACACTCGGTTTCACGAGATCCTGAATAAACTGGACGCGGCGAGGCTGGTCGATACCGACTTCAGCGGGCCGGGCCACCGGGGCAGGTCCCGAGTCGTCCGCATCAGGTACGATCCGAAAGAGGTGCTGGACAGGATCAGGCCGAAGGAGACCAGCTCAGGATAGCCGACCTGAAGCTACATATTTTGCTGCGCTTGTCAATTACCCGAAAGCTCAGTCCCGAATACCCAGCGCGAAAGGTCATTCCAGGTGTTGGGCAAAAAGCTCCTCGTATAGCCTCTTTACGTTCTCCTCGGTCTTGGGCATAGAGGGGAAGCCGCTGAAGTCCATAGCGTTCTCCGCGTCCTTTTCGAGATCGAGACGGTACTGGCTCCTCGACAAAAACCAGCCCCGTTTTTTGTAGTATTTTGAAAGGTACTCCTGTTCGGTCTGGCCGGGGGTGGGAATGAAGAGACCGTGCCGTTTTTCAAGCTCAGCCACCTCCATCATGGTGGTGTAGCCTGATCGGCTGATGACAAATTTCGCCCTGTTCAAAAGCTCCACCTTCTCCTCGGTGGAGACGTAAGACTTGACGATGGTATCGTCGTCGAGCCTTTTGATGAAGCTCTCTTTGGGACTTCCGAGGAGGACGACCTTCTCTCCGGGGAGGTCACCCACCTGGGGCAGTATGATCTCTTCAAGCTTCGTCCTCTGAGGCTCCGGCCCTGAGACGATCACAAGATAGTCCAGATCCTCCATGACCTCCATCTTCTTCGGGCTGCAGAGAATCCCCGAATAATACGCTCGCCTGTTGGTGACCGCAAGGAAAGAGCGGGAGAGCTTTCCGCTGAGGGTGGCGTCACCGGGCTCGTTGTCGGGGACTATCACGCCGTCGTACTTGCCGTGAAAGAACCCGTTTACGTAAAGGGTCATGACCTCCACGGGCCAGAGGTGGTAGGGGACGCTGAACCTGAGCTGGTGGGTTATGAAAAACGATGGGAGATCCTTCGAGTAGACGCCTAGACGGTTGTCGCTTATTATCAGGTCGTACCTGTCTTTGGAGAGGATCCTATTCAAATTCCGCCTCTCGTCGACGAGAGCCTTCACCATGAGGGGCAGGTAGGCGGTGAACTTTGGAAGAAAGAACCGGGAGGAGCTGTAGGGGGCCGGATAGTCCTCGAATATTATAAAACGACACTCCGGAAACTCCATCTTCAATAGCTCGAGGGCATTGCCGCTGGAAGCCACAGTTACTTGATGTCCCCGGTCCAGAAGCTCTCTTATGATGGGCACGTCTCTGGAGGCGTGGCCTAGCCCCCAGTTCAAAGGGCTGATGAGCACATGTGCCATGATCGCGTTTGCCTTCTTCGGTGGATATCGTGGTTTGATATCGATGTCCTATAAATCGTTGGTGTCATAGGAGCCTGGCCATCATGAAATCCTCGATCTGGGGGACGATTGAGTTTTCCATCCTGAGGTAGAGGGAGGCAGGGATTCCAGAGTTTGATACCCTGTAGGTCAGCCTCTCCAGCCTCCGATAAACTCGGGGGCATCCCCTCAGCCTATCGCTTGCGAGGGTCCTCACCAGCCGGTCGAGGTTGCTGAAACCCGTTGAGAAGTTGGAGATGTCCAGCTTCGCAACGTCAAGGTTGAATATCAGGTCGATCCAGGCGTTTACTTCGTCGATGAGATCCTGCATGGTGAGATCGCTGGCCACGATGCGCGACCTGCCCTCGGCGATGTTTCTGAAGTACTCTCTGAAAGTGTCGCCTTTGGCGAGGGTATATACCTTACCGATCATTCCCGAATGGGTGTCGGTGACAGCCACCAGGCCTTTGTCATATCTTTTGGCCATGACCATCGCAAGCTCGTTTTTCCTCTCGATCCGGTGCATGTTGTACTCCACCACAGGAAAGAGCTTCACGATCTCGGGTATCGCCCTCAAATTCGGCCTCTCGTCCGGCTCAAACCAGAAGGGGTGGTTGTAGGTGAAAGGAAGCCCCTTCCGCCTGAGATAATCGACAAAGGCCCTCAAGTCGCCCTCATCCGTTCTGATCGCGTCAAGCTCGCTGAACTCCTCCTCATTGAGGTCGTATACGTTGACGTGGACGGTGTGGCCAACAAGCTCCATATCTTTGATCCTCATCTCAACGCCCGTTACCAGTCCATCCATCTCCCCCAGCACTTGGTGAGCCCTCATGGAATCATGATCAGTGAATGTGACAAAACCCATGCCGATCTTCTTTGCCTTCTTGTACAAGGCCTCGGGATGGAGGGACGGGGCGGGGAGGACGTCGTAAGAGAAGAGGGTGTGAACGTGAAGGTCTGCCGAACTCCATCCCTGTTCTGCGAGCTCTGCCGCCTCATCTTCCGATATGATCACGTTATGACGATCCTTCAACTTCAAAGCCATCCTGATCGAATCGTCCGAGGTGGCGAAAATAATATACTTTTCCCATTTTCTCTATATAGTGATAATAAACATATGGAGGCTATATGCGTTCATATTCAAACTGGAGAGACATATGCGGATCTTAATGACGAAGGCCTACTTTCAGCTTATGCGTAGCTTTCAGGCGAGACGTACAGAGTGTACAAAATATGTAGACTATATTGAGGCGATATCATCTCGTAGATGAATTTATTGTATGACGAAAAATTTTATATCTGATACAGTAGCGATATGAAACTGTATGATAGAGGCCGCCCCTCGGGGGAATATCGACGGACTTGGCTATCGTTTCAAAGATCTTGACGAGCGCATCATGCGGGATGAAAAGACTGGCGGACCGATAGATCCCGTGGACCGCTGGTGGCTCGACGCTTAAAATAGGCAAAGCGATCGTCTTTTGCAGCGAAGTCTAGTGGTTTACGTGAACCATGATCCGGCAGGAGCTGATCGGAGACCTTTTTTTGAACGACTGGTAGCCCTTTAAGATCCCGCTACCGAGAGCGCATACCATCGATCGTTCCGAATATGGATCGGCCACAACTTCTGAAAACGGGCACAAGAAGGGCGCTCAATCGACGCCATGAAAGTTAGGCTGGAGGCGATAGGTGCCGAATTTTTGACCAACTCTTTGGTTTTCGAGATCAGGCTTTACTTTTGTTTGGCGGATGGTTTTCGAGCAGGTGTCGTTTCGCATCATCGACCGCATATTGAGATGCCCTCATGTGCTGAGTGATGCGCTGAGTGATGCTTTCCGTCTCTTCGGCTTATTCGCCTCCACCAGAATTGCGTATCGGCAACAAGGCGTATAAGATTTGTCGTTATAATATTGGTAGTGATATTGGTATCTATAGTCCAAACTGGATTCAAAGAGAGATCTAAATAGTTCTGGTCGGATCAGTGTCAAGCATTGAGACAGTTTTGGACCTATGCCCAGAGACGGATTCGAGATCCCCATCTATTTATTCCATTATGGCAACTTTATACCGGACGTCCAATAAGTAGGTTGATATTATGAACCGACCATTAGTTTCCTTCTTGATCGCCCTATTGGTGATCGCATCAATCTTATCCTTTTCAGGATGTGTCGACAAGGAGAAAGAGGAGTCTACCGCCACTGAGGCGACCGCCGTCACCGTTGCCGGGTCCACTACGGTGATGCCCCTGGTGGAGGCCTGTGCTGAGGAGTTCAACGGAATCCAGAACGAGGTCCACGTCTCCGTCACCGGCGGAGGGTCCGGCGTAGGGATCAAGAACGTCGCCGAGGGGCTCGCGGAGATCGCCATGGCCTCGCGGCAGGTGAAGCCAGACGAGATCGCCACCTACGGCGACAGATTCGAAGAGTTTATAGTGGCATACGATGCCATCGCCGTCGTGGTGAGCCAGCCGATCTACGAAGCTGGCGTCACCGGTCTCACCCAGCAGCAGGTAGCCGCCATCTACAGCGGCGAAATCGTCAACTGGAATGAGGTGGGCGGCCCCGACGAAAGAATCTACGTGGTGGCGAGGGAGGTTGGTTCCGGAACCCGAGACACCTTCAACGATATGGTGATGGGCAGCGTTGAGGCCGAGACCCTGGGCGTCACCACCTACCACGGCAGCAACGCCGAAGTGAAGACCGCAGTGACGAACAGCGATAAAGCCATCGGGTACGTCGGAATGAACTACGTCGAGGGAGGTGCCCTCCGAGCCGTGGCCTACGATGGGGTCATGCCCTCTGCCGAGACGATAAAGGACGGCTCTTACCCGCTATCAAGAGCCCTCAACCTCTACACCTTCGGCGATCCGACCCCCAACGCTGAGAAGTTCATCGAATTCGTCCTGAGCGACGATGGGCAGAATATCGTCGTGGATTCTGGGTTCGTCCCCATTCGTTGAAGCAAGAAAAAGTCGAATTGGAGGGAGTGGCGCTGGCAGTTGAAGTGCCAGCGCGACTCTGGTTTTTCATAGCAACTTCTGGAGGATCCCTTTAAGTAGTAAGGGTTCCAGACAAAATTCTAACATTCACAGCTGAAGACCTTCGACTCATCCCACATCTTATCGTCGTCCTCAATCGTTTCGTAGCCGCCGATGCAACAGGAGAGCCAGTCCGGCCTCACCTTCTTCGCGTACTTGGTGGCGCAAAACTCCATGTTCTTCGTTATCGTGAAGGTGCCGACGTAATTCTCATCGATCTCGATGAGGGGATTTTTCCAGGCATGATCTTCGGAACCTGCCACCAGCTCGCCAACGTGGACAGTACCTTCAGTCACCTCTTCCTCGACCCTCATCCTCGCGAGGCCGACACCATTTTCAGGCGAGGAGCTGTATTTGGTTGCAGTTGTTGGAACCGGTTCTTTGCATTCCAGGTCGACTCCGATGTCCTTCACAAAGGCAGAAGCGTACTCGATCTGGTGGCGCATCGAGACCCCTTCCTGGTAGCTCTTGCCCCAGGTCTCCTCCTTCAGCTTGGAGTTATAGGTTATGGGGTGTTCTGCGTAGTAGCCGGTTCCGTAGGCCATCGTAACAGGAGAGTAGACCATCTCGTTTTGCTCCAGGAAAGATATGTTACCGCTATATGCGTATTCAGCTGGGAGATAGACTTGAGTATTCACATCCTGTGGGTAGTACTTGTTAACGCTCTCGTTTGAGCTGATCAGCGTCGCAGCATCCACAGAGCCGCTTCCGTGCATATAGTTCTGGAGTTCGAGGGTCGGGGTGTTGACGTTCTGACGCACCATGGCGTAGCCATTTCCCGACACGTCCTGCTCGAAGGTATGCTCGTATTGCTTTTGCCATGCGGCTGATGCCGACGCCACCATAAATAGAAGTAGGGCAATAACAGCCCCGATTTTCACAATCCTTTCAACACGTATCATATCATCCCTCCGTTAAAAATCAAAACTGTTTAGTCGCAGACCTCGCGATAAACCCTCTCAAAACTAGTAGTTATACCTTAGAGAATTTCGAATAACCCTATCATGAGAATGCTTATATACTATTAATACAATAATTTATCTATGGATTCTTTAATCACATTTGCCTTACGAAAGAAGTACGAATCAATTGGGAAGCTTGGAG
>Ga0116164_10003332_pt1 | contig 11057 bp, 6 predicted proteins | sample AD_UKC109_MetaG_FD_89888 | JGI IMG/M metagenome (GOLD analysis project Ga0116164, IMG submission 89888) | Active sludge microbial communities of municipal wastewater-treating anaerobic digesters from Hong Kong - AD_UKC109_MetaG | ecosystem: Engineered > Bioreactor > Anaerobic > Digestate... | reverse complement strand
ATGCGTCGCCTTGGAGGCGTTACAGGGAAGGCTAAACGACTTGGCGGCTTGTTTTCCGGAGCTCCCAGCCTGGCTGATTAGCTGCTGCCAATCCGACCGGGCCCATAACCGCTATGCCGTTTATGAGAACGGCGCAACCAGCGCAGATTGGCTTGTGGAAGCAGAATTTGCCGGCTATATGGGGAAACATTTATTCACGGACTATGTGATGTTGCAAGTAGACCCGTTTCTACCTAATGAATTCAGCGAATATAAAGGAGCAGTTTAAAAAATTAAAGGAGGAATTATTATGAACAATCCAGTTATTCAATTAAGCCTTGAAAGAACCAACATCCCCAACACATTTTTGGAGCAAATGAACGTAAACAAGCTTTCGGTATATCCACTTTTGAACGGATTCATTACCTACGAGGTCATTTTCTCAGATTTTTACGGCTGCCTTTTTAATGATTTTGTCCGGGAAGATCATCATCTGGACGGCGTTATCTACAACATTCGTAGTTGGCTTGCCGAATTGGAAGTTAATCCCTTTGAATCCGGAAATCTCAGCCTGTCGAGGGAAGAACGTTCGGATGAAGTAAGGTTGACGTACACCAACCGCATGAAATCCGGCGAAAAACGTATTTTAAGAATTCTTTTTACCAAGAATTGTCCCAAAGAAATTGTTGGTATGGTTGAAGAATCATTGGATGGATTATTGTCAGTAAAGGAACGAGCTTTGGTCGTGGCGTAATGGTTAAAACAGTACAGAGGCGGGCGAAATCAAATGTCCGTCTCTTTTTTGAACGGAGGTATAGCATGAATAAAGAGACCCTGATCCCATGGTTACTATAATTTTTCACTTAATAGTTGCCATATGCTGCTCGCATTCAAAAATTATTCTTAAATAGAATCTTTCACCCCGAATTTCGCCTTAAAATCTTCATAGCTATTTACCCAATCAAATTTTACTAGATCTGATGTGAGGTCTCTCTCTTGAACGGCTTTGAAATGGAGTTCACCACACTTGATTTTATAACGTTCTACATTTGTGAGATCTCTCTCCTGTTTATCCGTTTTCGTTTCCACAATAAAATATATTCCCACGGGTCCCTTTTCTAAGCCGTTCTTACGGCATACCACAGCCCAGTCTGGTGAATAATGTCCGTAGGGTGTTTCAATAACAAACCCGCCTTTTTTTAATTTAGTGAACATAATAATGTTTTTATTGGACTCCAGTTTCTCGGCAAAGGCTTTTTCTCCTTTGCTATCCATCTTATAATATTCATTTATAGCTTTTTTACGGTTCGGATTCGCCCTGAATATTCGCCATTCATCTCTAAAGTCTTCTTCATTAATAACATCTGTAGCAAATATCTGACCGGCATCAAGTTCATACCCGTCAATGACTTCATATGTTTTAATACTTGCTGCTTTCATATTCTTGAGTTTCTCAAGAATTTTTTGCGTGACTATATCAAGTATATCCTGGAAGCTAAGCGCTTGACGATTCTCAATTTTCTTCAAAATCTTTATAATTGCAAGCCTTGGCAACATGGTATGGTACATAATATAATTGGCTATTTCAAAATCACTTTTTTCTACCGCTTTTTCCCCTTCTTCTAAATCAAATATACCTTCTTCTTTTTTAAGCAATTCAAACTTTTGAGCCTCATTAAATCCTGCCTTACTGGTTTCAATTGTGATAGGCTTTTTGACCCTGAAATTTTTTAAATAGTGATTTATTTCATCAGCACATTCATCTATAAATTGATCTTTATCAATTTGACACTTATAATGTGTTCGTTTTGTCAATTTATCACATAGTCCTTTGTATAAATTGACGAATTCCTTTTCAGAGACAAATGCCCTGATGTTATTAGTATAAGGCTCGTTATCACCATTCTTAATTTCTATACGGTTAGTTCCCTTTTGTTGCATCAGCCTGGTAAATTCTTTCTTCAGCAACATGGTATGTTCTGAAAGCGTCTCATCTTCAAATTGTATTTTTTCAAAGAGTTTTGTTGTTTGTTCAATGTTTTTTCTCAAAACATTATTTTCATCTAAAATCCCATTTTTCTGTAGTTCCTCTTTAAATACATCCACTAATTCCGGTGTGATTTTGTCCTGAGGAAGACCTGCTGATTGCAATGTCGTAATAATAATTTCAGCGGTTACTTCATGCTTGTTAAAGTTCATACTGTCACGAAAATCAGCCTGAAGAGTTCTTGAGAAATTATCATAACTATCATTGGCAATAACCGTCAATTCATTAATTTCAGTATCCAAACAACGATTACCGGTCATATCAACCGGTAGCCTCAACCCTCTTCCGATTTCCTGCTTTTTGGCAATTTCTGAGCTTCCTTGCTTTAATGTACACAATGTAAATACATTCGGATTATCCCATCCCTCTCGCAGTGCTGAGTGAGAAAATATAAAAGCAAGCGGTTCTTCAAAAGAGATCAGTTCATCTTTCTTATCAAGAATTAAGCTGATACCACGATCAATATCTTCCTGTGATTTTGCTTTAACTGAAAACTCATCTTTCTTTGCTTCCCAATCCTCTATTTCAACCTCATTTTGTTTTTTATCTAAAGCAAAATATCCTTCTCTTACTTTCAACACATTTTTATATTCAGGGAAGTATTCTTCAAATTTTTCAATCTCTTTTTCGTACTTTAAAATTGCATTTGCGTATTCTTCGTCAAAAATTCTTAAATACTCCCCACGTCGGTCATCTCTGTCATTATCTCTGACCTTTTTGACCGCATCCACAAAGAATAATGTGATGATTTTTATCTTTTTCCCACTGTTTAATATAGAAAGCTGTTTCTCAAAATGATTTCTAATCGCTATTCTTATCTGAATACGTATTGCTTCCCTATCTTCAATACCGTTGTTGCTTTTGCCCATTTCCAAAGTTATTGTTCCTGAAGGAGTGGAAACAACCAATGGCTTTTGTTTGTGGGGGTCTTCAGCAATTCTCATATTTCGATATTGAACCAAACCACCAGAAAGTTCTTCTAACGATGCACCACCACTTACATTAACTGTTTTGAAACGGATGCTGCCACCTTGATCCTGAGAAAACAGTTCAATTCTTGCTTTCAAGTCATTGGTGAATTTTATATACCGAATATACGGAACGTCTTTCTCAATAACGCCATTTACCGTTTTCACTTGAATCTTTTTTACCAGTTCATGCTTATAGGCAGCATAAGAATTGAGTTTGTAAATCTGGTTGTAGAGTTCTTTATGTGTTGCGGAATATCTTAACGTAAACAACGGCTCTAATTTATCTAACGCTTTTAACGATTTAGATTTTTTGCCTTTTTGTCCTTCTATTTTTTGAGGCTCATCAATAATAACGATAGGTTTGATATATTTGATATCCTCCCATAAGATCTGCCCGTATTCATCTTCTTTTCTAATCTTATTGTTGTCTTTATTGAAGGCTTGAATATTGAGAACACAAATACTTAAATCATTCGTTTCAACCAAATTAGTACTGACCATTTTCGGATTAGTACTATCATAAATAAAACTGTGTTTCTTCAAATCCACATCATAAAGCCTCTTAAAATGTTCCCTAAGTTGATCTACTGATTTTTCTATCCCTTTACGAATCGCAATACTTGGCACCACTATCATAAACTTCTTAAAATTGTACTCTTTATAAAGCTCTAAAATGGTTCGCAAATAGACATAGGTTTTTCCCGTACCTGTTTCCATTTCAACAGTAAAATTATTGTTAGAGATATCTTTATCCGCAAACAACTTATTGTTTAGCTGGACTTGTCTTAAATTCTTCAACAATTTACTGCCAGCTACAATCTTTTCATTTCTGACCGGATTGCCTTCTCCAATTTTCCGAATATGTTTCGGTCTGTATATTCCATCATCAAGACGGGGGAGGCCCTTAAAGAGAGCCACGACAGCGCTGATAGCCTTCAATTGATAGTCCAGATTATCATCAAACTGAAATTCAATACGTTTTGACATTTTCTCCCCCCTTAAATAAATTCTACGGTATATGTGTTTTTTTTGGCGCCGGAATTTCTGTCAATCAAATTCTTCAGTCGTCTAAAGGTATCATCTTTCAAATTAATATCATCTTTAAACGCAGAATCTCTAAAGACAAATTTGATAGGTAGTGGCTTCAGAGCGGCTAACTGATCGATAAGCTCTTCGGTTATTTCCGTTTCCAAACATATCAAATAGGCACTTCCATACAGATACGTTCTTTCCCCAATGCCACTTAACACTTCCATTTTTTCCGACAAAGGAATATCCTTTTGCCGCAGCATGATTTCATATACAACATCAATATCCTTAGCCCCATATGTGAAGTCTACCGAATCAGGCCTATTGGTTAACGCCTTATTATCAATCTGCCCTTCAGATTCAATCAAATTCCATTTAATGTTTGTATATGCAGTTCTAAATACTTTGAAACCAATATCTGGAGCCTGCTTTGGTTCTTCGCCAATTTTTAGTTGTTTATTATGCTCTTCTATTTCACTTTTTATTTTTTCACCCGCTCGGCGTATGCGTTCTTTTCCTATTTCAGATATATTTTCGTAAGCTATATCTGATTTTTTTTCACTATTATCAATTTCTTCAGGTAATTGAACTAAAATGTATTTTCTATTACCACCATCATTGGCATTTAGCTTCATGACTGCATCTGCAGTAGTTCCTGAACCCGAGAAAAAATCTAATGTTATAGAATCTTTGTCATTATAACTTTTCATTAGTAACAATTTTTTTATAAGAGAAGTAGGCTTTGGGAAATTAAACAATTTATCCATTTCTAATTGATTGAGTTCTTTAACTGCACTCTCATTCGTTCCTACTCCAGATTGTTTATTCAAACGAATATCAATAAAATTATTTGGTGTTTTGTAATTATTATCATTCCTAAGTCTTTGAAACCTGATTGACATTTTATCAGATTTTATTAAAAAATAAGTTCCATTTTCTATTTCCCTATCTAGTGTTGTTTGTTCCCACTTGAATTCACCACTTATTTTGATCTCATTACTGTTTTCACCATTTGCTATATTAATATTATTCAAAATTTTTGTTTTTGCATAATCTCCAGCTTTTACGTTACCATTTTTTACATAGGTAAACTTAATGCTTCCTTTTGGAAATGTAAGAGTTTTTATTGGATTTCCTGTATTTAGCAAAGGTGCATCACCGTTATCTAATAGCTCTCCAAAATATTTACTATTATTCGATATTTTTTCATAAACTAAAATATATTCTGCTGTTTTTCGACATTTATAAGATAGAGAAGGTGGTGTTGATGTTTTTGTCCATATAAATTGAACTGCAAAATTTTCTTCGCCAAAGATCTCATCGCATAAGGATTTTAAGTTTTTCACTTCGTCATCATCAATGCTAATAAAAATAGCACCATCATCAGTTAACAAATCCTTTGCTACTTTCAACCTCGGATACATCATATTTAACCAATTCGCATGAAAACGATTTGTCGATTTTTGATTCTTTTGTAATCTCTCTCCATACTCATCAAGAGTTCCTTCTGCGATATCACTCTCTTTAGCATCCATTTTAAAATTGTCATTGTATACAAAATCATTACCTGTATTATATGGTGGATCGATATATATCATTTTGATTGAGCCATAATAATTCTGGCGAAGGAGTTTCAACACTTCAAGGTTATCCCCTTCAATGTACAAATTTTCTGTAGTTTCCGGGTTTTTACTATCTTCATGGATATACTTTAACGTTCTCCCAAACACATCCTCCTGAGCTTTCTTCTTCGCTTCCTGCTTGCCAGCCCAAGTCAGTTCATACTTTTCTTTATCCACTTCCTCAAATTGACCCAGTTCTTCTTTCAAAGCTGTAAAATCAACCTGACCATCCTTTACTGCCGCCGGAAACAAATTTGCCAAGGCTTGTACATTATCACTGATAAAATCATTAATTGTTTTTGGTACCCTTTGCTTACTCATTACTCTTGCCTCCATGAATTATAAGTTGTCCAATGCTTCGATACTTGTCCTTATTTTTTGATTGATTTTCATTTTCTCGGCATTTACGTTTGTCTTTTTCAATTGTTCGTAATTGGACTTGATCTCTTTTAACGCAGAATACAGTTTAGCCACCTTGTTCGTATCATACCAAATCGGAGCATCTAAAAATGATGTTGCGTTATGATATAAATTACGGTTTGTCTGGATAAATACTTTCACATACATTTCCTGATAAAAAGTAACTTTATTTTCTCGGTTAATTATGTTTTCATAATCCAACAACTCGAATAATCGCTGCTTATGCTTGTCCGGCAGCATTATTTGATACGTTTCAGTATTCAGGAAATCTGAAACGATGACATCAGCTGAATTCACTTGATTTAGGCGCTTAAGTGCAAGAGAAAACATTTCGTTTTTGAAATCAAAAAAGCGAATAACACAGGGTGATTTTATCAATGGTTGGTATACATTCGCCATGTAGCTTGACTTCTTAATATCTTCAAGTTCAAAATCATAATACTGGATCACCTGATAATGATAGATATCATCATGGACTGAAGGTATTTCCTCCCCCGCTATTTGATAGGTCAGTACGGCTTTCTTAAGAAATGATTTGATTTTTCTTTTTTCGTTTGGTTTCAACTCTTTAGATATTAAATCCTTTAAGGGGATTTTTTTGCCTACTTTATATTTCACAGGCAAGCTCAACATCATTCCACAACCAAAAAAGAAATCAGTTCAAAGTCATCCGTGGTCTCCTCGGCAAAGGCATTATTGAATCCCCCAAAATCGAATATGGCCTGGAAGGCTTTATTTTCTTCCTCCCCCTTAATGGAATGGACCGCCTTGTTGAGCAACAGTGAATAAAGCTTCATATCCTTTGTATTGTTCGTTCTTTTAAAGAACCGGTCAAATAACGATTGAACGGGCTCGCTTTTCCCATAGCAGAGTTTTCTGAAAATCTTCACCACTTCGCGTGCTTTTCCATTTCCATAGAGTACGTCACCGTTATTATCAAGGTAAATTAAATAATAGGGATACAACGAGCTGTCAGACTTTGGCTTTTCATCAAAATTGCTATGCTTAAAGCAGAATAAAACGCCTTGTTTTTCGCCATCTGTAACGGAATACATACCGTTTGGTACATTCTTAATGGCCGGTGTGTTGTTCACATAATCAGATAATTCATACAAATATTCGTTCATATTCAGGTCGGTAAGAGAGATATTCTCATTAGCATCTTCAATATCAATGACTTCATCTTTCAACCGTTCCAGCTGTCTTTTTCTAAAGTTGAAATCATTCATTTCAGGGGACAGGAAATCCTCATCGCCTGTTGAAACGAGATTCATGGTTGTCATTCTCCCTTTTACACGCTGCTCTAAACCGAGATACTCATTCAACTCAAGGTTAGGGAAGAAGTTAATCATTTGAATACAGTCGTTGGTGCTGCCGATACGGTCAATACGACCAAACCTTTGTATCAACGAAACCGGATTCCACTGGATATCGTAATTGATTACCGTATCGCAGTCCTGCAGGTTTTGACCTTCTGATATGCAGTCGGTACCAATAAGAATATCGATTTGATGGTCTGCAGGAATCTCTTTTTTCATTTTCGATCTGGGAGAAAAGGCGCAGAGTACTGAATTAAAATCACTATCCACATTTTTATTGTTTGTCTTTACTCCTTTGCCCATAACACAAGCGGTGTTCAAGTGGATTTTCTTAAGTTCCGTTGCAATTTGCTCATAAATATATTCGGCTGTGTCAGAAAATGCAGTGAATACGATAATCTTCTTGTTCTCACTGTTATAGGGTGTCTGTGTTACTTTTTTTATAATTTCATCTTGCAGCGTACGTATTTTCAAATCTCTATTTTCTTCTAAAACGCACTTAGCATCATTGTATATTTTTTCAAGAATAATTCTATCTCCCTCTAAATCATACAAATAATCTGCAACATGTAAGTGGGCAACTTTGATCTCATATTTACCTTCTAAATAGTAATCATATTCTTCATCAGATGTATCCGTTTCTTCGTTAACAAAGCCCCCTTTATTAAGCAACTCGATTGTTCTATCTATCTTTTCCATCAATCTTCTGATTGTTTCCGAAAAAGAATAAACCGAGCTCTCCAGGCGTTTAAAGAGATTAAAGCGGTGCATGACGATCATACCTTTGGATTGAGTTTGAAAGTCCATTTTGCCGCCACGTTTTCCTTTTAAACTGTATTTTTCCGCATATATCTTTTGGTATTCACTTTTAATGTATTTTGTTGGCGTATACACCGATAATTCAAGAGACTCCAACAATTCATTTGTATCAACAAACTTTAAGAGTTTTTCCTTGCTATCAATTTCAGGCCGTCTTGTTTCCGGTTTGTTTTTGTTGGGGAATTTGCCAACACTGCTCTTACCGTAATAACTAGTAATGTGTTTTCTGCTTCTTGAAATCGTCAGAAGCTCAAGGAGTTTATAGAAATCCGATGGAAGGCTATCAAGCAATTCATCTTTGTGATGGTGAGGGATCTTTTCCCATTGATTGATAATGGAAGAGGACTTTCTGAGAAGATTATCCACGCTGGAAAGCCCCTCTTCCTGAAAAGCAAAATCTCTATCACCGGTAATAATACTAATCTGGTTTTTTAAGTCGACTAAACTATTGTTTACAGGTGTAGCAGAGAGGAGTAATACTTTGGTATTATTTTTCCCTCTTTTAATTACATCCTGCAATAACCTGGCATACCGTGTCATAATCAACTGGTCGTTGTCATCGTAACGATCATTCCTGTTTCTAAAATTGTGAGATTCATCAATGACAACAAGATCATAGTTACCCCAGTCAAATCGCTTCAGGTCTTGTCCCGATCGGGACATGCCTTTATCTCTGGACAAATCTGTATGAAACATGATTCTGTAATTAAAAAATTCATTCAAAAAACTGTCTTTGTATGCTCCTCTAAAAGAGTTCCAGTTATCATATAACTTTGCAGGAGTGAGAACCAGAACATTATCCATTTTAATTTCAAAGTATTTTATTACAGCAAGCGCTTCAAAGGTTTTACCTAACCCAACTGAATCAGCTATGATGCAGCCCCTGTATTGTTGTAGTTTTTGAATCGCAGACACAACACAATCCTTTTGGAAATCATAAAGGGCTTGCCATATTTCAGTTTTTTTGAATTTTTCACTATCTTTTTCAAACCTTTCTATACCGCTGTCTATTTGATAGCCAAACAGCTCATTGAGGGTGAAATAATACAGAAATTCAGGAGAGTGTTCTTTATAAACAAAGGCCAAGCTCTGTAATAACTCATCTTTATAGTCAGAAGAAACCTGATCGTTAAACCAGATTTGATTGAATATTTTCAATGCTGAAAGGATTTGATCTTTGTCCATTATGCCATTAAGCATCGTGTCAAAATTTATATTCCTGAAGGTATTGTTTTTTTTCTTTGGGGACACCTCCAGGGAGGATGAGCCTTGTATCATAAAATCATCGTCTATGATGATGATATTTCCACCTATTTTGATTTTAGGGTTTGCCCTTTTGACATTAACATTAGCCTTGATAAAATCGTGCATCGCCTTTGCTTTTGAAAAGTGCTTCAATTTATTTTTTTCAACAATATCATAAGAGTTGTATAAAATATCCACCGGGGTCATTTCAAACTCATGGGATATTTCAGATTTTTCAGGCACAAACTTTGTGTCTCTGATGACAAAATTTATCTCTTTTACATTTTTCAGATTTTGCTCTAACAAAGTAAAAACGGATAGCGTTAGTTTATCGTTTACAATATTAACAACTGCGTTTTTTTTCATTTTAAGAACAGCGTTGATTTTTTCAATCATTTGCTCTGTTGAAGCTATTACGTTCCCCATATTTTCACTCCGTTTCTTTTGAATGTTTATTACTCTTCTGCATCACTGCCATCTGGAATTGCTGAGCAAATATCACCGATGTCACATTCCAAATACTTGCATAACTTCAATAAAATATCCAGAGATACAACTTCATTCCTTTTTAGTTTTGTGAATGTAGCAGGACTAATACCAGTGGCTTTTCTGACCTCAACATTAGTCATTTCTTTGTCAATAATCAGCTTCCACAAATTTTTATAGCTTATATTCATAATAGCACCTCGCTTTTTTTCCTCCTGTTATTAATATCCAAAGAAACTAATTCAAGCATGAGTATATTATACTAAACAAACTGCAAATATTCAACAAAATCGTTCATCTTCTCAAAATTTATGCTATGATATCAGCTGATTCATTATACAGTTCCGAAAAATTATATCTATGAAACCTTGAAAAAGGACAAGAATAGAGGGAGCAAAGTATTGATACTCCTTTATTCAATACCTCGTTAAAGGGGGGCTAGACTATCTCGTCAAAAAAGCAACAGAAAGAAGAAAGACGATATTCAATAATATTTTCAACTAAAAACAGTACTCCAATTAATATTTTTTTTATCATAATAAAGACTCATTCCCCACCAAAATAGTAGAGTGGAGTTTCAGATGTTGTGACTTTGTCTCTTTTTTTGCTCCAACCCATTTGACAAATAAGTTAAAATATGATATAATATACACATAGTGTAAATATTCAGAAGAGTTGGTTCGCTTCTGTCTTAAGTGTTGAACCGAAAGCTGATTTTATGAATATTATTTATGATATTCTGGTTTCTTTGATTACTGTACTTATTGTTTTTGTAATCAAGAAAGCATTTAAACTTAAGTAGAATCATAATAAAAGCTGGTAAGAAAAATTACCAGCTTTTTATTTTATTCAATCAAGCGTTTAAAACTAAACGCTCTTTTTGTAAGCAGCCTCAAGCAACAAAAAATATCTTAGGAGAATTCAATCTTGTCATTGTTCATGGTTGTATCACTCCTTATACGTAACTTTGTACATAAACAAAAAGGGAACCCAACAATTATTTTAGCATGTCAAATAACCCAACTCGCTCTCTTTCATATTATAAGCTCACTCTAAGTTAGAACGGTTATAGTAGAGCTGTAAAACCAAAACTAAAGGAGGAGAGAATTATGAAAAAGAT
>Ga0116164_10003327_pt1 | contig 11072 bp, 4 predicted proteins | sample AD_UKC109_MetaG_FD_89888 | JGI IMG/M metagenome (GOLD analysis project Ga0116164, IMG submission 89888) | Active sludge microbial communities of municipal wastewater-treating anaerobic digesters from Hong Kong - AD_UKC109_MetaG | ecosystem: Engineered > Bioreactor > Anaerobic > Digestate... | reverse complement strand
CTCGGTCTCATCAAATGTTATCTTGATTTTGCAGCGGGCATCGAATTGCCGAAAATTTACAATAACACGCCGGTCATTACCTTCCTTCTGCACAAAGATCAGGATCGCATCATTATGAAAGGATTGCTGGTTTACGCCGATGAAATAGCCATTCCCATGTCGCTGATCAGATTCCCGGTGGAGCTGGTTCGCTACGATCAGGGTGAAGAAGTGAGCTGGTTTTACATTCCGCCGCAAATAAAATATGAAGTCCTTTCTTTTTTCGACAGATTGCCCGAATCACAGAACAGCCGGCTGGCGGACGAATCGCAACTTTTGTTTGAAGGCGAGGAAAATATCTCAGTCTTGAAACAGATCATTTTCGAGCATTCCGATCCTTCCTGGAACGTGCATCTTTCCGATGATCTGAAGAAGGAGTTCGTCTATAAAGTTACTTTGAAACCGGTGATCAAAACGAGAAACGGCGGTAAGATCGATTGGTTTGAATACGATGTGGAATACAATTACAAAGATATCAGCTTCACGCATGAGGAGTTGAAAAAGTTCTTTAAAACCAAAGAGAAATTTTTGCGTTTGGAAGATGGTCGTCTGCTCTATTTTGAAAATAAAGAAGCTTTCAACACGATGGATGAAATTCTGAAAAAGAGCGAAAAACTACCCGCGGAAGGCTACAAGCTCGCCATCTACAATTTGCCGTATGTTTATCAGTTGAATGCGGTGAGTGAAGGCATCAAGGTCGTTGGTGATGAATATCTCGACGAAATGTTTGAGGCAATTTTAAATCGTGGTCTGCAAGAAAAAACCGCTATTCCGAACCAGCTGAACTCGGTGATGAGAAGCTATCAAAAATCCGGTTTCCACTGGCTGAAAATGTTGGAAAAATATAATTTCAACGGGATTTTAGCCGACGATATGGGATTGGGTAAAACCGTGCAGGCAATCTCCGTTCTTTCCAGTTTTCATACCAATTTCCGTGCCATGGTCATTTGTCCTAAAACCCTGCTGTTCAATTGGGCAGCAGAAATCGAGAAATTCAATCCGAGTTTGAGTTTTAAATTGTATGAAGGCAACCAGAAGGAACGGGAAAATATTCTGGAAACATTGAATGTAAGTATTTTATTTGCCTCGTATTCCATTATTCAAAACGACATCGCAATGCTACAAGAAATCGAGTTCGATTATATAATTCTGGATGAAGCTCAACACATAAAAAATGCTACGGCTTTGCGTACAAAAGCCGTAAAGAAACTAAAAAGCCGGCACAAACTGGCGTTGTCCGGAACCCCGATCGAAAACAATCCTGCCGAACTCTGGTCGATCTTCGATTTTCTGATGCCGGGCTATCTGCCTGCTCTGCGGAACTTTAAAAAAGAATTCATGAGCGAAAAGCAAAAGAATTCCCAGGAAAGATTAAAATTGCTGGTTTCTCCTTTCATTTTGCGTCGTCAAAAAAAGGATGTGCTGATCGAATTGCCTGATAAACAGGAGCAGGTATCGATCTGTAAATTGACGCCGTTGCAGGAAAAAATGTATTTGCAGATTCTGGAAAATGTAAAACAGAAAATCACGGAAGCGGAAGCAAATTCCAAAAATAATTATATGCACATTTTAGCTGCACTTACCAGGTTGCGTCAGGTGTGTGACCATCCGGCACTGATAGATAAAAATGTGAAAACAAATTACGAATTTTCCGGAAAAACCGAACTGCTGAGGGAAATCATTGTCGATGCCGTGGAAAATGGAAACAAAATGCTGATATTCAGCCAGTTTGTCCAGATGTTGCAGGTGATCAAAGAGATGCTGATCAGAGAAAAGATTACTTTCGAATACATGGATGGTTCGACGGAGAATCGTCAGCAGGTAATCGATAATTTCAATAACAACAATAATATCCGAACTTTTCTGATAAGTTTGAAAACCGGTGGATTCGGCTTGAACCTGACCGCCGCCGATACGGTTCTCATCGTCGATCCGTGGTGGAATCCCATGGGCGAAAATCAGGCGATCGACCGAACACATCGCATCGGACAGACCAAAAAGGTGATGGTATATAAAATTATTACCAAAGGTACGATCGAAGAAAAAATTCTTTCCCTGCAGCAAACCAAACGCGAGATGTTTGAATACTTCATCGAAGGCGGGCAGCGTATTTTAAAGAGTATGAATGCAGCCGAACTGCAAAAACTTCTGGAATATTGAACTCAGTAAAAAAGAGCAGGCAATATAATTTCTGTTTATTTTAAAATGAACAAACCTCTTCATTTCTTTTTGCTTGTTCCAAAGCAACGATATGGGATTCACGCAAAAAGCATTTCCTAAATTCAAAAAAAAAGCCGTAGAATATAAATTCAACACTTTAAGCGCAAAACGACACTGCTGCATCTATCCATCACATTTTCATTCTTTAGCAAAACCAGAGCCGGAGAAAGTGCACATTTATTTGAATTTCATTTTCGGTTTGAAAATTGGTATTGATATAAAGTTAAAAGCCCTGAAGGGGCATTTTACCTGCTACTATCGTTCACAATCCTGAAGGGATTGAACAAATGTTGTGTCAGTTCAACCCATTCAGGGTTATTTTGTGTGTTTCCTATCGACGACCACACATTACGCATGTGGTTAAGCAAATTGAATCCCATTAGGATTCTTCCTGCAATTTTATTTCTCAATATAGTAAAATCCATGATCAAAATCTGAATATTTACAATTTTATCAATTTCCTCAAACCTAACTTATTGTAAAAGCGTACGTGAAGAATGAACAGTGTCGCAGAACAATATCGACTCATTCCGAAAAATTATTTGACTAATAAATTGGTCTAATAAAATTTGACCAAAAGAGAAATAAAGGAAAAGTAAAGTGGAAAATATATTTGTGATTAACCAGCTTTCTCAGTTGAAAGCATTTAATTCTGAGCTGAAGATTCATTTGATTAACGAATTAATGTTGAATCCTGCCACGGGACAACAATTGTCCAAAATATTTGGACTTAGTAAGCAGAAAATGCACTACAATTTGAAAGCGCTGCTGAATGCGAATTTGATCGAAGTAACCGATTTCGGAAATAACAAAGAAGTTTATTATCGCGCCAAAGCCAAAAACTATTTCATCGACTTTTCTTTGGGAAATAACCTTGATTGCAACTCAGATAATCGTTCCCGCATCAATGAAATTTTAAAGGAAAACAATCTCGATCTGAGCAGAATTGCCGCCAATCTTCTGGAAAATTCACTCAGAATGCAGGCTCGCGAAAAGCTGCTCATCGTAACCGGCGATTACAACATGCCACTCGTAAAAAAGATTCTGGTAGAAGCCTCCAAAAGGCAGATTGAAACGGAATTGATTTATCGCGACAAAGAGATGCTGGAAGCGAAGCATGACCAATTTTCTCTGGCAACTTACAACTGGGATTTCGAGAATTTCAATAAGCAATTAAAGTCTTGCCAGGTTTATCTTTATCTGAATGGCGAATCGATGTACAATCCGCTGAACGATCCTGAGAAAATTAAATTGCAGCAACGAGCTTTTGTTAAAAGCCGGGAAATCATCAGTAAAAACGGAATTCGCATCGCCATGATGGAAGGCTTGATGCAAGACGAACTCACCGAACAGAACATTCTTTCCGAGATTAATTTCTGGCACTCGCTGGATATTGATTACGACAGGCTTGCCGATGAAACAGAAGAAACTTCCCGCCGATATAATCCCGGTGATACCATTTGTTTGCAAAACGAAGATGGTACCGATTTTCTGTTCCGGATCGATAAAATTGTGTGTGATTACGGCTCGTTCACTCCTCGGGAAAGACAATGTTCTTCCATCAATATTCCGGGCGGAGAAATTATTTTTCTGCCACAGACGAAAAGTCTGAACGGAACGATTTCTGCCAAACAGGGATTTTTACAAGGTAAATTGGTCAGCCATCCGGTCCTGAAAATCATGGATAACAAAATTGTTGAATTCACCGCTGAGACCAATCAGGAACTCATCGCTTCCGCAATCAACGAAGGCGGAGCAGATGGCGGTGTCGTATCGATGCTCACTTTGGGAACCAACTACAACATGAACACCAAAAACATCGATCCACTCTATCGCTGCAAGTCCAAAGGGCTGGTTACGGTGCGGTGGGGAGAAAATCGTTCTATCGGCGGGACGGTGCAAGGTCAGGTGGAATGGCAGGTGCAATTGGAAAATCCTGAAATGAAAGTTAAATAAGGATGAAGCGACTGCCATGAATTTATCGCACAAAAATATATTTATTCGGGTTATTGGAAGAAGCAATTTCCAATATTTAATCGTTAATTTTCGCAATAAGGTAATTTCGTATTTTCTATCGAAATTGAAGAAGATTAAGCATTGTTATTAAAGAAAATTAAAAAATTGAGGAAGCAATGAAAAAGATTTTTTTGTTAATCACAATTGTGTTCTTTACCATGAGTTTAGCTTTCGGGCAGTGGCAAATCGAGGAAGGCTTCGAAAGCGGAACAATTCCGGCAGAATGGACAACCAGTACATGGGGCGTTTATAGTACGAGTGGTTATCCGCATACAGGAACGTATCTGGCAGCCAGTGATGGTGGAAATGACTGGCTGATTACTCCGCAGGTTTATATTCAATCCGGCGATTCTTTTATTTTTTGGGCAAGAGCTTGGGCTGGGACTGAAAGTTTCAATGTGATGCTTTCTACTTCCGGAACGGCAACGAGTAATTTTACAACAACGTTAGCAAGCTATACAAGTGTAAATAATACCTGGATCGAATATACCATTCCGCTTTCCGATTATACGGGAAGTGCTTATCTGGCGATCGAAGTGGAACCTGGCGGCGACTACATCCTGGCTTTGGACGATGTAATGATCGGTCAGACTCCGGTTTCCTGCCCGGCTCCGTCTTATCTGGAAGTAACCAATATTCAGGCAAATCAGGCGGATTTTGGCTGGACGGAAAACGGTAGCGCCACTACATGGAATATCGAAGTCGGAGCAACAGGATTTATCCCCGGAACTTCTGCTTATATTCAGGCATATTCGGGTGTAACTTCCAATCCCTACACCGGAACCGGATTGACCGCGTCGAATCATTATGACGTTTATGTTCAAGCTGATAACGGCGGCGGGGATGTAAGTACCTGGGCAGGTCCCGTATCCTTCTCTAATTATATTGGTGTTCTCTCGACAGGAGATATCGCTTTCACCGCTTTCAATGCCGATGGAGACGATGATTTTGCTATCGTCGCTTTGGTCGATATTCCGGCTAACACGTTTATTTATTTCACGGATAACGAACCCAATGCGGATGGCTCGGGTTTTGCCGACTACAATGAAGGAACACTGCTGTGGGATTCCGGTGCAGCCGTAATTAGTGCAGGAACAGTTGTTATTTTTACCGACACGGATAATACTTCAAATTCAGGTTTTGGTGTTTCCATAGGAACAATTTCACTTCCGTCATTTAATGGCGTCATGGCATTATCGACAAGTGGCGATGCCTTGTATGCCGTGGAAGGCAATCCCGATGAAGGAGCAATTTCAGCCTGGCTGGCAGGAATTCAAAACGAAACGGGTAATCAGGGAGATAATTTCGGAGCGACAGGTTTAACGGTCGGTTCCACTTTCTTTGATATGTATGAAGGTACTGCCAGTCCCGATGGCGGTGCCTATAACGGCGACAGAGTCGGGCAGACGTTGTTCTCCGATTATTTACCGCTTTTGACAGATTATGCCAATTGGACGATCGAAATTTCCAACGGTGAGAACATTCTTCCTATTTCCAATTCATCCTTTATGCTGGCTGGCGGTCCCGAAAATCCTGCCGCTTTCTCCGCGACATCGATCTCTATTTCCGAAATCGATTTGGCATGGACGCAAAACGCTGCCGGCAATAACGTGTTGATTGCCTGGAGTGCCGACGGCTCTTTCGGAACGCCTACAGATGGAACGGTTTACAGCGCGGGAAATGCGATCACGGGCGGCGGAACGGTTATTTATTACGGTTCGGATTTGAGCTTTGATCATACCGGTCTGAATGACAACACCACCTATTATTATAAAGCCTGGTCTTACGATGGAAGCGAATATTCCTTCGGCATTACCGATAATGCCACCACGAATTACATTCCCTATACAGCCGATTTTTCTGATAATTTCGACAGCGAAACTCCTCCTGCTTTACCGGCAAACTGGTCGTGTCTGGAAGTCTCTTCATCCACGATAGGTTTTGTGGAAACCAGTACGACAGCTTCTTATTCCGCTCCTAATAATGTAAGAATGTATAAATATTACGCCGTCGATGATCTGATGCTGATTACACCGCAACTTGGCGATCTTACTTCTCATGGCGTACAGATCAGATTTATGGCGAGAGCTTCCGGTTTTGCTCAGGATTTAATCGTGGGAACCATGTCCGATCCGACAGATGCTGCCACGTTCCATCCTTACGAAACAATTTCAATTACGGAATTTAATACTTATGCCGAATACACTGTGGTGTTCGACGTATCTTACACACTTGACGATCAATATATCGCATTTAAACAAGGTTCTTCCGAAAACTTCAGTTATATGAATATTGATGATTTCGTTTACGAACATATTCCGGGTCTCGTTCCAACTGCTCCGACAGCCATCACTGCTACCACCAACGGAACGCGTACCTTCTCGGCAAATTGGATGGCAAGTGTAAATGCAACCGGGTATTATCTGGATGTCGCCACCGATGAAGCATTTACCACGTTCGTCCCCGGATATGAAAATCTCGATGTGGGAAATGTTACCACTTATTCTGTTACTGCGCAAAACGTCGTAACTCATTACTATCGCCTTAGCGCTTATAATACATTCGGAACCAGTGCTGAATCGAATATCATTACGGTTTTCGATTCGACACTGCCGGTCGTTCTTTCTACTTTTACGGGAATATGTGAAGATGGCTCTCCGCAGCTTAGTTGGACCACACAATCCGAAATGGAAAACCTGGGTTGGAATGTTTATCGCAGCAATGAAGAAAATGGTTATGAAGAAGAAAATGTCATCATGCTGAATGCAACATTGATTGCCGGTCAGGGTACCACTTCCGAACCGACAACTTACAATTATACGGATAGTTACGATCCTGTAACGAATGCCACATATTGGTATTGGCTGCAAAGTATCAGTTACAGTGGCGAATTGGAATTATACGGACCGGTTTCCATTCTGGTGGAAGAAGAGGAAGCTCCGCCAGTCGTCGTTCCCGAGCTGCCGAAAGTAACTACACTAAAAGCTAACTTCCCGAATCCGTTCAACCCCACTACAACCATCGAATTCGACATCAAGGAAGGTGAATCCGGAAGGCTGACGATTTATAACGTATTGGGACAGAAGGTGATGGAACATGTCTATCAGGAAGGATTTCATACCTTTGTCTGGAATGCCGATCAGCAGGCGTCCGGCGTATATTTCTATTCTCTGAAGACCTCTTCTTATTCCGAACTTAAAAAAATGTTGTTGTTAAAATAATTACCTATTGGGAATGCCCGATGCAAAATGTCGGGCATTCCTGCCATTATAAAGAAATGTTAAAAAAATTTTAGAAACGTTCCGGTTTTGAAAAATGTATGTTTCGGATTTAAATTTGTTTCAGCGAATTTAAGTGCGGAACAGAAGGCGTTCCGAAGGTGAAGAAGAAAAAAAAAGGAGAAATAAAATGAAGAACTTAAAGTATTTCAGTGTGTTACTAATGGTTATTTCGTCGTTTTCGCTCTGGGGGCAGTGGCAAATCGAGGAAGGCTTCGAAAGCGGAACAATTCCGGCAGAATGGACTATTTATGATGTGAATAACGACGGTAGCCAATGGAGAGCTTATGAGAATTCCGACAAAGCACATAGCGGCGATTGGTCGGCTTTTGTGGATTGTTACACAAGCGACGGTGAAGATTGGCTGGTAACTCCTGCCGTTACGGTTCAGGCTGGCGATTCTTTCATTTTCTATGCCCGTTCCTGGGCTTCCACAGAAGATTTTAACGTAAAACTTTCTACTTCGGGAAATGCGATTAGTAATTTTAATCATACTTTGGAAAGCGTGACCGGTGTGGGAAACGATTATGTGGAATACAGTTACGATCTCGGTTCTTATGCCGGCACCACCATTTACCTGGCGATTGAGTGGCTGCAGGATACTTACGGTATGTTGATCGATGATGTAAAAGTGGGTCAACCGCAGGCGAACGATGTAGGAATGCTTTCGTTGGAAAATCCTGCTGCTCATGAATTTCTGAATGCCGAAATTTATCCTGCCGGCACGATTCAAAATTACGGAACTTCGGAAGTTTCGGAAAGTTTCGACATTACCTGCATTATTACCAATTCGCAATCGACGGTGGTTTACAGTTCCATTTATACTTTTTCCGGCACCTTGGCTGCTGCCGCTACGGAAAGCATCACTTTTACCGATGCCTGGATTCCTGCTGAAATCGGAGATTATGAAACCACAATGACCACTCAACTCACCGGCGATGCTAATCCGAATAACGATACCATTTCCGATGATACGGAAGTGGTGGAACATTACGGAACCGGTGGACCGGATGATTTTGGTTACCATTGGATCGACAGTACGGAAGAAGGCGGACCGGTTTACGATTGGATCGAGATCAGCGAAACCGGAACCTCGACGATTACTTACGGCGTGCCTTCTTTTTCCGGAGATGATAATTTTTCCGAACCGATAGCCTTCGGGTTTGATTTTCCTTTTTACGGTATCGACCGTTCCTATTTTATTGTGGATGTGAATGGAGAATTCCTGTTAACCACCGATAATCCCTGGTATAATGCGTATCCATCGAATGGCTGGAGTGAAGATGGTAATGTTTTCAATTATGTTTATCCGATCCCGGGATACGAAGCTATGCCGGCTCTCGTCGCCGTTTTCTGGGATGATCTGGAAGCAGACGCTGGCACGGGAGATATTTATTTCCAGACTTTTGGTACGGCGCCGGATCGTTATTGCGTGGTAGAATGGCATAACGTACGTTTTCATGCCGGTACCGGCGGAGACCCGACTCTTTGTTTTGAAGTGATTTTCCATGAAAACGGCGATATGATCTTCCAATACCAAAATGTAGCCAATGGACAAACCGGTAGCACCTGCCCGCATGATTTCGGTCAAAGTGCCACTATCGCCATACAGAATGATACCACCGACATCGGCTTGTGCTATTTGCGGGAAATAGTGGATAATGGGCAGTACATCGGCGTGGAGCCTTACGGTAATCTGCCGCAAAATGAGCTTGCTATTCGTTTTTACACAGGTGAAGATAATTCTGCTCCAAATTTTGTTCATGATGAAATCGGCAATACCTTCGAGCATGAACCGCAGCTTTCCGTAGCGATCAGCGATATGTCGGAAATCGTTTCCGATACGCTTTATTACAACATCGGTTCCGGTTGGGAAGGCATCGCTCATACTTCGTTTGCCGAACCGAATATTTATTATTATCAATTACCGGAACTTGCTGCCAGTACCACGGTACAATACTATTTTGTCGCTACGGATGGTTCGGCAAATCAAAATCGGGGAACATTGCCGGCTAATGCTCCGACCGCAGTGTATTCCTTCAGAATTCTGCCGACGGAGGGAGTGGATGTGCTTTTTGCTTATCCCGGCAATCAGGATTGGGAACTTTTGGAATATCCGGTTTATATCCAGGCTCTGGATGATGCCAATGTAAATTACGATATTTATAATTGGTATGAATACGATGATTATCGCTTTCCCTCAGACTACAAGATTATTATCACTTATGCCAATTCTTCCAGTGCCAGCGCCAAACACGATACGCTTTCCGTAGCTTTGATGGAATTTATGGATAGCGGCACCGAAGCCGATCCGAAAAATGTGTTCATGGCTTCCGACGGATTGGCTTATTCCCAAAACGGTTTCCCCAATGACAAACCGTTAAAGAAATTTTATACCGCTTATCTGCGTGGCGGCTATTATGGACAAGGCACGTACGGTCAACCACCATTCGGCGGTACAAATGGTTTGAGCGGACCGAATGTCATTTCTTACGAAAATGGTAGTGTAATTGGCGTTTCCGGCTCACCGATCGGAGAAGCCGGAGTGGAATTTCCGGTGTATGCTAACAGCCCGGATGTGATTTATCCCAGAGAATGCCCGGATTGGTATGCCGATGAAGTAACCAATCCCGATATTAGCTCCGAAGCTACATTTCTGTTTGAAGATGGTCCGGGACCTCTGGTTGCCGGTCAGGCATATTGCTATCACGGCGTTTGTGCCATTTGGCTGGATAATCTGATCTACAAATCGTTCTTCACCAGCTTCGATCTGTCTCAATTCACCGACACTTCCGATATCGATATGATTATCGGGGATGCTTTGGAATGGTTCCAGGTTCAGGTTCTCAATCCACCCCAGAATTTATCTGTTACGGAACTGGGATATGCCACCTGGGAAGCACCGGCAGCGAGTGAATTACTTGGTTACAATGTTTATCTGGATGATGTTCTCATCGAATTCACGACCGATCTGTCCTATCAATACTCTGATCTGATGAATGGACAAACATACGATGCTGGTGTGAAAGCTGTATATGATGAAGGCAGCTCCATCATGATCAATTATGAGTTCACTTATGAAGGAATGGGATCACAGGATATACCGGTATTAATCACGACTCTTCATGATAATTATCCCAATCCGTTCAATCCTGAAACGACGATAAGCTTTGCAACCACGAATTCACACGAATCGACTCGAATCGAAGTATACAATCTGAAAGGACAAAAAGTGAAAATGCTGGTTAACGAAATTCTTCCAACCGGGCAACACAAAGTAGTTTGGAATGGAACGGACGACAACGGTAAATCCGTTTCCAGCGGTGTTTATTTTTATAAAATGAAATCAGGAGATTATCAGAAAACCAGGAAAATGATTTTGCTGAAATAATTAACAGTCCCTTTTCGCTGTTGGCGAATTGAAATTAAGCCCCGTTTTGATGCGGGGCTTTTTTATATGATCAGAAAATTATTGTCTGTATGAATAGACAAAAATATTGACACGAATGCAGATCGTTT
>Ga0116164_10003326_pt1 | contig 11072 bp, 7 predicted proteins | sample AD_UKC109_MetaG_FD_89888 | JGI IMG/M metagenome (GOLD analysis project Ga0116164, IMG submission 89888) | Active sludge microbial communities of municipal wastewater-treating anaerobic digesters from Hong Kong - AD_UKC109_MetaG | ecosystem: Engineered > Bioreactor > Anaerobic > Digestate... | reverse complement strand
TTCGATACGGACGGCGTGCTGGAACGCTTCGCCGCAAAGCTGCCCTTTGAACTGACGGACGCGCAGAAGCGCTCGATCAATGAAATCGCGCGGGATATGCAAAGCCCCGTGCCCATGAACCGGTTGCTTCAGGGTGACGTCGGCTCCGGCAAAACGGCCGTGGCGACGTACGCGCTTTGCGCCGCCGCCGCAAACGGCAAGCAGGGCGCGCTGCTTGTTCCGACGGAGATCCTTGCCGAGCAGCACTTTGCAGGCATGCAGGCCTTTTTCGGCACGTCCGCCGTCCTTTTGACGGGCGGCATGAAGAAGGCGGAACGCGACGCGGTATTGAAGCGAATTGCGGACGGCAGCGCGCTCTGCGTGGTAGGCACGCACGCGCTCTTCACCGGCGACGTCCGCTTCCACGACCTGGGCTGCGTCGTGACCGACGAACAGCACCGCTTCGGCGTGCGCCAGCGGGCGGCGATGATGGAGAAGGGGACCCGGCCGGACATGCTCGTTATGAGTGCGACGCCGATCCCAAGGACGCTCGCGCTGATTCTTTACGGCGATCTCGACATCTCCGTGATCGACGAGCTCCCGCCGGGACGCAAGGAGATCAAAACAAGCGTTATTCCGCAAAGCAAGCGCGCGGACATGTACCGCTATATCGCGGAGCAGGCGAAGCAGGGCGTGCAGACATACGTCGTCTGCCCGCTGATCGAGGAAAGCGAAAGCGTCGGCTGCCCGAGCGTTACGGAGGTCTATGACGAACTGCACGGCGCGCTGCCGAAAACGCGCATGGCAAAGCTGCACGGGCAGATGCGGGAGCAGGAGAAAAACCGCGTGATGCGCGCGTTTCGGGACGGCGAAATCGACGTCCTGATCGCGACGACGGTCATCGAGGTCGGCGTGCACGTGCCGAACGCCTGCGTGATGGTGATCGAGGGCGCGGAACGCTTCGGGCTTTCCCAGCTTCACCAGCTGCGCGGGCGCGTCGGCAGGAGCAGCGCACAGTCCTATTGCTTTTTGCTGTACGGCGCGAAGAACGACGCGGAAAACCCGAGGCTAACGGCGATGACGCAGACGAACGACGGCTTTGAAATCGCCAACAAGGACTTAATGCTGCGCGGGCCGGGCGACTTTATCGGAGTAAGGCAGCACGGCGAAGGCGTGATATCCGCGCTTGCGAATGCGATGGACGTGCGGCTGCTCGAACAGGCCGGAAAAGCGGCGAGGGAGATCGTATCCATCCCTACGGACGAAAACGAAACCGTGATCCGGCATGCGATCGAGCGGTTCGAGAGCATGACGGACATCGCAATGAACTGAATATAATATATTATCCTGCATAAATGCTCCATTTTTGCGGAACGCTTTTTTCTGGAGAACTTTGAAAAATATAGCTTTTCACGTGAAAAACAAACGTGTAACAGAAATAATTACGGTAAAAATGCAATAATCCGAAAATATGTGCCTTTCAAAAAGTTTAGTCGAACCGCTAACAAATCGTTTGACGTGCTTAAATACTCATGTTATGATTAGTCTACTTTTTGCTAAGGACGTGTTTATGGACTACCAGACTTTGGTTTCGGATTGCGTAAAGAGCATTCCGCCTTCGGGAATTCGCAAATATTTTGACTTTTTAGACGACCAGCACATCAGCCTCGGCGTTGGGGAACCCGATTTCCCGACACCGGAGCGGGTTCGAGCATATGTTGCAGAAAAGCTGAACAACGGACGCGTCGCATACACGTCCAATTCGGGCGAGCCGCGCCTGCGCGAGCTGATTCTCCGTTATCTGGAGGAGCGGTATGCAATCTCGGGATATGAATCGATCGAAAACATACTGATCACCGTCGGCGCAAGCCAGGCGATCGATCTTGCGATGCGTGCGATCCTGAACCCGGGCGACGAAGTGATCGTTCACGAACCGGTCTACGTTTCCTACCGTCCGGCGATCGAACTTGCCCAGGGCAAGCCGGTCACCGTCGTAACGCGCCATGAGGACCGCTTCCGCCTGCGTGCGGACGCGCTGCGCGCGGCGATCACGCCGAAGACGAAAGCACTGCTGCTTGCATTCCCGACAAATCCGACTGGCGCCATTATGGAGCAGGCCGACCTGGAGGCGATCGCGGACGTCGTGCGGGACACGGACATCATCGTGATCACGGACGAAATCTATGCGGAGCTGACGTTTAACGGCAAGCACCATCATTCGTTCGCCGCGCTACCCGGCATGCGCGAGCGCACGATCGTATTAAACGGCTTTTCGAAGGCGTTTTCCATGACGGGCTGGCGCCTCGGCTACGCCGCCGGGCCGCAGGAACTGATCGCCGCCATGCGCAAGGTGCATCAGCTGACCATGCTCTGTGCGCCGACGCCCGCGCAATGGGCCGGCATCGCGTCGCTCGAATACGGATTTGAAGACGGCTTTGCCGACACGCGGTACATGATCGACGAATACGCCGTCCGCAGGCGATTCATCATCGACGCGTTCAACGACATGGGATTGGAATGCAACGAACCGGAAGGCGCGTTCTACGTGTTCCCGTCCGTAAAGTCGACCGGACTAACGAGCGAAGAGTTCTGCGACCGGCTGCTTGAGAGCAAAAAAGTGGTTACCGTACCCGGCAGCGCGTTCGGCGAAGCCGGAGAGGGGCATATTCGGTGCTGTTACGCGACCTCGATGCAGGACATCGAGGAAGCGATGCGGCGTATCGCGGCGTTTTTAAAAGAAATCCGCTGAACCGAAACGAAACTTGCCCCGTCACGAATCAATCGGACGGGGCGTTTACATGCTTATCAGGGAGAAACGGGTATGATACGAAACAAGACGTTTTCCACGCTGGAATACGACAAAATCCTTACGATTTTAAAACAGCATCTCGCCTGCGAAGTCGGGAGCGAATACGCGGACAAGCTGCGTCCGGCCGAAAGCATCAGGGACGCGGAGACGCTGCAGGAACAGACCGACGAGGCGGAGGGCATCTATTCGCGGACCGGCCGGACGCCGATCACCGGATTTCCGGACGTCCGCGAGCTGGTCGGGCGCATGCACGCCGCGCTGTTTTTAAGCACGCGCGAGCTGCTCGCCATCGCGCAGGCGATGCGCGCGTCGCGCGAGGCAAAGGACGTTTTGCAGGCCGGGGACGCGCAGGGTCTGCTTTGCAACATGGCAAACCGCCTGTCGTCCCACCGCTCCGCGGAAGAAGAGGTCGCGCGGTGCATCCTGGCCGAGGACGAAATATCCGACAACGCCTCGAGCGAACTCAACCGCATCCGCAGGCAGATGAAGATCGTCAACGAACGCGTGCGCGAAAAACTCAACGGCATGCTCAGGAGCCCGACTACGCAGAAATACCTGCAGGAGCCGATCATCACGATCCGGAACGGCCGATATGCGCTGCCCGTGAAGGCGGAGTACCGCTCGCAGGTGCCGGGACTCGTGCACGACCAGAGCAGCAGCGGCGCGACGCTGTTCGTCGAACCCTCGGCCGTGGTCGAGCTCGGCAACGAATACAAACGACTGCTTGCGGAGGAGAAGAACGAGATCGAGCGCATCCTCTCCGGACTGACGGCGATGATCTCGCCGTTTGCGGACGAAATACACAACAGCATTTGCATGATGGGCACGCTGGACGTCATCTTTGCCCGCGCGATCATGGCGCGCGATCAGCGCGCGGTGCGGCCGAAGCTAAACGACGAGGGACGTATCCGAATTCTGAAAGGCAGACACCCGTTGATCCCGCGCGAAAACGTCGTGCCGGTCGATATCTGGCTCGGCGAGACGTTCCGAACGCTGATCATCACCGGCCCGAACACCGGCGGCAAAACCGTCACGCTCAAGACGGTCGGGCTCTTTACGCTCATGGCCATGAGCGGCATGTTCATTCCCGCGGAGTTCGGGACCGAGATTTCAACGTTCGACAGCGTCTATGCCGACATCGGCGACGAGCAGTCCATCGAGCAGTCGCTTTCCACGTTTTCTTCGCATATGACCAACAATGTGCAAATCCTGAAAGAAGCGGACGAGCGCTCGCTCGTGCTGCTGGACGAGCTTGGCGCCGGGACCGACCCGATCGAGGGCGCGGCGCTGGCGCAGGCGATATTGGAAGAACTCTACGAGCGGAACACGCTCACCGTCGCAACGACGCACTACAGCGAGATCAAGGCGTTCGCGCTCATGCACCCGGGCATGCAGAATGCGTCCATGGAATTCGACATCGACAAGCTATGCCCGACATACCGGCTGTTCATCGGCATCCCGGGGCGTTCGAACGCGTTTGAAATCTCGAGGCGGCTCGGCCTGAGCGACGACGTGATCGCGCGCGCGCAGACGTTTTTGCAGAAAAAGGACGTTGCGTTCGAAAACGTGCTGACCGAGGCGGAGCAGGCGAGACGGGACGCGGAGAACGACCGGGACGCGGCGCAAAAGGCGCGGCTCGAAGCGGAAAAGATCCAAAAGGAGCTGGAGGCGAAACAACAGAAACTCGAGGACGAGAAAGCTCAGCTCCGCGCAAAGGCGCGCGAGGACGCGCGGCGGACGGTTCAGCAGACGCGGCAGGAGATGGAACACCTGATCGCGGAGTTGCGCGCGATCAAAAACATCGACCACAAGCAGCTCGAACGCGCGGTGCAGAAAAACCGCGACAAGATGCGGGAGACCGAAGAACAGCTTTACGAGCAGGCCGTGCAGCGCGACTCGGCGGGCGAAGCTCCGGAAACGGTCAAACCGGGCGAGCGCGTCGTCATGATCACGCTCGGCCAGGAAGCGACCGTTTTGAAGGGGCCGGACGGCAAGGGCGACGTTCAGGTGCAGGCGGGGATCATCAAGATGAGCGTACCGCTGAAAGACCTTCGTCCGGTCAAACAGGAACAGAAGGTCAAGCAGTCCTCTTCGAAGGTGACGCTTTCGGAGGAACGCGGGGACGCGATGCAGATCGACCTGCGCGGCAAGACGATCGACGAAGCATGCATGGAGCTCGACCGGTTCATCGACAACGCGGCGATGACGGGCGTCACGACGTTTTATGCGGTTCACGGGAAAGGCACGGGCGCGCTCCGCACCGGAGTGCAGAACTATCTGCGCTCGCTTCCGCAGGTGAAGTCCTTCCGCATCGGCGCGTATGGCGAAGGCGACGCGGGCGTCACCGTCGTGACGCTGAAAAAGTAACCGGAACAGGCGCTTGAACGGCTGTTTCGGACGAACGAAACGACCGGGAAAGACACATGATCGCCGCGCTGTGTTGATGGTGCGGCGATTGTGTGACAAACTTTTGCATCGTTGGACAAACGAAAAAAACTCTGCTATACTTTATCCAAATGTGAGAACCTGTTTTTTATCCCATCAACAACGGAGGTGATCGGATGGAGAATAACACCATTCTGGTCATTGATGACGACAGAAATATCCTCGCCATCATCGAGCTGTATTTGAAAAAAGCTGGATACCAGGTCTATACCTGCGCCGACGGAACCTCCGCAATGGCGGCGTTTCACGAAACGAAACCATCGCTCGTCGTTCTGGACATCATGTTGCCCGGTCGCGACGGCTGGGCCGTTTTGCACGATATCCGCATGGAGAGCGAAACGCCCGTCATCATGCTCACCGCAAAGGGCGACACCGGCGACCGCGTGCAGGGGCTCGAGCTTGGTGCGGACGACTATATCAGCAAACCCTTCGACGCAAAGGAACTCATCGCGAGGATCAAGGCGGTCCTGCGGCGCAGCACGCCGGTCGAGCCGGAGCGCACCATCGGACTGCCCGGGCTGACCGTCTCGCTGGAAAACTATGCCGTTACGCTGGACGGACGGCAGCTTGAAATGCCGCCGAAGGAAATCGAACTGCTGTATTTTCTGGCGTCCCATACCGGCAAGGTCTTCACGCGCGAGCAGCTGCTCGAACAGGTTTGGGGATTCGACTTCTTCGGCGATTCGCGCACTGTCGACGTACACGTGAAGCGGATACGTGAAAAACTGGGAGACAATCACGAGTGGGAACTCCGCACCGTGTGGGGAGTTGGCTATAAATTCGAGCAAAAGTGATGCACCGATATGCGCAAAGACTTTCTCAGAACGCTCTTTTCCCGTATGCTGACGGCATATATAACCGTTACAGTCGGTTTGCTGCTGCTCTCGGGATTCGTCGTAGGGTCGCTGATGGCCGGGTTCATCATGCGCGAAGAGAAACAGTCGATCGCAAGCGAAATCAGCGTCGTTACGGAACTGTACTTTAACACGACCGCATCCACCGCCGGAGAGAATTCGGCGATCCTGGAGCTCAATACGATAGCGCGGCACTATGACGGCCTGATTCAAATCGTGTCCGTCGACGGTTCGATGGCGCAGTATTCTTCCGGCTCGAAGTGGGATTCGGTCACGAGCACCCGCTATTCAGAAGACGATATATCACGCATGCTGAACGCAGTGTCCGACCTGGACGCCGCCAGCGTGCGTTTTACACAGGAAAAAGGCTCGTTCCAGATGCTGATCGGGACCAAGCCTGTTTACGAGGACGGCGTGGCGACGCACGTGGTCCGGTTTTATACCGATATCACCGATGCGCGCGGCGCGATCGCGATGGCGTACGCAGAGGTCGTTCTGGTCTCGCTGATCGCCGTACTGCTCGCCGTCATCGTCGTATACTACACGACGATGCGGCTGACGCGCCCGTTCCTCGAGGTCAACGACATCGTCCAGAAATACTCCAAGGGCGACTACAACGTCCGTATCCCGATCAGCAGCATCGACGAGGCGACGCAGCTCGCCATCAGCTTCAATGCGATGGCGGACCAGCTCAAGGACCTGGAAGCGACGCGCAGAAGTTTCGTAGCGAACGTCAGCCACGAGTTGCGATCGCCGCTGACGAGCATGAAGGGCTTCCTCGAGGCGATGCAGGACGGCACGATCGCGGCGGACGAATACGAAAAATACATCGACATCGTCCTCTCCGAGACCAAGCGCATGGCGGTCATGGTCAACGACCTACTCGACCTGGCGCGGATCGAATCGGGCAGAACGGCGCTGAAACTCGAGATCTTCGACATCAACGAACTGATCCGGCGGACGCTGATCACCTTCGAAGCGCGCATTTACGAGCATCATATGCAGGTTGACGTAAAGTTCGCGCAGGAGCAATATTACGTCGAGGCGGACAGCGCGCAGATTTCGCAGGTGCTCCGCAACATCATCGACAACGCGATCAAATACTCGCCGGACGACACGAAGCTGCGCATCGCGACCTATGCGATGCGGCGCGAAATCTACGTCAGCATTCAGGATTCCGGCCCGGGCATTCCCGAAGCGGACATCCCGCATGTATTTGACAGGTTTTATAAAGTTGAAAAGGCGCATACGCCGACAAAACAGAGCGGAACCGGCCTTGGGCTTTCGATCGTAAAACGAATTATCGATCAGCACAACCAGACCATTACGCTAAAAAGCGCACGAGGCAAGGGATCCACGTTCACATTCACGCTCAAGCGCGCGCCGGCGCCAAAACGCACGCAAACTGACGGAGGTAAAAAAAATGGAACATAACGGATACTACAGTTCGGACGAACGGTCCGCCGGGCATGGTTCCGGACATAAAAACGGCGGCAATGTGTTTGCATCGGTCGTCATCGTGATCGTTATCGTGCTGCTCGCGCTCCTGGTCGTCGGCCTGTTCTGGCCGAGCCTGCTGGGAATGGAGGCGGCCACGGTCAAAGCGACGGCAACGCCGACGCAGGCGATCGAGGCCACGCCGGCCCCGACGGCTGAAGCACAGGCGGAGGCGACCGCGGTGCCGGAAGCGACCGCAACGCCGGCCACCGAGGAAGACCGCACGATGCCGGAGCTCGACGGCGTAGCCCCGGAGATATCCGGCACGATCGACAACCCGATCCCGGACATCTACGATGCGGTTTCGCCGGGCGTTGTCGGCGTCATCAACTACACGAAAACGACCGGCACGACCGGCAAGGAAACGTATGAAATCTACGGCAGCGGGACGGGCTTCGCCGTTTCGAGCGATGGCTACATCCTCACGAACGCGCACGTCGTTGAGGACGCGGACAAGGTGACCGTGAAGCTCGACGGGGAAGACGAAGAGCGCGAAGCTACGATCGTCGGTTCCGACACGGAGACGGACATCGCCGTCTTAAAGGTGGAAGGCGTTACGCTCCAGCCGCTGGAACTGGGCGATTCGGATACCGTCCGCGTCGGCGAATACGTGCTGGCGATCGGCAATCCGCTTTCGACGGACGAACTGGCGAACACCGTGACGTTCGGCATCATCAGCGCGACGTCGCGCGAGATCACGATCGATAATTACACGAACACCTATCTGCAGACGGACGCGGCGATCAACTTCGGCAACAGCGGCGGGCCTTTGATCAACATGCAGGGTCAGGTGATCGGCATCAACAGCGCAAAGACCATCACCGCCGGATACGACGAATACGGCAACGCGGTCAGCGCCGAGGGAATCGGTTTTGCCCTGCCCATCAATCAGGCGAAGAAGATCATGGAAATCCTGATCACGGTCGGGTATGTGGAGCGTCCGGGAATCGGCATTACGGTCGGCACCGTGACTGAAGAAATGGCGGAAGAATACGGCACGCCGGTCGGCGCATATGTCGAAAGCGTCGTGAAGGACCGTCCCGCCGACCTGGCAGGGATCAAAGCGGGCGATATCATCGTCGAAGCGAACGGGAAGACGATCACGACCCATGAGGAACTGGTCGACATCGTCCTTGGCTGCATGATCGGCGACGAACTGCCGGTAACGGTCTATCGTGACGGCGAATATCTGGACCTGACGATTCAGATCGGCAACAAGACCGATATGGATTTTGACGATATCGTCGGGGATGATTCGACGGCGACGCCTGCTCCGTAACAGATATATGCAAGATAAAACGAGGGGTCCGTTTGCGGACCCCTCGTTTCGCTTTCAAAAAAGCCTTGCAATATCTACATAATATGTATAGCAAAAAAATCCTGGCGAGATTATTGATGCAAAAGCGTTTGATAGAGATGCATGGCGTACCCGTCGAGGCCGTCGCTGAGCGTTGCGCCGACCCGGGTCGAATGCAGCCGCTCCATCAGATATAAAAGGATCACGCCGCCCTGTAAAATGACGTCGTGACGGTCTTTCAGAAGCGGGACGGCCGCGCGCGCTTCGTCGCCCATGTTGCTGAGCGTTTGCAGCGTAGCGCAGAGGTCGAGGAACTGAATGGGTTTTTCGCCGTGCCATTCGGTGAACGTCAGCGCGCCTTCGCAGAGCAGCGCGAGCGTCGTAATGGTCCCCCCGACGCCGAGAAGGACATTCCGCAACGACTGCCGGGAGCCGGGCAGGTTCAGCGTGTCGGGCCGTTCGTCCTGCTCCGGAGAACCGAACAGGCCGGACAGGACGGGGCGCAGGATTTCCGCTATGGACTTCAGGTCGTCATAAGGCGCAAGGTCCTTTGCGCGGACACAGCCGATCGGCCAGCTTTCGCGCGAACCTGTGCGGACGATCTGCGTGCTGCCGCCGCCGATGTCGAGGATGGTGCGCCGGCCGGTCGGATCGGCCCCGCGCTGCGCAAAGTCGGCCTCCTCGGCACCGCTGAGCACGCGGACGCGGCCCGCGCCGAGGATGTCTTCAACGCTGCGGATAAAATCGCGGCGGTTGGCCGCGTCGCGCACGGCGCTGGTGGCGTAGGCATAGCAATCGATACCGCGCGCGGATGCTTCCTGATAAATTGAACGGATCACCAAAAGGGACTGGCGCATTCTCGCCTGGGACAGGATGCCGCTTGCGGAAATGCCCTCCGCAAGGCGCGTCGTGTAGACGTGTTTACTCTTGATCTCCGGAAGAGCGCAGTCTTCGTCGGAGAGCTTCGCGGTCCGTATGGAATTGCTGCCGATATCAAAAACGATCAGTTTCATGGCGCAAACGTAACGATGGGGACGTCGCCGGTATCGGGCGTCGGGGTTGGTTCCGGCGTCGGGGTCGGCGTCGGCGACGGGGTGGGCGTCGGCGAGCCGAGCGGAAGGTCGCCGGCGTTCTCCGCGGTCGTCACATTTTCCGTCGATGTGTCTTCGTCGTAAAACTTCCAGTCGTCGCTGAAAACATAGCCGAGTTTTTCGCGCGCATACTGGATCAGATAGTCCGTCGTCTGCATGTATTCGAGCATACGCTCAAGACGTTCCTGCTCAACGTTGAGATCGTCGAGTTCGGCTTGTTTTTCCACTTTTTCTTCGGCGATGGTCTTCAGCTGCGTTTGCTGGGACAGATAAACGCCGCCCAGAACGAAGAACGTCAGGATAAAAAACAGAATGATATAACGCGGCCGGATTCTTAAGCCGCTTTTTGGTTTATCATACGGTCCGTTTGCCATGCTGAGTATCATAGCATAACAATGGGAAAAAGGAAAGGGAACACGGAAATGGTTTTCAAAAAGGTTACAGTAACGTGACCGGATTCGAACGCATCACAAACAATGGCATGCTAAGATATAAAAAAAACAGTGGCAAAATGACGTGAGTATGATTATAATACACAGAAGTATATTTAAATAAAGAGAAATGGAGACGGTGAGACGTCCGTGTGAAAAATCCGCACGACGCACGGATGTGATCAACGATTCGATAGAGGGTAAATACAGGAAACGATTCCTCGTCAGGGTCGTTACATTTTCCAAAATGAACGATGAATCGTAGGAATGTTGTGAAAAAAAAGCAACACGTATTGACAAAAATGTCGCCCAAGGATATGATTTTTTCATCCAAGAAGTCACATCCTTACATCTTCTTGATTTCGTTGACAGGTAACGTTTCTTACCGCAGAGAGGAGTTTACAGTTGAACAGGGATCAGTTGGAGGCTAAGAGCCTTGGAGATTTGCGTGAAATCGCAAAGCTGCAGGGTGTTAAATCTGTAACAAAATACAGAAAAAGCGAACTGGTGGATATTATAATGTCGGGAGGCAAAACGCCTCCTGATTCGAACGCGGACGAGGGACGTGAAAACGATAACGACCTGGAAGCGGAGGCGGAGAGGGAGTCGGACGAACGGCACAAATCCGAACCCGATTATTCCAGCCAGCGAACGCAGCCTTCCACGCAG
>Ga0116164_10003325_pt1 | contig 11072 bp, 10 predicted proteins | sample AD_UKC109_MetaG_FD_89888 | JGI IMG/M metagenome (GOLD analysis project Ga0116164, IMG submission 89888) | Active sludge microbial communities of municipal wastewater-treating anaerobic digesters from Hong Kong - AD_UKC109_MetaG | ecosystem: Engineered > Bioreactor > Anaerobic > Digestate... | reverse complement strand
GGAAAAATGAAGATCAGGTCATTGGGTATGTACTAGGCTCAGAAATTGAACGATCTAGATTATACTTTCTACCCTTCTTCTCTCAATTGCTTAAAACCATCCCCTTGCATAGTTTTGTTGCCACCGCCATAGTTGCTCTGTTAGTTATAATGCCCAATAAAAAAGGCACGTTAAGCGTAATTGCCTAACGTGCCATATATGCTAATAAGTTTAATGCGTATGACGTTTCCTGACGAAAAAAGCGAAGGTGGCGATCACAATGCAACTGGTCAGAGCCAGAAGGATGAACAAAGCGAGATTCGTTCTGTCGCCTGTTTGTGGGATTTCGGGGGTTTGGGATGTTGTTGGTAGGGGAGTAGCAGTTGGTAAGGGGCGGTTTGCCGTAAGGACAATGTTTGATGTATCATAGACGTTACCCCATCTGATTCTCAAGGGATAGCTACCATCGGGATAGTTACTAAGAAAACTGGGTCGCAAGGTAATGATCGTGCTACCCTCTGTGGCATTAAAATGCTCACCTTCTATCAGCAGTTCTCCGTTAAATTCCACGCTGGTTAGGTCTGACAGCTCCCCGTATCCGATGAAATTCAATGTGTCAGGATTGTTAGGATCATAGACATTAGTCTGCGGCGGAAGGACTTCCAACACATTATTATACGTATCGTGTTGAGGATCGTTTGACATTGCGTTCACATTGGTCGCGGTCATAATCACATCGTAATCGCCTTCCAAAAAGGTGCTACGGATAGTGTAGAGTGCTTCATATCTACCTGTACTATTGTTCAGGTACATTCGCATGCCATTATATACAAGATTGCCGACACGCAGGTTTGCCAACACGAACGCAAGCGGAACGCCATGATCGTCAATATTGGCAGAAACTCTGACAACTGCGGGCTTGCTAACCTTTGACGGATACAGCGTAACATCGGAGAATTCAGGTATGGCTGTATTCGGGTCGGCATTTGTAACGGTAAAGGTTCCCCATACACCAGGACCGTCTCGATCTGTTTGGTTTCGGTTGCCGAAATAATCATCCGCTTCGAACACTATATTATATGTGCCGTTTGCTAACCCTGAATTCAGGTTGAACGTTATTGACCATATATCATTCGCTGTCAGTGTCATATTGCTGGCATATAGGTCCGTGCCTTTGACAACAGCACAACCCACTTTAAGAACTCTGGAGTCATCGGTTACTTTTACAGTTACTGTAACCGAATTTGTGGCTCCCGGTGTGTGATCAATAACAACAGCAGCAGGTGTTATACTGCCTCCATCATTTGGGGAAGGAGCATTAATCGCATGAATAACAGGTGGATTTCCGTCGTTGTTATTATTTACGATTTCGATCGCTTCTGCACTGTATTTTTCATTGATGTCCCCGCTGTCGTTGGCAACAATTGCCAGCGTAAATTTCCCCGATGGTGTCTCCAGATTAGAAAACGTAAAGGTACCTGAGTATTGATTTCCCGAAACAAATGTTAGTGGCGCACTGGTGACTGTATCCCATCCGTTTTTGATGGCAGCAGTTACAAGAGCATTACCGCTATTATTATTACTTACTAGAACATCAATATTAACAGTTTTTATATCTTCTGCCGGGCCTGGTGCCAATTCAACATAATCATATTGAAGCTGATAACTAATTATATTCGGCGTAACTGCCAACGCCCTAGGGACATACAATACGGAAACCATGGCCATATTAATTATAAGTACAATGCTCATCCTTCTCAAGATTCGATTGTTTTTTACACCCATATGTATTACTCCTTGCGGCAATGAAATGGTTACTCAGGACTTGTCCAAGTCATCGCAAAATTTGGTTCCTAAGGCAAGCCTATGAGAACCAATCTTCACCTGTAAGGCTGATTCCAATATATAGTAATTATCACTTGCGGTCAACACTGTTGACAAACGATTTGTTTATAATTTTGTTTCCGTTTTGTTAACAAAGATGTGTAATGGTAGAGAGAGACGGAACCTATGGTATAATCAAGAAAGAATATAATAAACGAAATCATGAAAGATCATACTTACTGTTTTGAGCTAACAAGGAGGGCAAGCCATGCGAAGTGCTCTTTACGTGGAGATCAGCGTCGTTGGTATATGCCTGCTGCTGATCGTATTGCTCAGTCAGCGCGATAACGCAGGCGCTTCGACCGTCCAGCGCTATTTCAATCGATTGGTCTTTGCTACGATCGCAATGCTGATCATCGATGCAGTCTGTTGGCTCATTGATGGCATAACATATCCCTATGCCAAAATTGGAAGCACCATCGTCGAAACGATCTACTATTTCTTTAACATACTGATCCCATATCTTTGGGTTGCGTATTTGTAAGCGGCTCTTGGCAATAACCCGAAAACGACGCACCGCAGGCAATGGCTTCTGGCGATTCCGCTGATGCTTTTATCCGTATTGTTATTTGTCAATCTTCACACCGCAACTGTCTTTATCATCGACGATAACAATGTTTATCATAGGAACCCAGGATTTCTCGCGTATGCCGTCCTGGCGTATTTATATCTGGGATATGCCAGTTTCCGTACGAAGGCTTTATCCCAGAAAGCGTATAATGATCGGTACGATGGTTTGGTCAGGCGGTATGAGAAAGCTTTGGCCAAGCTCGAAAAGTTGAATGCGGAAAAAGTAGATCGCGAGAATCGTGAGCGTGAAATACTGGGATTCATTGATTCCCTTCAAAACAGTCCGCTTGCGCTGGGAACGTGGGATGAGCAACTATGGACACTGTTGGTGGTGAAGGGGACTGTAAGCAGGGATGGTGGTGTTGAGTTTGAGTTTATGGGTGGGGTTGTGAAATGAGATAGGTATATAGATCAAATGATACAAACTACTGGAATTATGTCCGCATCTGCTGCACTTCTGATGCGCATTTGCTGCATTTCTAGGTTAGCAAAAACACCCGATCATCTTGCAAAACAAATTCCAAGAATTTTAACAATCCTGAAGCAGAAAATAAGATAAGGCGATTATAAAATGCATCGTTACAGCCAACAGCTTTTATTCAAATAGCTTACGGCTGAGCGCGATTGCCTCCGTGCGGCTCTGCACGCCCAGTTTCGCGTAGATGTTGCCGGTATGGAATTTCACCGTTCGCACCGAGATATGCATCGACTGTGCGATTTCCGCGTTATTCATGCCCTGAACCACCAGATGAAGAACCTGCTTTTCCGTCTGCGTCAGGGACTTTGTCGGCAGGTTCGGCGGCTGCAGGTAAAGCGGGTACAGCTTGGCATAGCGCGACGCCTCGCGGATGATTAACGGGCAGAATGTATCGGGAAGCTCCTTCCTGACGGCTGTAAGCAGCGGTAAAATCGCCGCGCCTTCCTCCGCAGGCAAACGGAGAAAGCCGAAATGCTCCAAGCCGTCCAGCGCGAGCGTCAGCGGCGTTTTCCAATCTTCCTGTTCCATGCGGTATTGCGCAATCGCAAGCAGCATCCGCGCCTCCATCAGGCAATACCGGTGCTCGCTCATCTCAAAATAGGGCATCATCCGCAGCAGCAGCGAAACAGCCTCCATTTCCGCGCCCTTCAGTATATAGCATCTGGCCTTGACCAGATATTGATAACGGTTCAGCAGCTGGAATTCGCCCAGCTCGTCCGGCGCCGCTTCCTGCATCCATCGGTCAACCTCGCCGTTTTCCCTTCCCATAAAAAAATACGGGTGCGGAATGCCCGGACGTTTTGCAAAAGCCTTACGTTTCCCTCTGCCTGCGCTTTTTTCTCGACGCAATCCAGGTTTTTATGCGCGGATGCCACGTTGCCCCGCATGACGGCCAAACGGATCATGGAAGCGACGGCGGCAAAATACACGTCCAGCGTTCCCGACTGCTCCGTCTGGTTGATAGCGGACGTCGCGTAACGCATCACGTCGGTTATATTTTGCGGCGTGCAGCACTCCAGCTTGCTCTCCGCCAGTCCCGCGTCGGCCACCCCGACGCCCGCCTTGCCCAGCAGCAGCTCGATGGGCCTTTTCATCAGCCGGTATAGCTGTTCGTTCCTTTTGCTCCAATTGCAAAAGTCCTTGGCCCCGTGCATAAGGCTTGGAATGCCGCTGGTCGGGCTGACGCCCTGTACGCACCGATCCTCGTTGTGTATGAGCCTGATCACGTCCATAATCGTCTGCGCGATCTTCCGGCTGCCCCTGTGCGGCAGGCCGATTCGCAGGAACGCAAGCCGTTCCTGCGCGGTTTTCCGTTCGCTCTCGTTTATGCCTGCGCTGCGGCTGAAGCACACGAGCCGGTCGTACCAGAATTCGCTTTCCTTTTCCTGCATGTTCATGGAATAGATCATGCTGAGCGAGCACATCAGCTCGGGATATCGCTCAATCAGCGCCGGCGGCAGCGCAAGATAAAACTCCTTGAGTTCAAAATAAAACGTCGTATAGGGCGGCCTGCGTGTGTGACGGATTAAAATTTCCATCACCTTATCCCAGTCGTTGACCTGCCGATAGCAAGCCAGCGCATTGGGGATTTCGTCGCTCATTTCATAATACAGCCCCGCGCGGCGCCAGAGATTGTCGATGGCTTCGCCGGAAAGCATCCTTTTTTGGCAATGGATCAGAAAACGATGAAACAAAGGCGGCACGCCGTAGTGCTCAGGAGAGCGCAGAAAAACGCATTTCCCGCGGTGTGTGATTTCCTCTAAAATCCGGACAACCTCGTGATCGCCGTTGAGCGTGGAGGCCATGCGCAGGGTAAACGCATGGAATTGTGCGATGTTCAGCAGGAACGCCTGCGCCTCCCGCGAAAGCCGCATAAACACGGCGTGCTCGAAATACCGGAAGATCTCCTGCGCCGCCGTTTGGGCGGTCTGTTCCGTACAGGAAGCGCCGTCCCTGAGCAGTTCGGCAAGGCAATCGACCGCGACGGGGTACCCTTTGCTTTCTTTCATCAGGTAATCCGAGGTTTCCACCGAGTACGGAAGACCCGTCTGCGCCAAATAGGTATCGATCACATCGCGGCTGAGACAAAGGGCGTTCTGATCCAGCACCGCAAGCTGGCCCGCCCGCTGTAACAGGCAAAGCGGCGAGGGAAGCTCGGCCCGCCCGATCAATACGAATTGGTTTTGCGGCGCCTCCGCTAAAAGCGGCAGCAGATCCCTTTGCAGCTCGGCGTCCGATAATTCCTGCAGATCGTCAATCACAAGAACGGACGGCTTTTTTTGAGATTTTGGGAAATCCCGAAGCATTGGCGCGGAGATCAGGAGGGCATTGCCGTACTCGCGGATCCACTCCTGGGCGGCTATGGTTTTCCCCCAGCCCGCGTGGGCACCGAGGTAAACGATCTGGCGGTTGTGCAGCTTGGCGTTCAATTCCCTGTAAAATGAGGTCCGGTCAAACAACGGCTTGCAAAATTCCATACTTCCCTCCGTTTGGTACCTGCAAAGAATAATACAAAAAGGGAAGGACTGCAAGCTTCGCGGATTGCCCCCGGATTCCGCGCCGGCGCAACCTGCTGCCGATCATCCGCGCGGCTGCGGGCGCATCAGAAAAGCCTGCCGCAAAGCGCGGCAGGCCGTCTGTATAGTAGGATCGGTTGATAAACCGTATTTTACTCCATGGGGCTCAGCGACATAATGATGGTCTGTCCGATCACCGCAAAGGCTTCGTCGTCGGCAGGTGTGAAGGAAATCACGTACAGCGCGCCCTCGCTGTCCAGGAACGCGACGCCGCTGACGTTTTGTTCGGTGATATCGTACCCGACGATATCAATGCCGTTGACGTTCAGCTGTGTTACGTTTTCATAGCCGGCATCGGTCAGCTGCGCCGCAAGATCGTCGTTGGAGGTCGCGCCGGCATCCTGTGAATAGCTCACCGTCATTCCCCAGGCGCCATCCGCCGAAGACGCCGCATAATAGGTGCCCGCGTCCAGCATCTCATCGGTGACGTCCACATCGACCCAATCGCTGGGAATGTAAAGCATAAAGCCGTCGTCATCAAACGTCAGCCAGCCGCCTTCATACGGCGCGGAGGTTTCATCAAACGTAATCTGCTGGATTGACGCGGCCTGGGTTCCGGTGGATTCCGCGTAGGCAGTTACGCTAAACAACATCATAAGGGTAAGCAGGATCGCAAAGGTTCGTTTCATGGGTTAATCTCTCCTTAGTCTTTAGTCGGGATTCCGTGCGGAAGATCAGCTGGGTTATCGCATCCATGCAAATTACAACCCTCTGAAAGCTCCAGCAACGTTGCTCTGTAAGCTACACCGTAAGTAAATCTTACAGTCGTATTTTACGCGGAATCTTCGCCCTTTTCGCTGTACTTAAGTACAGTTATTACCCTTTGACAGCAAATTTATCATTACAATGTTGTAATGCTTTTTCGTATATCGAAACTGTTATATGGTAATTTATACCAGCAATAGTTTCATAGTGCACCCAATTTTGCACCCACCCCCGCAATTCGTGTAATAGTGCAAGCTGTTTTGATGAAATCTTTCAAAAAGCTTCCACTATAACCACATTCTCCGCCTCAACACTTAACCCATGCATTCGCCAAAACCCTTACATATCAACCCTTTCAACGCATATAAAAAGGACATCAACCTTGTATCAAAATTGACGTCCTTTTATGGTGGAGATGAGGGGAGTCGAACCCCTGTCCGAAAGCATGCCGATCAGGTTTTCTCCGAGCGCAGTCGAGCATTTAGATTTCCCGCGGGCAAACGCCGCTTGACGGGCTTAAGCCTTTGGTAGCTTCATGATTACGGACGCCGCTGCAAAGCTTGGGCGGTGCTCGTTCCCTGCGTTAATGACGCCGATTGCCAAGCCCGCAGGCAACTTGGGTCGACGCACGGCATTAAGCCGCGAAAGCTAACTGATTGTTGTCAGTTCGTTTTAAGTTCCCGTTTTTATGCGGTTCAGGGCCGCAGCTCGCTTACCCAACCTTCAAAGACCCCCGTCGAAACCGAAACATCCCCGTGATTAGAAAGTCTGTTCAAAGTAAATGATTTTACGCTGTAAACTTGCCCATGTAAACGATGAATAAAGAACGTGCAGGATGGCGAATCAAATTTTTGTCAGGCTGGGTTTGCGAAATCCGAAGTAGCAGCAGCGCTACGTCGAGGGTTTCGCAGGCTCAAGATGACGGAAATTGGATCGCTATACTGTGCGGGCTTTGGTCAGCGTTTACATACTCTTGGAAAAAGCCCGTTCCATTTCGCGCTGCGCGTCGCGCTTTGCTTCGCTGTCGCGCTTGTCGTACAGTTGCTTGCCCCTGCACAGGCCAAGCTCCAGCTTTACCAGCCCGTCCTTCAGGTACACCTTGAGGGGGATCAGCGCGAAGCCCTTGCGGCTCACGAGGCCTTCCAGCCTGCGGATCTCGCTTTTGTGCATCAGCAGCTTCTTGGGCCGCAACGGATCGGCGTTGAACTGGTTGCCCTGCTTGTAGGGGCTGATGTGCATCCCTTCGGCGAACAGCTCGCCGCCCCGTACCATGCAGAAGCTCTCTTTTAAGTTAATCCGCCCGTCGCGTACGCTTTTCACCTCTGTACCGCGCAAGCTCAGCCCACATTCATACCGATCCTCCACGAAGTAATCGTGAAAGGCTTTCTTATTGTGGGCGATGGGCTTAATGCCTTTTTGCCGCGGCACAAAGCTTCCTCCCTTGAAAGACGATCGTTGCGTGTTTCACCAAATCTTAACACGCATCTCATTATACCATAATTCGGGGCGGTTGCAAAGAACCAAGGCGTACCTTATAATGAATTGAAGCCTTGAAGGAGGTACTTTTATGTCTGTTGATTCGATCCGTGCCATGTCCCAGAGCGCCCGGCACGCGGGTCTTTTGCTCTCGTCCACGTCTCTGGAGCAGCGCAACGCCGCGCTGGAAGCGATTGCGGAGTCTCTTGCGGCGCACCAGGCGGAGATCTTCGAAGCCAACGAGCTGGATATGCAGGCCGCCGCGGACGAGAAGCTCGCCGCGCCGCTACTTTCCCGCCTGCGCTTCCACGAATCCAAAGCCGAGCGCGTGATCAACGGCCTGCACGCGCTGGCCGAGCTGCCCGATCCGCTGGGCCATGTGCAGTATGCCATGGAGCTGGCCGAGGGTCTGAAGCTGTACCGCACGTCCTGCCCCATCGGCGTCATCGGCGTCATCTTCGAAAGCCGCCCCGACGCGCTGGTGCAGATCTCCTCGCTTTGCCTGAAATCCGGCAATGCCGTGCTTTTAAAGGGCGGGCGCGAAGCCATGCGCACCAACCAGGCGCTGTACAACGCGATACTTGAAGGCACGCAGAAGGCGGGCATCCCCGAGGGCTGGTGCCACCTGCTGCAAACCCGCGAGGACGTGAGCGCCATGCTCAAGCAGGACGATTGCATTGATCTTATCATCCCGCGCGGCTCCAAGGAGTTCGTGCGCTACATCATGGATAACTCCCGCATCCCCGTGCTCGGCCATGCCGACGGCGTATGCCACGTGTACGTGGACGCCAAGGCCGATCCGGATATCGCGCTGAAGGTCACGCTCGATTCCAAGGCCTACCGTTTTTCCGTATGCAACACCGCCGAAACCCTGCTGGTGCACCGGGATGTTGCCAAGGATTTCCTGCCCGTAGCGGCCGTGGCGCTGAAGGTGAAGAACGTGGAGATCCGCGGGGACGACGCGACCTTCGGTTTAATCGAGTGCAAGCACGCCGCCGAGGCGGACTGGTCCACCGAGTATCTGGACGCGATCCTCTCCGTGAAGGTGGTGGACAGCCTGGACGAGGCCATCGACCACATCAACCGCTACGGCTCCGGCCATACCGACTGCATCGTATCCAAGGATCCGGAGGCGATCGAGCGCTTCATGGCGCTGGTGGACAGCGCGGACGTATTTGCCAACTGCTCCACGCAGCTTGCGGACGGGTTCATGTTCGGGCTGGGTGCGGAGGTTGGCATCGCCACCGGCAAGCTGCACGCCCGTGGCCCGATGGGGCTGGAGGGCCTGTGTACCTACAAATACAAGCTCTACGGCAAGGGTCACACGCTGGCCGATATCAACGACGGCAAGACGCCGCTTATTCATAAAAAATTGGATATCTAGGAGGGCACACTTTTGGATCCCATCATCCAAATCGAACACCTCAGCAAATCGTACGGCGACGTGCAGGCCGTCAAAGACATCAGCTTTTTCGTCGAAAAGGGAAAGCTGTTCGCTTTTCTGGGGCCAAACGGCGCGGGGAAAAGCACGACGATCAATATCATCTGCACGTTCCTCAAGCCAAACGGCGGCAGCGTGCGCGTGAACGGCTTTGAACTCGGCAAGCAGGACGACGATATCCGCCAGTCCATCGGCGTGGTATTTCAGGACGGGCTGCTGGACGGCCTCCTGACGGTGGAGGAAAACCTGGCGGCACGCGGCGCGCTGTACGGCCTGACGGGCCAGGCGCTCAGGGACGCGGTGCGGCAGGCGATCGCCGCCGTGAGCATCGAAGGCTTTGCCGGCCGCCGCTACGGCAAGCTCTCCGGCGGGCAGCGCAGGCGCGCGGACATCGCCCGGGCGCTGGTTACCCGGCCGCAAATCCTGTTTCTGGATGAGCCCACCACGGGACTGGACCCGCACACCCGCCGCGCGGTGTGGGATACGATCCTGAACCTGCAAAAATCCACGGGCATGACCGTGTTCCTGACCACGCACTACATGGAGGAAGCCGACGGCGCCGATTACGTGATCGTGATCGACGACGGCAAAATCGCCGCCAAAGGCACGCCGCTGGACCTCTGCGAGCGCTACGCGCAGGACAAGCTCACCCTCAGCTGCACCGAGCTGGATAAGATGAAAGCGTATCTGGACGCACAATCAATAGCTTATACGCAGGTTGCCGACCATCTGGTGGTGCCGATCCGCGAACCATTTGCGGCGCTGCCGCTGATCGAGGGCTGCCGCGAATATATCAAAACGTTCGAAGTAACCGTCGGCTCGATGGACGACGCGTTTCTGGGCATCACCGGAAAGGAGCTGAGAGAATGAGGGCGTTCACCAGGCGAAACCTGCTGGTGTTTTTCCGCGATCGGGCCGCCGTGTTTTACTCTTTGCTCGCGTCGCTGATCATCATCGGGCTGTACGCGCTGTTTCTGGGCAACAACATGGCCTCCTATATGGAATACTTCCCCGACGCGCGCCAGCTGGTGGACCGCTGGCTGGTGGCCGGGCTGGTCTCCATCACCTCCATCACGGCCGCGATGGGCGCGTTCGGCGTGATGGTGGACGATAAGGCCAAGCGCATCATTCAGGATTTCTACACCTCTCCCATCCGCCGCTGGAAGCTGATCGGCGGGTATGTGACCGGCGCGTTCATCATCGGGGTGATCCTGTCGGTCATCACCATGCTGGTGGCGCAGCTCTACATCGTGGCGCAGGGCGGCTCGCTGATGAGCCTTGCGGAATACGGCGAAGCGCTGCTGATCATTCTGCTGGGCACGTTCTGCAACACGTCGATGGTGTTTTTCTTCGCGTATTTCTTCACCACGGAATCGGCGTTCGGCACCGCGTCCACGCTGCTGGGTACGCTAATCGGCTTCGTGACGGGCATCTATATTCCCATCGGCATCCTGCCCGACGGCGTGCAGTGGGTGATCAAGCTGTTCCCGACCTCCCACGCCGTGGTACTGCTCCGGCAGGTAATGACAAACGCATTCTTCGCGTCCTACCAATCCGCCATCCCCGCTTCCGTCGTGACGGACATCAAGCAGGAGATGGGCATCGTGTATTTCTTCGGCGACAACATTCTGCCCAATTACGCCAGCGTGCTGATTTTAATCGGCGTGGGCGTTTTCTTCTGCCTGCTGTCCCTGCTGCATGTGAAACGGAAGCAGGCGTAGGGATCGATATCAAAAAACAAGCCGGAAAATAACAATCAATCTATTCAGAATATCAATAATTTCTTATCTTCGATAGAATCACAGATAGAGTAAAATAAAGTTTGCAATTTCAGAAAAGAGGGATGGAAAAACCATTAGGGCTCCGAAAGAATGAATAGTCACACACATTCGAAAGGAGAACTCCCTAATGGCACAAGAAAAGCGTACCATAAACCTGACGGAATTGCTACTGGAATGTATGG
>Ga0116164_10003323_pt1 | contig 11074 bp, 7 predicted proteins | sample AD_UKC109_MetaG_FD_89888 | JGI IMG/M metagenome (GOLD analysis project Ga0116164, IMG submission 89888) | Active sludge microbial communities of municipal wastewater-treating anaerobic digesters from Hong Kong - AD_UKC109_MetaG | ecosystem: Engineered > Bioreactor > Anaerobic > Digestate... | reverse complement strand
GAAAACAGTTTCAGTCTTCCAGGTAAGTATATCCGATCAAACCGGCTTCAATTTCACGCAGCATCAGTTTCAGGTGCTCTGTGTCAGAAACGGCTGCTGCCAGCTTCTGCCTGCAGCGTGCCAGCAGGTCCTTCGGCTCATAATGGATATAGCGCAATAATTCATCAATGGTATCACCCCGTTCGGCTTCACTGATCCGATACTCGCCGTTGAGAGAAAGTTCCACGTGGATCGAATCGGTATCACCAAACAGGTTGTGCAGATCCCCCAGGATTTCCTGATAGGCCCCAATCATGAAAATACCGAGCAGATAGGGCTGATTCAGATTCAGGGCATGCAGTGGCAGTGTTGTTTCCAGGCGGTCATGGTTGACATATTTTTCGATGGTGCCATCGGAATCACAGGTCAGATCCTGGAGGGTGGCACGATGGGTGGGTTGTTCGTCCAGGCGGTGCAAGGGCATTATGGGGAAAATTTGATCAATTGCCCAAATATCAGGTGTGGACTGGAACAGGGAAAAATTACAAAAATACTTGTCAGCCAGTTTGTCCTGCAAGCCGGTACGGATTTCCTCGTTCAGGCGCTCGTAGGCATCGGGCGTTGTCAGTAGAAGCTGGCAGATGGCACGATGAAACTCCTCCGCCCGGGCGCGCTGGTCCAGATTCAAAAGACCATGTGCAAACATGCCATGCACTTCGCTCAACCACCAGATGGCATCGTGATAGATTTCTGAGGGGGGCAAGTGTTCCTCATTATGATAGAGACGATACAGGTGGTGCAGGATGGCGGGATCTTCTTCGTCCGGCTCGCGCAGCACCGGGGGCGTTTCCGGCTGTTTCGGGTCGGTATCGATTACGTTGGTGATCAGAACGGCATGATGAGCCGTCATGCCACGTCCGGATTCAGACAGGAAGTCCGGAAACGGCAGCTCGTATTCCTCACAGATATCCAGCACGGTGCGTACCACGGTATTGGCATATTCATGCAGTGAGTAATTGATGGAGCAGTCACTGCGGGAGCGGGAACCCTCGTAATCGACACCCAGTCCGCCACCGACATCCATGACCCGGATCGGGGCACCAAGGCGATGCAGTTCAGCAAAATAACGGCTGGCTTCACTCATGCCCCGCTGAATGTCGCGGATATTGGCGATCTGTGATCCCATGTGGAAATGCAGCAGCTGCAGGCAGTCCAGATGATCCCGGCTTTTGAGGCTTTCAATCAGGTGCAGTGACTGGGCTGCCGACAAACCGAACTTGGATTTTTCCCCGCCGGTATCCTGCCATTTACCCTTGCCTTGGGAATAAAGCCGGATGCGGATACCGAGCAGGGGGCGAACCCGCAGCTTTTCGGCCTCTTCCAATACGAAATCCAGCTCCGAGGGTTTTTCAATCACGATGTAAATGGCATGCCCCATCTGCCGCCCGATCAGCGCCAGACGCAGGTATTCCCGGTCTTTATAACCATTACAAATAATGGTACTGCCTTCGGGAGCCAGTCCCAGCACAGCCATCAGTTCAGGTTTGCTGCCCGCTTCCAAGCCGACCTGAGTACCGCCACCGGCCAGAATTTGCTGTACCACCGTGCGTTGCTGATTGACCTTGATGGGAAAAATGGCGGTATAGCGGCTGTCTTGTCCGGCATCGGCAATGGCATGAGTGAATGCCTGCTGCAGGCTTTGCACCCGGTGCTTGAGAATATCGGTGAAGCGCACCAGCACTGGCAGCCGGATATCATTGTCCAGCTGGATCCGCTGGGCCAGTTCGTAAAGGTCAACCTGGCGTTCCGGTTGGGTGGGCAGTTGCATGGCGACATGCCCCTGATCGTTGACTCCAAAGTAACCGTTGCCCCAGTGCTGAATATTGTAAAGTTGTTGAGCGCTGGCAGTGCTCCATTCAAGGTTTTTTTGCATTTGGCAGTTGCATGAAGAGTTGAAAAAACATGCCCCAAGAGCCGGGTTGACCCGGTCATCAGGCAAACTGTCAGGCCGGTCCTAAAAACGGCCTGCACTTGCACAGGCTGATATACAGCCTTTTTTCAGTGGCTACTGTACCTGTCTTGTCCGCTCTTGCAAGGGACAGACTGGAGTATTTTTGGCCAATCCGGCACTATCCGGCAGTCGCAGACACCGGTATGCGCTCCAGCAGATAACACAGGCAGTCCTGCCGGATTACGGTTTCGTCATGTGTCAGCATGGCTGGTATCATGGCTTGTGAGAGTACCAGTTTATCCGGGGTGTGTAAAAAATAGCGGTTTCCCAGCTCATTGCCGGCGTCATCAAATGCCAGCAGGTTTGCCTTTGAGCCGGGTCGCAGGTGGGCAAACACAGTGCCGGCAGGTTGTGGCCTGAAATTCATCCGTTCGAGACCGGGTGGAAACAGCAGATCAGCTGTCGGATTGCTGAAGCTCAGGGAAACCTGATCAGGTACATTGACCCGGACCACGGTGCGGTAAATGTCCAGCGGGCGGCCCGGCTGCGAACCGGTCCAGTCTGGCAGTTCAAGCAGCTGTTTCAGGAAGTGAACAACCCGGCCCACATCGTCGGAGACACCCGGCTTGCCGCATTCAATTGTCATGGCTGGGCAGTGCCTGGCCATGGCGATGGATTGTACACCTTTTACAGCGCCATACATCAGAGTGATGGGGGCAAACAGGGCCGCCAGCTGTAGCGTGGCGGTATCGTGCTGACTGATACAGCTGTAGAACGGGTTGTCGCCGGTGTTGTTGTGGATGTCGATGCTGGCAAACAGGTTTCTGGCGTCCAGCTCGGCCATTACTTGGGCGGCCATCCGGGTTTCCGGGCTGTCCTTCAGTCCATGACCGGGCCAGATACGGTTGTAGTCAGGTTGGTGTGACAGGCGACGCATGCCGGTTTGTGCGGCTTCGATATTGCCGAAAAACAGGCTCAGATTACGTGGCAGGAGATGCTGCTGATAGTCTCGCAGCAGCTGCTGCAGGGCATAAAAGCCACTGTCTTCATTGCCGTGCAGGAGCGTCGAGACAAACAGGGTATCGTCCCTTTGTCCCTGCTGGTGGATCAGGGTTGGTCCGGGCAGGACACGCCCCAGTTCCTGAGGGCCGGACAGGGTGAAAAAGGCTTCAGGAACAGTGTCAAGTAGGGTCAACTCTGGCATGGTACGGGTTGGGCTCGGCCTGAGAGGTCAGAATATGCGATGATAACAGCAATTTTGGCTCCGGTAAGGCCGGGTGATGCTTCACGTGGAACATACCCGCTCAGAGCGGGGCAACAGGGGGTTTTGATGCTGGAAGTTGGGGCGGATGGCCGGCGGCGCTGTTTTGGTGGGCAGCCCGGCAAGGCACTGTATGCCGATTATCATGATCATCAATGGGGCATTCCGGAGCATGATGATCGTGTTTTGTTTGAAATGCTGATCCTAGAAGGGGCACGGGCCGGACTGAACTGGGAAACCATCCTGAAAAAACGTGCTGGTTATCAGCTTGCCTTCCACGGCTTTGAGGTACAAAAGGTGGCGGCGATGACGGATGAGGCACTGGAAGCCCTGCTGCAGAATCCGGCCATTATCCGTAACCGCCTCAAGGTTTTTTCCGCACGGCGCAATGCACGGGTTTTTCTGAGCATTCAGGCGGCATTCGGGAGCTTTGATCGCTATCTGTGGCATTTTGTTGATGGCAGGCCCATAGTCAATCACTGGCGTACCTTCGGGGACGTGCCGGCCACGACCCCGGTGAGTGATGCCCTGTCGAAAGACCTGAAACGGCGGGGCATGAGCTTTGTGGGTTCCACCATCATGTACGCCTACATGCAGGCGGTCGGCATGGTGGATGATCACCTGGCCGACTGCTGGAAACGCAGCTCGCCTCAATCCAGCTCGGGAACATGAGCCATGCACTGACCCACGAAGTTGTACGGGACGCCCAGCTCCCGTGCATACCGGACCAGCAGCTGCTCTTTGTGCCTGCATCCGGCTTCATCTGCACGTGCCACCAGCGCCAGGTCTCGGACCAGCTGCATGCGCTGGCTGGGGGTTGTGTGCTCCAGCGCCTCGGTGATCCGGGCCGGGATCAGGGCTTCCAGCTGTGAAATGTCCAGCTTGTCAAGGTCAAAGCTCTTGCCCAGAAACTGTTGCAGAATGCCTTGTTCATTTTTGGTGACACCGCCGCCGAGCCGGGCCAGACTCATGGCGGCGGCAATGAACAGGTTGCGCATGATCCGGGTAGCCTGGGTTTTGGCCTCCAGATAACCCGGTTCCATCAGCTGCATGAGTTCATGCAGGCGCATTTCCAGTTCATCTTTGCTGTAACCACCGGGCTGCATCAGTGCTGATTCATGAAACTGGGTCAGTGCCTTGACCCGCAGGGGGCTGAACGGGTGGGTGGAAAACCAGTCCTGGGTGGGAGCGCCCTGGCCCGGTGCCGCATCCTGCTCAACCATGTCGTTGACCTGACTCAGAAACTCATCCAGGCTGAACTCAATCAGGCCCGGCTGTCCGGAGCTGGAGAGATGGCTGATGCCGGAAGCCAGCTTGAACAGGGCACGTGCCACAGCGTCAAGATCATTTGCGCAGAAGGCACCGGCCCGGTCGGCGGAAAATTCGGCATAACGTGACCAGGCAAACAGTTTCAGGGCCAGGTCTGCTGGGGGTGCCGCCTTGCCACGCAGGATGTAGCCAATCGGAATGTCGTGGTGGTGATAGATATGGTGCCCGATCTCATGTCCCATGACGTACAGCAGCTCTTTTTCCGTAAAGGCCTCGAGAATGGCGGACGAGAACATGATGTAAAGGCGACCGGCTTCCGGTTTGAAACAGACCGCATTGTACTGGGGGCTGGCATAGGCATACAGCTCCAGCGGCAGATTCAGCCCCAGTGCCGTACCACAATGGCCGGCCATGGCATGCAGGCGCGGGGAAATCTGGGGGCTGAGCCGGACCGAGGTGGTAAGCAGATGCCGACGCAGGCTGGATGACTTGTCTGCATCTTCATTGTCGGCAATCCAGCGATTGACCCGCTGCACATCCGGGTGTTGCAGCAGTTCCTGTGCCAGCTGGTTGTCGCGGTCGCAGCGGATGGAAGCAGTGCTCATGGGCGGCTCCTTTATCATTGGTTGTCTGAGGTCTTCTGATTGTACGCAGCCGGCTTTTGAGGGTGAACCTCATTTGTCCGGAAAAACGGCCTCCCAGCAGCTGCGTACAAACGCACGCTCGCTGTCGAGCGCTTCGTTTTCCACCACGCTTTTCTGTTCCTGCAGGGCCAGGGCATGCACCTGATTACGCATCAGGCGGTAGATGTGCGCCAGATGATCCGCCTTGTCGGTGGACAGGATACCGTTCTGTTTCAGCGACTCCAGCTGGCGGATATTATCGCTCCACCGTACCAGATCAGGGTGGTCATGAGCATGAGCCAGAATCAGGTACTGGACCATGAACTCGATATCGGTGATGCCGCCGGGATCTTTTTTGATGATGAAGATAGCATCTTCCTTGCTGCCCAAGGCTTCCCACATCTTTTTGCGCATGTTGCTGACTTCGGCGGCAAGGTCCACCAGCTTGCGGGGCAGACACAGGATCTCATGCCGGACCGTTTCAAAGCGCTGCTTGAGAGTGGGATTACCGGTAATGGCACGGGCGCGCAGCAGGGCCTGATGCTCCCAGACCCAGGCGTTCTCGTGCTGATAATGGGCAAATGCTTCCAGGCTGCTGACCATCAAACCCGAAGAGCCGCTGGGGCGCAGACGGGTGTCAGTTTCATACAGGCGACCATCATGGGTGAATGTGGTCAGGATATGAATGATTTTCTGTGCCAGCCGGGCAAAAAATACCGGGTTTTCCAGCACGCGGGGGCCATCGGTCATCTGCTGGCTGCCTTCGCTGTCATGCAGGAAGACAATATCCAGGTCCGAACTGTAGCCCAGTTCAATGCCTCCCAGCTTGCCGTAGCCGACAACCGCCAGCCCGGCCACACACGGCTGCCCATCTTTTTCATACCGGGGCTGGCCATGTTTGGCGGTCAGCAGTGACCAGGCATGGGCTACCGCCTGCTCCAGAATGACCTCGGCAATCCAGGTCAGCTGGTCCGACACCACCATGAGCGGCAGCATGCCGGTAATATCGGCAGCAGCCACCCGCAATACCTGGGTCAGCTTGAACTGGCGCAGACGTTCCATCACCTGTCCGGTATCCAGCGGATCGATATTGATCATTTCCTGCTTGAGTGCCGTGTCCAGCTCCTGGCGGTTCAGGGGCTGGTACAGGTGCCGGATATCCAGCAGGTTATCCAACAGGATCGGGTACTGGGTCAGCTGGGCGGTAATCCAAGTACTGGCATGCACCAGTTTGACAAACTGCAGCAGCGCCGCCTCATTGTCCGCCAGCATGGCGATGTAGCCGGAGCGACGGGCAATGGACTGCAGCACCTGCAGGCTGCGTGCCAGTGCCAGACCTGGACTCTCCTGTTTGGCACAGGCGCGGATCAGGCGGGGCATGAGGCGGTTCAGGCGTTCACGTGCCAGCTCGGTCAGTGACTGGTACAGGCGTCCGGTACGCAGCTTATTCAGGACCGAGAGGCTGTCTTCGGGAGGAGAAAAGCCGGATTTCTCCAGTAAGGTCAGGCCCTGCTGTTCGTCCAGCAGCTGTTCCCACAGTTGTCGCTCCGGGGTTTTAGCCGGTTCTTCACCGTTTTCGACCACAAACACCCGCCGGAAGACGGTATTGACCGCCTGCCGTTTTTGGTCCAGTACCTTCAGAAAGGCTTCCCAGTCGGCAAAACCCATGGCCCGGGCCAGAGCGGACTGCTGGATGGTGTCGGCGGGCAGGGAATGCGTCTGTTCATCATTCCACATCTGCAGGCGGTTTTCGCACTGGCGCAGAAAAAAATAGCCATCGCGTAGCTGTTCAGCATCCCGTGCGGTCAACAGCTCATGTTTCACCAGCGCCTGCAGGGTTGTCAGCAGGCTGGTCTGGCGCAGGTCAGGCAGGCGCCCGCCCCGGATAAGCTGGAACACCTGGGCCGAAAATTCAACTTCACGGATGCCGCCCGCCCCCAGTTTGACATCCTGTGCCTTGCCTTTGCGGCTGGCCTCGCGGTCAATCATCAGCTTCATGTCACGCAGCTGTTCAACGGCACCGAAGTCCAGATAGCGTCGGTAGATGAAGGGCCGGAGGCGTTGCATCAGTTCAGCAGCCTCCGCCGCCGGACCGGTCATGACGCGGGCCTTGATCATGGCATAGCGTTCCCATTCACGTCCGTGGGTCTGGTAGTAATGCTCCATGGCATCAAAACTCAGGGCCAGTGCACCGACATCCCCGAATGGGCGCAGGCGCATGTCAACCCGATAGGCGAACCCGTCCGCCGTGATTTTGCCCAGGGTATTGATCAGCTTCTGACCCAGACGGGTGAAGAAGGTCTGATTGTCGAGTGCGCGGCGGCCATCGGTCTCTCCGTTTTCCGGATACGCAAAAATCAGGTCGATGTCGGAGGAAAAGTTCAGTTCCCTGCCCCCCAGCTTGCCCATGCCTAATACCAGCAGATGCTGGGCAGCACCGTTTGGGTTCCGTGGGGTGCCATGGCGGGTGCACAGGTCACGGTACCACCAGTCCAGCACGGCACCCGTGAGGGCATCCGCCAGGGTTGAAACCTCCAGCATGGTTTCCTCCAGCGCCGCCATGCCGGCAAGATCACGCCAGGCGATGCGCACGGTTTCCCGGTGGCGGATGAGGCGTACCGTACGCATCAGCGTGTTTTCATCCGCCACGGTGGTGATTTCATCGCCGATATTGCTCAGCAGTGCCTCAGTCCGGCGTGTCGCCGATACCAGCAGGGTTGGCAGTTGTTCCGGGTGCTTTTCCAGTTGGCGCTCAAGGTAGGGGCTGAAAGACAGGACCGTTGCAACCAGTGCCTGCTGTTCGCTGGTCAGGGTTTTAATCAGGTCTGAAAGTGTCCCCATGCTTGTTCCTCCACGGCTTTTCAGTAATTATAACGGCAACAAAACGGCCCATGCATTGTATGGCAGCTATTACCATGCAGTACTCATGTGAACCTGGGTACGGCCACTGACAGCACCGAGGAGAAAATAACATGCTACTCACCAACGATACACGCATTGTTTATGTCAACGGGCAGTACCTGCCGGCGGCTGAGGCCATGGTGTCGGTATTTGACCGGGGTTTTTTATTTGCCGATGGCGTTTATGAGGTGTCTTCGGTACTGGAAGGCCGGATGGTTGAAAATGATGCCCATATCAGGCGCCTGCAGCGCTCCCTGGAGGCGCTGGAGATGGCCATGCCGCTTGCGGTGGCGGAACTGGTGGCTGCCCAGCAGGAACTGCTCCGGCGCAATAACCTCAAGGAAGGTGCATTATACCTGCAGGTGACCCGTGGTGTGGCAGACCGGGATTTTGCCTATCCCGGGGATACCAGGTCCACACTGGTGATGTTCACCCAGGCCAAGAAACTGCTGGAAAATCCGCTGGCTGAGCGGGGCATGAGTGTGATTTCGGTTGCTGACATTCGCTGGAAGCGGCGCGACATCAAGACCGTGGGCCTGCTGGCACCTTCCATGGCCAAGCAGGCGGCAGCCAAGGCCGGTGCCGATGACGCCTGGCTGGTGGAAGCGGGTTTTGTCACGGAAGGCAGTTCCAATAATGCCTATATCGTCACCGACGATAACGTGATTGTGACCCGGCAGTTGAGCCACGCCATCCTGCACGGCATTACCCGTGCATCGGTTTTGCGTCTGGCGACGGAAAATGACCTGCGGGTGGAGGAGCGTCCTTTTACGCTGGAAGAAGCCTGTGCCGCCCGGGAGGCTTTCATCACCAGTGCTACCACGTTCGCGCTCCCTGTTGTCCGCATTGACGGACAGGTCATTGGGGATGGCCGGCCAGGTGAACTGACCCGCAAACTGCGCAAGCTTTATATCGATATGGCACTGGCGTCGGTGCGTGGCTGAGTGTGGGCATGCAGGTTGAGGTGCTTGCCAGCCTGGATCAGGTCGCTGCCGGGCAGTGGAATGCATTGGTGCGGGACAATAATCCGTTTGTGCGCCATGAGTTTCTGGCAGCGCTGGAGCATCATGGCTGTGTGGGGGAGGCCTTTGGCTGGTTGCCGCGCCACCTGCTGGTCCGGGATCAGGGCCATCTGGTCGGTGCCATGCCTTTGTATGAGAAATACAACTCCTATGGGGAGTTTGTGTTTGATCATGCCTGGGCCGATGCCTACAAGCGCCACGGACTGAACTACTTTCCCAAGCTGGTTTCCGCCATACCTTATACGCCGGCGGGTGGTCAGCGCCTGCTGGTGCAGCCCGGACGTGAGCCGGAAATTTATCCATTGTTGCTGGGGGCGGCGCTGCAGCTGACCCGGGAACTAGAGGCCGGCAGTTTTCACTGCCTGTTTCCCCTGGCACAGGAACAGGACTTCATGGAGCAGCAGCACCTGATCATGCGTCATGACTGCCAGTTTCACTGGCCTAATCTGGGCTATAGCTGTTTTGAGGATTTTCTGGCCCGGCTGGTGACTAAAAAGCGCAAGAATATTCGGCAGGAACGACGCAAGGTACAGGATGCGGGTGTACAGGTACGCTGTCTGGACGGGCATACAGCCAGTCCGGCAGACTGGAGCCGGTTTGCCTTTTTTTATCGCCATACGTTTGAGAGCAAGTGGGGTTTTCCAACCCTGAATGAGGGGTTTTTCCGGGAGGTGGCGGAAAAACTGCCGGAGCAGGTGCTGCTGGTCATGGTTGATCAGGACGGGGAGTGCATTGCCGGTGCCCTGATGTTCAGTAGTGCTACGCGTCTGTATGGACGCCACTGGGGCTGTACCGAGTATTTTGACAGCCTGCACTTTGAAGCCTGTTATTATCAGGGCATTGAGCATTGCATCCATCGGGGGCTGCAGGTTTTTGAGCCGGGCGCGCAGGGTGAGCACAAACTGGCGCGTGGTTTTGTGCCGACCCTGACCCGTTCCAGTCATTGGGTGGCTGATGATGCTTTTCGTGAGCCGATACGACAATACAGTCTGCGTGAGTGTCAGGGGGTGGAAGCGTATATGCAGTCCATGCAACAGCACCTGCCTTATCGGGACAATATGCTGGAGACACTTTCTGGGGGAAGTACCGGTCGGAAATCAGGTGGGTAAAAGCGCCAGGCAACAGCTATCTGGCCAGCCGGGAGTCTGTTTGTCAGCCAGGGTATCAGGTATTGGTCGGTATCTTCAGCTTCTGCCCGGTCCGGATGGTATTGGATTGCAGTGCGTTCTCGCGCTTGAGGTCGGAAACACTGACACCGTAATGTTCAGCGATGACGGACAGGGAGTCACCGTTCTGCACCACATGATCCTGATTGACGTTTTCCAGTGCTGCCGGTTCGATACTGGCATCGGTACCGGTTGAGGCCAGCAGTGCCGGTTCCGGTGTGATGGTGTTGTTTTCAAATTGTGAATGGGCGAGCTGGTAACGGTGTATGCCCCGGAACATGGCCTCGGCCAGACGCTGCTGGTAATCGGCGGTACGCAGGCGTTTCTCTTCGGTCGGATTGCTGATAAAGGCGGTTTCCACCAGCATGGATGGAATATCCGGAGCCTTCAGCACCACAAAACCGGCGCTCTCCACTTTTTTGCGCAGGGGGTTGTTGATTCTGGACAGTTCGGCCAGGGTACTTTTGGCAACTTCCAAGCTGCGATCCATGGTGGCAGACTGGCTCAGGTCCAGCAGGATGGATGCGACTTTGGCATCGCTGCCGGTCAGGCGGACATCACCCAGGCGCAATTCATAGGAGTTTTCGCTTTCCGCCAGCAACCGGGCTGCCTCGCTGGAAGCACCATTTTCAGACAGGATATAAACGGTTGATCCTTTTACTCTTGAGCTGGGATTGGCATCGGCATGAACGGATACAAACAGGTCGGCATTGTGGCGGCGGGCAATATCAATGCGCTGACGCAATGGAACGAAGCTGTCGTTGCTGCGGGTCAGGATGGCCTTCATGCCGGGCTTGCGGTCAATCAGGTTTTTGAGCTTGCGGCCAACTTCCAGCACCACGGCTTTTTCCAGGGTACCGTTCACCCCGACTGCTCCGGGATCCCGTCCGCCATGGCCGGGG
>Ga0116164_10003322_pt1 | contig 11075 bp, 12 predicted proteins | sample AD_UKC109_MetaG_FD_89888 | JGI IMG/M metagenome (GOLD analysis project Ga0116164, IMG submission 89888) | Active sludge microbial communities of municipal wastewater-treating anaerobic digesters from Hong Kong - AD_UKC109_MetaG | ecosystem: Engineered > Bioreactor > Anaerobic > Digestate... | reverse complement strand
AAGAAGTACAACGAAGGGGTTGCCCTTGCCAAGGCGTATGAGAAGCAGGGGAAGGCATTGATTATCGCTCCGGAGGACTGCTGTGGTATGAAGACGCTGACGAAAAGCCGTGAGAGCATGCAGAAGATGTATGATCAGGGATATTCTTCCGCTGAGTTAATCGTGCCATTTTTAGGGAGTTTTATTTAGGTTTTTATTTATCCGAAGCAGGATTTTGAATTAAATAGAAGTATTATGAAAATAATTAACAACAAGTGTAATGAGACGGTTAATTCTAAGTCTGATACCTTTTCTCATTTTTTTGCCTGTACATTTTAGTGTCTGTCAAATGAATTTTTTCTTCAAGGTCTTCTCCCGTACCAAGAAAACTGATACTGTAAGAGATATTAACACTACTTTCAGGTAATTCAATCCTTTTTATATGATCAAGAATTTCCTTCAATTTTTTGTCTATTTTTTCCCCGGGAAAGGCCTCAAATATCAGTAAGAATTCGTCACCTCCAAATCGGAAAAAATAATCGTTGTTTCTGATATTTTTCATAAACAGAGCACTAATTTCCGAAAGGACTCGGTCTCCTGTCAGATGTCCAAAGGCATCATTAATGTGTTTAAATTGATCAGCATCACTTAAAATTATTGAGTAAGTCTGATCCGGTTTTCGTACTGATTCGTTCCAGACATTTAAATAACTTCTCGTATAAGCCTTTGTCAATCATCGGTTTATAAACAACAAATATGATAAATATAATTATCAGAAGCAATGCCACTAAAGAAATTGTTTTTATACGTTTTATCAGGCTTGTCATCGATATTTCTTCTCTGTGTATCATATTGAACACCTGCTTTATAAGGGCACAGAGATGTTTTTATTAACACATTCTTTATTTCAGGAATCTGATTTACGCATTTATAGATTCATCATTATTTACAATAATCCTCAAATACTTCTCAGGCAATTCCTTACAGGAAGTGTTTGAAATCCTCGATTCGATGTGTCCCCGCCAACTGGATGAGACCGTTGTCAAAGCACTCAAAAAAATTGTGACATTATAAAAATAGTAATCTTCAGTCGGGCATAACAAGTGCTTTATGTTCGGGAAATGGCTTCTGAATCAACTGCTTCAAAGTTTTTATTGCCGGTTTAGGGGTTATGTTGTATGATATAACGGTTGTCGGTACTCAACTGCCGCTGATTAAAACAGAAAATAAAGGAAGGAACTATCGTTTTGAAAAAAAATATCTTAATAATCGACGATGATATACATATCGGAAATGTGCTTGAAGAGATACTCACAAAAGAGGGGTATGGCGTTATCCGTGCCTATTCCGGGACGGAGGCCCTGCTTCTGCTTTCAAAAATCAGGCCGGATCTTGTGCTGCTTGATCTGATGCTGCCCGGCCTGAACGGAGAAGAGGTGTTGCCCGAAATAAAAGGAATTCCCGTTATTATCATCAGCGCAAAAATTGACGTTGACAACAAGGTGGCCTTGCTGCTTGAAGGTGCTGCCGATTATGTCACAAAGCCGTTTGACACGAAAGAGCTGTTAGCGAGGATTGTCGTGCAGCTCCGAAATGCCGCGAACACCTGTACCGATCCGCTACTGTCCTTTGATGATCTGATGCTGGATACGGGGACACATCGGTTGTGTGTTAACGGAACAGATGTGAAGCTGACCAGAACCGAATACGCCATCCTGAAACTGCTGATGCAGAATTCCAAGCAGGTCATCACCAAATCGCTGCTGCTGGATCGCATCAGCGAGGATACACCGGATTGTACGGAAAATTCGCTGAAAATGCATGTCAGTAATTTAAGGAAAAAACTCCGTGAGGTGAATAACCGGGATTATATTGAAGCGGTTTGGGGGATCGGGTTCAGATTAAAGACCGAATAAAATCTTTACCATTTCCTGACTGTTTTCTTTACCCTTTTCTTTACTCCCCTCAGGTAGAATACCGGCATCTGACAAAGGAGGTACATCTTTATGGAGTATATTCTTACGACAAATGCGCTGGTCAAAGAATACAGACACTTCAAGGCCTTGAACGGCGTATCCATGAACATTCCAAAAGGGGCCATATACGGTTTCGCAGGCAAGAACGGCGCCGGAAAAACGACACTTATCCGGCTGATCTGCGGACTTCAGCATCCTTCATCCGGCGATTATACGCTGTACGGGAAAAAGAACACCGAAAAGGGTATATTGAAATCGAGAAGACGAATGGGAGCTGTTGTCGAGATACCGGCTGTTTTTCACGATATGACGGCTGAGGAAAATCTCAGATATCAATACAGAATTCTGGGGCTTCCCTCCTATGACGGGATTAACGAAATCCTGAAATTAGTAGGGCTTGCGGATACCGGAAAAAAGAAGGCCAAAAACTTTTCTCTCGGTATGCGTCAAAGGCTGGGAATAGCGATCGCGCTTGCAGGAGATCCGGATTTTCTCGTGCTGGATGAACCCGTAAACGGACTTGATCCGCAGGGTATCATAGAAGTACGGGAATTGATTTTGAGATTAAACCGTGAGCGGCAGATTACCGTTTTAATTTCTAGCCATATTCTGAGTGAGTTGTCTAAATTGGCCACACATTATGGGTTTATCGACAACGGGCAGCTTGTAAAGGAAATAAGTGCGGCTGAACTGGATGCTGCCTGCAGAAAGTGCATCCGTATGGAAGTAAGCAGTACAAAGGCACTATCCCGGGTGCTGGATGAGATGAAGATCGACTATCAGATACTGTCCGATACACAGGCGGATGTGTTTGCAAAAATCAGAATATCTCAGCTGACATCGGCACTGGCAAAAGAGCATTGTGAGCTGTTAACCATGCAGGAACGTGATGAAAGCCTGGAAAGCTATTATGTCAGTCTGGTTGGGGGGAATCAAAATGGTTAAATTGTTATCTGCAAATTTTTCCCGTCTCTGGAAGGATAAGGTATTCTGGCTGGAAATGCTTGTCATGCTTGTCTATGCCGTGGTTGTAGTATTTGCCATGAATAAATCGGTTCAGGCAACTCCGGAACAGATGCGGGGGAATTTCAAACTGGATAATTACTATTTTAATTTTGCGTTGTCTATTGGCGCCTTTTGTGCCCTTTTTACCAGTTTGTTTTTCGGCACGGAACACGGTGATGGAACACTCAGAAATAAAATCGTTATGGGACACACCCGGACAACTATTTATCTTTCAAATTTGCTGGTCAGTTTTTCGGCGACGCTGTTTATAATGCTGGTATGGTTGATTGGTTTAATGGCGGGGATTCCGGTTTTGGGTTTTTTAGGATGAGTGTTGGAAACCTGATACTGTATTTAATCATTGCCGTGTTGTTTACGGCAGCCTTTTCGGCAATTTTTACTTTTATCGCAATGATGTCTTCAAACAAGACGACGTCAGTTGTTATCTCCGGTGTTCTGTTCTTCGGTCTGCTACTGTTGAGTAGTTATTTTTATAACGCCTTGGCGGAACCTGAAATGACAAACCATGTTTATGTGACTGCAAATGGCCTGGATATGGGTGAACCAGTCCCCAATCCCAATTATGTCAGTGGCTTCAAGCGAACAGTATATGATTTTCTGCTGGATCTGCTGTCTACAGGACAGGCGATTCGAATGGCTTTTCTGGAAATCGTACACCCTTTGAGAATGATACTCTCTTCCATAATTATTACGATTTTTGTCACGGCTTGTGGGATTGCACTGTTTCGTAAAAAGGACCTGAATTAAAGGAGATCGCTGTGGAAATAGGACTGTGGGCCGTAATCGGCATAATGATTGTGATAATCACCGCCTTACTGATAAAACTGTTCCTTTTAAAGAAAGCCGTTCGTGAAATAGAAGAGGGCTTTGCCGACAGGCTCACAACCGAAACGAATACACTGATAGACATCTCTTGCGGGGATAAGCAAATGAAGAAACTGGCCAGTGCCATCAACGGTCAGCTGCGGAAACTGCGTGACGATCGCCACCGTTTTCAGCTCGGGGATACGGAACTGAAAAATGCTGTAACCAATATCTCTCATGATTTACGTACCCCTCTTACCGCCATCTGTGGCTATCTGGATCTGCTTGAGCGTGAGGAGAAATCTGAAGCGGTAGAGCGATATCTTGAAATTATCAGAGAGCGGAGTGAAATAATGAAGCAGCTGACAGAGGAACTTTTCAGATACTCCGTCATCATCACAACGGACTCCAATAAGGCAATGGAGTCCGTTGTTCTGAATCATGTCCTGGAAGAGAGCCTTGCCGCATTTTATACCTCTCTGAATGAACACCGGATTATTCCGCATATTCAGATACCTGAAAAGAAAATAGTCAGGCAATTGGACCACTCGGCTCTTTCACGGGTGTTTTCAAATCTTCTGAGCAATGCCGTTAAGTACAGCGACGGTGATCTGGAAATCATCTTATCCGAAACGGGGGAAATCACCTTTGCCAATACGGCCGAAGGGTTGGATGAAGTGCAGGTTGGTCAGCTCTTCAACCGGTTTTATACCGTTGAGGTCGCGAGAAAATCAACCGGATTAGGCCTGGCAATCGCTAAGACCCTGATCGAACAGATGAACGGAACCCTGTCTGCAAAATATGAGAATAGTCAATTGCAGATCTCTATTTTATTTCCGGATAATACGATTTAGAGGAGATTAGTATACGAGTAACTGTCATCCCATTAGTAGAAAAAGCATATCGTAATTTTTACTGTAAAGTTTAAGGAAAAAGTTGTTTGTACAATAAGTAAAGTGTTTGTAGTATAATTTTGTTAATGAGGTGATTGTCATGGAGATTTCTAAAATACCCGGATCCCGTACAGCTATTGATAAACCTGTCTCACGGGATTATACGGGGAATGATGAGGGAGAATTTGAAGCCCTTCTGCAGGATAAGATGAATGAGCCGAGGGGTGAAAAAAAGATCATAGGGTTAACCACGATAGCAAAACCGGGGACGTCTATCAGTTATGGAATGACAGCGGCTTATGCGGATAACTCGACCAAAGAAAACCCGATTGTAGAACTTACCACTAATTACGATGGAAAGAGACAAACAATTCAGGTGGCAATTAATGAGATCAATCCAAAATCAGCGAGCCGAATGGAGATGTTTGCCCTGTGCAGTTATATGGATGCGGAAGGATTGATTAGTCGCAGTAAATTCGGTTCCTGGTCGACACTTCGAGCCGTTGATGAAATGTCCGTACATAACGGTTTTTTCAATAACGTGACTGAAGGGTGCGGTGATATGGAACAGTTTACCGAAGAAAAACTGGATTGGGAGCGTGCCGGTAAACTCGTGGCCGATTTGCTGTTCGAATGTAAGGCGATGAAGCAGTATTTGGAGACCAAAAATCTCTTGAAGGTACTGGAGTCGTTTGATCGGAACGAAACAGCACAAAAAACTGAGGAAGTATGAGCTCCTGCAGAGATTGAACGAAAATCATCCGATCAGCTGATGATTACAATTCTTTCTCAAATCCATATTCGTACAAGACAGTCTCTTCGACTTTTTGTTCATAGATGCCATCAACCCGCTTAAACCCGTTTTTGAGGTATAAATTGATGGCCGGTTGGTTGATATCCACGACGAATAAACGCAGGTATCCGGCGTTTACCCGTTTTGCCAGTTCAGCGGCTTTCGTTAGTGCAAGAACGCCTATGCCCTGTCTTGTATACTTCACATTAACACCAAAACGGTCTATATATAAGGCTTTCCCTTTTACATCTTTCCATTTCAGATAGGATTCACCGGCGTTTGATTCGCTTAAGGCAAAGGCGGCGGCAATCTCATCCCCTTCAGTCAATACATAAAGTCTTTGATTTGTTATATCCCCATCGAAAAACTCACAGGGATAAACGTCATCCCAGATCCGTATATTATTTCTATCCATGTGCTCGATTATCTCTCGATACATCATTTTGAGCCGCGTTAAATCATTTTTTACGGCTAATCTTAGCTCCATGTCCATTCACCTGCAGATATGTGATGGTTATGTTTGGCTATAAACCTGTTTGATCACTTGATGTAATAATGATCGAACTGCCCGAGTTTTTTCCCAAGTGGACGATAGCCATTTTCCTTTAAGACGGAGATTCGTGTTGAAGCTTCCGGAATCGCCTTTGTCAAAATGTGGCTGACGTCAAAGAGTTCATAGAAATGTTCATCCGCAATCTCAACGATCTCACTGATGATCCCTTCTACTTCCTGATCGCTTCTGAGGTCTATCCTGAGCACACCGGTGCCGTCAAACTCATCGTCTATTGCCCTGTGAAACATCTCTATCGTTCCAACCGCCTGTGAATTAATATTCAGTATAACGGACCATCTGACGAAATAGCCATTTTCATAAGAAAAATCCCAGAAATCAATGGCTTCCCGCATACTGTCTATCTTGGTATAATGAAAATCGTCTCCATCACAATTATCCGAATTAAACAACGGGACCGCCTGTTCATCGGAATAACACCATAATAACTCTTCGGCATCGTCCATGATCGTCTGTCTCAGTGTGATCAGTTCCTTTTTAAATACCGGGCACTTTTTATAGACATCCATGATACATCTCTCCTTTAATTGATTTAACAACTCAATAGTTTACACCATGTAAATGAACTTGTCCACAAATTCATTTGTATGATAAAAAAACTCTCACCCTTTTATGAAAAGTGAAGGGAATTGCCTTATAATCCCGATATAAACGATTCTATTTCCGCATTGACCTGTTCCGGGTTATCACCGTTGGAAAAATGTGCGGCGTTGTTAATCATATGCAGGGGATAACCTTTATGCTCCGACCAGGTCTTGCAGTATTGTTTTACTTTTCCGGTCCGATCACTGTCCCCGAGCAGTATCAGCACGGGAAATGGAAAATCGACCTCTTTGTTTTCGAGGACAAATTTTCCGTAGGCGATGCCCATCTGTTCTATAATCTGTGCCTTGTTCAACGGCTTCAGCATCTCTATCATTTTGTTGTATGCGTATTCCGTTTTTGTAGTCGATTTGGCCATACTTTTTCTGAGCAGACCTTCTGAAAAACATCTTGCCATAGGCTCTATGTGTTTAAGCCACCACAGATCTGTTTTTGAATAATATTGAAGTCCGAACGGCGTCGTATCCAGTGCCACAAAGCCGTCCACTCGGTCAGGGTATAAATCCCCGAACATCTGACTGGGGTATCCGCCCATAGACATTCCCACGAGGATGGCTTTCTGTATCTGCTCCCTGTCCATTATTGCCTTGAGTTCATTGGCTGTCTGCCAATATGAAAAATCCGTATACGGTCTTGATAAGCCGTGCAGGGGGACATCCCAGGACAAAACGGTATACTGATCCCTGAAAAATTCCATCTGCTTTTCAAACATCGAGTGATCTGCCGTTAAACCATGTGTGAACACAATACATTTTGCCTCGGAATTTTTGTTTTTCTCAATCCAGTAATGAACTTCTCCATGATCTGATTTTATCTTTTTATGCGCCATAATCTCTATCCTTTCACAGTATGGAAATTATAAAACTTCAGGATTAAACTGCTTGAAAATCGCCTGAGTATACCATATTGAAATTTGATTGATATGACGGTTCTGAACAAATAGCTTATATTGTTTATTTCTGACATTAGAAAATGAAATTGTCTTCAGTGAGGCGAACGTCTTGTTGGTTTAATTACAAACAGCCACTATTCCAACATGCTGAAAGGTATCGGAATGACTTTTGAACAAATCGTAGATGAACTCATCCGCCTGGCAGTCCGTGGCGATATAGGACAGATTGCCACAACAAAGTCTTCTTAAAGAGGGCTTTGTTTATGGACAGATTTTTAAAGAAAAAGGAGGCGTAGGTTTATTGTTTCAAAAGCATAAAAAATGTTATAATCTATGAAAGGGGATGACGCTTGATGAGGGTAAATACCGATACAAATCGTGCCTATACTTCAGCAAATGAATCAATTGATCAACAGATTGCCCAATTGCGACAGCAGAAAATGCTGTTGCAAAAGCAGCTTGCGACGGTCAGCACAAAGTCGAAAAACAGTCAGGCTGAAAGAGATGCTGCTGCAAAGCTGGAAAAAAACATCAGGAAGAAGATGGCCAAAATCGATGAACAGATCAGGGTACTGTCTCAGAAAAAACAACGTGCCGGAAACTGTTCAAAGACTTCTGAGACCCCTTCATCGAAGACAAGAACTTCACAAGACAAAAACAATCAGGAATCTCAACCTCTGTCACAGGATAACGTTGGGCGTTTGCTGGATGTTTATGTTTGAAGCTTCCTAATAAAATTCTGGCCTTTAAACTGAAAACACTTCGGAAAAAATATACCACTACAAATTCAACCTGTTTGAATACTATCGATTGAAGAAAAAATACCCGTTTAAGCGAGGTGTTTTGTCACGTTAAAGAACTTTTGATGGCATTGAATGGCCATTTTTAAAATAAAAAACAAACCTCAGAAAACGGCAAGAATGATGAAAAAAGAGGGAAAAACTTCTGATATAATATGGCGCTGAAGGGGGGAAAGTCCGATGAATAAAAAGATAATGAACACGGCGACAGTCATCAACTATGTTGAAGATCATCTGATGGACAAATTAAGTGTAGAAAAAGTTGCCCTGGCAGTTCACTATTCAAAATATCATTTACACCGTGTTTTTACGGAAACGGTGGGTGTGACCATTCATGATTATATCAGGCGCCGTCAATTAACGGAAGCGGCAAGGCAGCTGGTGTTTTCCGATAAGCCAATCATCGAAATTGCACTTTTTGCCGGATATGAAAGCCAACAGGCCTTTACAACTGTTTTTAAGGCGATGTATAAGCAGTCTCCCAGGCAATATAGAGAGACAGAAGTGTTTTATCCGCTGCAACTGAGATGTGTTTTAAGCGAAGCACCTTCCAAAAGGGATTCCAATATGAACTGGGAAAATAAAATCATCTTTTCAAACGATGATGACATTCAATGTTGGATGGATCTCGTTCACCTTGTCATTGATGGGTTTCCGTACCTAATTGAGAATGAATACGTAGAAAAACTGAAGGCATATATTCGAAAAAGATGTGCATTGATGATAAAAGATGGGGATATGGCAGTTGGCATAATGGCCGTTGATGACATCACGGGAATGATTGATTTTCTGGGAATACATCCGCAATACAGGGGGAAGGGAATTTTCAGGGCTTTTCTTCAGAATACATTCAGTGAACTGATACCTGATACATCCAGTATCTGCATGACGACCTTTCGTGAAGGTGATAAAGCGGATCCGGGATACCGTAAGGTGTTAAAGAAAAATGGTTTTACAGAAGCGGAATTACTCGTGGAATTTGGTTACCCAACCCAAAAATTCATATTCCGGAGAGAAAACCTGGAGGTGAATTTCGATGGAACCGACCGTTTCTGAACGGATAGAAAACCCTTTAGACGGGCATTACACAATACGGTCCGTGTTGAGATTTGCATTGCCGACGATTTCCATGATGATGTTTATGGGGCTGTATACAATCGGAGATACCGTTATAATCTCCCGTTTTATCAATACGGATGCCCTGTCTGCATTGAATATCATTACACCGGTTATCAGCATCATCGTAGGACTTGGCGGTATGTTGGCGACAGGAGGAAGCGCGATTGTTGCAAGGAAGATGGGAGAGGGATGTGAAAGGTGTGCCTCTCAGGATTTTACCCTTATTGTACTGAGCGGTATCTGTCTGGGGATTCTTATTGCCGTTTTTGGCTGCATTTTTGTTGACAGTCTGATCTGGAGACTTGGTGCCAGTGAACGTCTCTTTCGCTATTGCAAAGAATATTTACTTGTGCTGCTTTTCTTTACACCGGCCTGTATGATGCAGGTCTTATTCCAGAATTTAATGGTTACGGCTGGAAAACCCGGATTCGGTATGATTTTATCGGTGATTGCCGGAGGCGTCAACGTGGTGCTGGACTATATCTTTATCGTTCCGTTACAGATGGGTATTGCCGGTTCGGCTCTTGGCACGGGGATTGGATACCTAATCCCAACGGTGGTCGGGACGATCTTTTTTATGAGAACAAAAGGTCTTTTAAGGTTTCTCAAACCGGTGTTCGATTTGAGAGTCCTTTGGGAAAGTGTTTCGAACGGCTTTTCTGAGATGGTCAGTCAACTTGCCATGTCAATAACGACTTTTCTTTTTAACATAACAATGATGCATCTTCTTGGAGAAGATGGAGTTGCCGCAATCACAATTATTATCTATACTCAGTTTATGCTGACAGCCTTGTATATAGGTTTTTCAATGGGAGTGGCTCCAATTTTCAGTTATCATTACGGCAGTAAAAACGATGATCAACTGAAAAATCTATTCAGGATTTGCATACGCTTTATCTGTGTAAGTTCGGTGGTGGTTTTTATTGCCGCAATGTTGTTTGGTCCTTCTCTGGTGATGATATTCACACCAAAGAACACAACAGTGTATCAATTTGCGAGACCGGGATTTCGGCTTTTTTCTGTTAGCTTTTTGTTTTGCGGCTTCAACATCTTCGCATCCTCCATGTTTACCGCTTTATCAAACGGAAAGGTCTCGGCCGTTATTTCTGCCTTGCGAACATTCGTTTTTATCACGTTGGCGCTGCTGATACTGCCTCGATTTTTAAATGTGACAGGCGTCTGGCTATCCATTCCACTCGCTGAAATGATTACCGTTTTTGTTTCCGTAGGCTTTATTAAAAGAAATAAAAACAGATACCATTATATATAAAGTGAAAAACTGAGATTCAGGATAATCGATTTAATGTGATAAAATACGGTATCAAAGCCTGTTTTAAGTTACGGAGAAGATTTTATGGGAAGAAAAAAACAACTGATGTCAGACTTATCTGTGCAACCTATTATCCATTGAAAGCCATGAAACAGGAAAATATCACATTTGAAGAGGTATTTTTCGTTGAATGACAAATCTGCTCTGTTTAGCAAGGGATAAAGGTGAATGCGATGAAGATTTGCTATTTGTACGATGAAAAATCAGATATTGAACTGGTGCTCTGCGAGGATTCTGATCTTTCCTATCCCCTGCATAATCATTGCTCTGTCTTTACCGTCGGCCTGTT
>Ga0116164_10003319_pt1 | contig 11078 bp, 9 predicted proteins | sample AD_UKC109_MetaG_FD_89888 | JGI IMG/M metagenome (GOLD analysis project Ga0116164, IMG submission 89888) | Active sludge microbial communities of municipal wastewater-treating anaerobic digesters from Hong Kong - AD_UKC109_MetaG | ecosystem: Engineered > Bioreactor > Anaerobic > Digestate... | reverse complement strand
TTGGTACCGCGCTTGAACCGGCGGGTGGCAGGTGCGTTCATGGGATGTCCTCAGGAGGTGTGGTGTCTGTGGTGGCCTGCCAATACTGGCCTGTTGTGGCCCGGCATGCTTGAACAGCCGACGTCAGGGTGGGATAGAAGCGGTCGTCGGGCACGGCGGGCTCGAGACCCGCAGTCATCCAGAGGTGGATGTCTGCTTGGGAGCGCGGCCGCGTGCGACATTCGTGAGCGCCGTCAGGCTCACGTCCCGGGCCCGACGCTTCTCGGCGACCAGGACATCCTCCTGGGGCACCAGCAGTCTCAGTCCACCCGGATGGATCTCGAACTGCATCGGTGTCGGAAGGTCCAGCGCCTCCCCGTCGACTCCCGCCAGGGCGCGCCCGGATCGCGACCTGACTTCGAAAGCGGTGGCTTCGAACGCGAATAGGTTGGGATCGCGCTTACCCAGCCCGATCATTCCGCGGGCAACCAGTTTGGCCGCTTCGGCACCGGTTGCCGCGTTGACCGCGAAGATACCCAGTTGTCCGCTGTCCATCGAACGGCGCTGCGAGACGTCCAGCGACGGCCCCAGCACGTAGGGGTTGTTGGAGACCATGATGAGGAAGGCGCCTTCGACCTGCGTCCCGTCCGGGGCGGTGAATTGGAGGTCGAATGGTTCGGCCTGACGACCCAGAAGTTCGGGCAACTTCTCTTGGGTCGTCTCCCGTTTCGCGTCGCGATACTCGTCCTCTTGGACGATCGTGGCGTAGACGCCCAAGGACACGTTGTTCACGAACAACCGGTCGCCGACGGTCGCGTAGTCGACGCGGCGCTCCACCCCGTCGCGCAAGGCGACCATGCCTTTGCGCGGGTCCTCCCGGTCGAGCCCGAGATCAAGAGCGAAATGATTGCGGGTCCCTGCGCTGATGCACACGAACGGCACCCCGCGCTCAATGGCGATGGACGCCACGAGGGCCTGGGATCCGTCACCGCCGGCCATACCGATGCAGTCGGCGCCACGATCGATGGCATCGCGGGCCAGTTGAGCCAGGTCCAGTCCCTTCTCAAGCAGCACTACTTCGACGCCCATCTGTTCGGCAATGTCGATCAGTCCGAATTTCTCGACCTTGCCGCCGCCGGACTTCGGATTGCAGATCAGCACGGGGTGCTTGGGCTTCACGTGTCCCGCGCGTAGTTCGTCGATCTCATGCAGTTCCCGAACGAGCGCGCCGCGGGCAGCCGCGATGGCCAGCCCCAGGACGGCGAGCACCACCAGTAGTCGCCAGAGCCCCGCGTAGTTGTCGCTGAACGCGCGCAACACCGACCAGACGATCGCCAGCGCCCCGACCAGCGCGATGACCACTCCGATCGCCCGCCGCGGATTCTGTTCGGTGGCAAGCCACCAGCCACCGGCACCGACCAACGCCAGCCCGATCAGCCCGCCGATCAGCAGGATCGGTTGGCGCACGAGAAACACCACCAGCAGTGTGAGGCCCAGCACCATCGCGACCAGGGAGACTACGGCCAGGACCCGTCGCCTGGTGGAAGGCCCCTGCCTTGCCTGCACGCCATCACTCATGTCACTCCCTCACGCAGCAGTATCCGGACGGTGCCGGAGGAAGCCTACCTGGAGCGGGCGTCATTCCTCCGGCACGCAGACCGGCCCCTTTCCGCCGCCGATGCGCCTGAAGGTGGTGGGAGACCGGGGTGTCGCTGACCTGGGCGGCAAGCGTTCAGAAGTTCGGGGTACCTTCAGACGACTCTCGCGCCAGGCTCTGGCCTTATGGTCGGCTTGCTCGTAGGGTTGCCGGGTGAACCTGCGCCTGCTCGTCGTCGCCACGTCCGCCCTCGGCCTGCTGGTAGCGACCGCTCCCGCGGCCGTCCATGCTGACTCACAACTGTCATCCAGCAGTTGTGCCAAATACAAGAAGAAGGCGAAGAAGGCCAGCAAAGCGGGCAAGGCCAAGAAGGCCAAACGGCTGAAGAAGGCATACAAGACCTGCAAGAAGACGGTGAAGAACGAACGGACCGTGACCCAGGCGATCTCCGGCTACACCTTCACCGGGACCCGGGGTGACCGCCAGCCAATGACCGTCACGTTCTGCCCTGACGGCAAGTGGTCCAGCCGCTCGGGCTACCAGCCCGTCGCTGTGTCAACCGGCTCCTCCTGGTTCGTGCGTAACCTCAACTACAGCAGCGGCTCCAAATGGGTCACACAGGTCGGCGAGAACAAGGATCGCGACAAAGGTGGTTGGGGCATTGGCCTGGCCCGCGATGGCGACTCGTTCCAGGTCGGCATCGACTCCTTCGACACCGTGACCTCGCTCGGTCCGGCAACTCGGACTTCCGGCACCGACGTGTGCGCCACCCTCTGAACGGGTTCCGCGCAGACACCCCCTCGACAGCAACCAGTTGAATCCGACATTCTGACCAGGTGATAATCGCTGTCCTGGGGGCTACCGGTGTCAGCGGCGGTTTCGTCGTCACCGAAGCGGCCGAACGAGGACACGATGTGGTGGCGATCGCCCGGAATCCGTCTTCGAACCCAGCGGCCGGTATCCAGATCGCCACCGCCGATCTTCAGTCGGGTCGGGGTCTCGTGCATGCTTTGGACGGTGTCGATGCGATCATCGACTGCTCGAACACCCCCAGTGGCTCAAAAGCGACCCAGTTCTTCACCCAGGCACACCAGAACCTCCTGCAAGCACGCAAGCCATCGGTTCACTACGTGCTGCTGTCCATCGTGGGCGCGCACGCCGTGCCGATGGCCTACTACAAGGCGAAGGCTGCTCAGGAACGGCTTTGGGCCGCAGACCCACACGCCAGCCTGGTGCGGTCCACCCAGTTCCACCAGTTCGCTGAGCAGATGCTGCACCGAATGGGCCTTGGTCCGGTAGCGGTCATCCCTAGGATGCGAGTGCAGCCCATCGCCGCCGAATCCGCTGCCAGTGTCCTCGTGTCGGTTGCCGAAGCCGGCCCCACTGCCGTGCACGAAATCGCCGGACCCCGCGAGGAGAACCTGGTGGACATGGCCCGGCACATCAAGTCGTCCCGTCGATCCGTGGTACCGCTGACCATCCCGGGCGCCGCTGGTCGCGCGATCAGAGACGGGGCGCTCCTGAGTGCTACAGCAGACAAGCACGGACCCAGTTTCGACGACTGGCTTACGTCGGGGCGGAACTGACCAGCGGGGGTGAAGCGATGCCTGTGCCGATCTCCAACGCACGTACACAATTCCAACGCCTGCGGAGTCAACACACCGACCTATGCGGCCGAACGTAGTGCCTACAGATCCAACCCCGTCAGCACCATGACCCGGTCGTGGGTCAGGTCGGTCATCGCCGCCCGCAAACCTTCCCGGCCGAGCCCAGACGACTTGACCCCGCCGTACGGCATCTGATCGGCGCGGAAGGACGGCACGTCGCCGATGACCACCCCACCGACCAGTAGTTCCCGGTGGGCCCGGAAAGCGACCTGCAGGTCCCGGGTGAACAGGCCCGCCTGCAGCCCGAACCTGGAGTCGTTGACCGCGGCCAACGCCGCGTCCACGCCGGCGACCGGAGCGATCGTCATGACCGGGCCGAACACCTCTTCGCAGGAGACTTTCGCCTGCGCCGGCGCGTTGGCCAGAAGCGTCGGCGCCACCGACGTTCCCTCCCGGGTGCCACCGGCCAGCAGTTCGGCGCCCGAAGCGACGGCGTCGTCGATCCAGGACGCGATGCGCTCGGCTGAGGCCTCGTTGATCACCGGGCCGACTGCAACGTCGGGGTCCAGCGGGGAACCGGTCTTCAGGGCATTCATCATCTCGACCAAAAGCGGCACGAAGCGCTCGTACAACGACTCGTCGACGAGGACCCTCTGCACGGACACGCAGGATTGTCCGGCCTGGTAGTTGCCGAACGTGGCGATGCGGGTCGCCGCCCAATCGAGGTCGGCGTCGCTGGACCAGTCCGGCATGACGACCGCGGCGGCGTTCCCGCCGAGTTCAAGGATCACGTGCTTGGTGGGCTGGCTGGACTGGATGTGGTAACCGACGGTCTCCGAGCCGGTGAACGAGACAACCGGCAGGCGCGGGTCGGCGACCAGGGCTGCAGTCTGTTCGTTCGCCAGCGGTAGCACCGACCACATGCCGGCGGGCAGGTCGGTCTCGGAAAGAATCTCCCCGAGCAGCAAGGCCGTCAGCGGGGTGGCCGGGGCCGGCTTGACGATGATCGGGGCACCCACGGCCAGCGCCGGGGCCACCTTGTGCGCCACGAGGTTGAGCGGGAAGTTGAAGGGCGCAACTCCGAGCACGGGCCCGTTCGGGAAGCGCCGCACCACAGCCATCCGACCGGCGGCGCCGGCGTCGGTGTCCAGCCGCTGCAACTCCCCGGACCAGCGCCGGGCCTCCTCGGCGGCCCACCGGAATGTGGACGCACCACGGGTCACCTCACTGCGCGACCACATGAGCGGTTTGCCGTTCTCCGCGGTGATCAGGTGGGCGATCTCGTCAGCCCGGGCCGCGATCTGCTGCGAGACGTGCATCAGGGCGTCCGCACGCTGGGCCGCTGTTGTGGCCAGCGCCTGGGGCTGAACATCGACGGCGGCGGCCACGGCCTCGTCAACGTCCTCGGGCGTGGGCAGAGCGTGCCTGTCGACCATGTGGCCGTCGAACGGGCTGCGTACCTCGTGGACTGCGGGACTCGTGCGGGGTTTGCCCGCCACCCAGTAGGGCTTCACCTGGCTCACGCGGAGAGCTCCGCGGCCAGCGCATCGGCCAGCACGTCCAGGCCTTCGATGAGCAGTTCGTCGCTGATCACCAGCGGCGGCAACAGGCGGATGACGTTGCCGAACGTCCCGGCGGTGAGAATCACCACACCCTCTTGCGTGCAGCGCGCCGCCAGGGCCTTGGGCAGATCCGGCAGCGGCTTGAGAGTCCCCGGCTCGGCGAACTCAATCGCGACCATCGCGCCGCGGCCACGCACCTGCGCGATCACATCGAACTTCTCGGCCAGTGCATTGAGCCGGTCCATCATCAGGGTGCCCAGCTGCTGGGCACGCCCGGCCAGGTCCTGCTCCTCCATCGTGGCGATGGCACCGAGCGCCGCGGCGCAAGCGACCGGGTTCCCGCCGTAGGTTCCGCCGAGCCCGCCGACATGGACGCTGTCCATGATCTCCGCGCGACCGGTGACAGCGGCCAACGGCATGCCGCCGGCGATGCCCTTGGCCGTCGTGATCAGGTCCGGGACGACACCTTCGTGATCGCACGCGAACCACTCGCCCGTGCGGCAGAAGCCGGTCTGAATCTCATCGGCGATGAACACCACACCGTTGTCGGTGCACCATTGCGCCATGGCCGGCAGGAAGCCTGCGGCCGGGACGATGAAGCCGCCCTCACCCTGGATCGGCTCGATGATCACAGCCGCGAGGTTCGTCGCACCCACCTCCGCCTCGATCCGGGCAATCGCCCGCTCGGCTGCCTGCGGGCCGTCGAGTTCGTCGCGCAACGGGTAGGACGTCGGCACCCGGTAGACCTCCGAGGCGAACGGGCCGAACGAGTGCTTGTACGGCATGTTCTTCGCGGTCAGCGCCATGGTCAGGTTGGTGCGCCCGTGATAGGCGTGCTCTACGGCCACGACCGCGTTCCTGCCGGTGTGGGCGCGGGCGATCTTGATCGCGTTCTCCACCGCTTCGGCGCCGGAGTTGAACAGGGCTGAATGCTTGTCGTAGTCGCCGGGAGTGAGCCGGTTCAGGTGCTCGCACACCTCGATGTATGGCTCGTAGCCCGCGACCATGAAGCAGGTGTGGGTGAGCTTGTGCGCCTGTTCGGCGAGCTGCTCGACGACCTTCGGTGCGCTGTTGCCCACGTTGACCACGGCGATGCCGGCCCCGAGGTCGATGAAGGAGTTGCCGTCGACATCGACGATCACCCCACCGCCGGCCCGGTCTGCATAGATGGGGACCGCGGCGCCCAGTGCCGAGGAGACCGCGGCCTTGCGCCGGTCAGCAAGGGCCTTGGAATTCGGTCCCGGGATCTCGGTGACGACTTCACGCTTCTGTGGCAGATCTGGTCCAAAGTTCATACTGTGCGCTCCTCCATCTTCCATTCCTGACCGTAGCCGTCCTTGAGCAGTTCGAGGAACGGTTCGCTGGGTAGCGCCTCCGGGCCCAGCACGCCGACCCCGGACCACGCACCGGTGGACAGCAGTTCCAAGGCGACCACCGGGTTCATCGCGGTCTGCCAGACAACAGCCTGCGCCCCGTACTCCTGCATCGTCCAGTCGTTGTCGCTGACGTGGTACAGGTACACGGCTCGCGGGTTGCCGTCCTTGCCGGTGCCGGTGACGTACAGCCCGGCGCAGGTCTTGCCAGTCATCTTGTCGCCGAGGGTCAGCGGATCCGGCAGGCACGCGGCCACGACGTCGCGCGGGCTGACCTCGTGGTGGCCGACGCGGACCTTCTCGGTGCGGTCGAGACCGAGTTTGCGCAGCGTCTTCAGGACTTCGATGAACTCGTCGCCGAGGCCGAACTTGAACGTCACCTTCTTGGCGTCGACCCAGCGCGGCATCAGCAGCACCTCCTCGTGCTCGACGTTCACGCACTCGACCGGCCCGATGCCCTCGGGAAAGTCGAAGACCTCGGCGCCGCTGAACGGCTCCGTGGTGTACCAGCCTTTGTCCTTCTCCCAGATCACCGGCGGGTTGAGGCACTCCTCGATGACCGTCCAGATCGAGAACGAGGGCGCGAATTCGTAGCCGTGGACGACGATGTCGGAGGCATCCCGCACGCCGAGTTCGTCGATTTCGCTGAACAGGTGATCCGCGGCGTAACGCGCGAAGACGTCGGCCAGACCCGGCTCGACACCGATCCCCACCAGCGCCAGCCGCCCCTTGTCCTGCCATGCGTCGGCGAACGCGAACTGATCGTCGCCGAGTTTCACACCGGTCAACTCGTACGGCTTCTCGGGATGCCTGCTCGACAGGCTCATCGCGGTGTCGAGGTAGTCCGCCCCGGCCAGGAACGCGCCTTCGAAGATGCTCATCACGAAACGTGGATCGACAACGTTGAGCACGTGCGTGATCTGGTGGCTGCGGCAAGCCTGCGCCACCGCTTGTGCGTCGGAGGCATCGAGTCCGATCGCGCTGAAACGGGGGTCGTCGATGCGCTCGGCGAGTGTCTGGGCGCGCGAACCGTCATAGTCCGCGATCACCACGCTGTCGTAGAAGTCGCGACGGGCGGCGATGAGTGCGGCGGACGACCCGACGCCGCCAGCCCCGATGATAAGGATGCGCATGGAACTCCCTGGTTAATGTCTGGCCGAGCGGCCACCTCCGACCAGGGTACGGTTTCCGTACCGTTCCCCGCAATACACACGTGAAACCGAAGGGGGACATCCTGCCTGACGCGTCAGAACCGTAGATCAGCGCCTACCAGGGCAAAGGCCCGGGGTCCGACGCGGTCGGCAACCAGTCGCTTGGCCGACCCGCGCCACCCTCGGCAGTACGTTGCTGGTGGAGCATCACCCTGGTGGTGATCGCCTGCACCTTTCCCACACAACCGCTCGCGCCTACTCCTCCAGGGAGGTCATCACGTGCTTGATGCGGGTGTAGTCCTCGAACCCGTACATCGACAGGTCCTTGCCGTAGCCCGAGCGCTTGTAACCTCCGTGCGGCATCTCAGCGACCAGCGGGATGTGGGTGTTGATCCACACCGTCCCGAAGTCGAGGGCCTTGGCCATGCGCATCGCCCGGCCGTGGTTCTCGGTCCACACGGAACTGGCCAGGCCATAGTCGACGCCATTGGCCCACTCGATCGCTTTGGCCTCGTCGTCGAAACGCTGGACGGTCATGACAGGACCGAAGATCTCGTTCTGAATCATCTCGTCGTCCTGCTGCATGTCCACCACGACGGTGGGCTCGAGGTAGTAACCCCGGTCACCCTGCGTCGAGCCACCAGCGGCAATGTTCGCGTGCGACGGCTTGCGCTCGAGGAATCCCTGGACCTTCTCGAACTGCGCGACGTTGTTCAGAGGCGGCACCAGCGCGTCCTCATCGGTCGGACCGTTCGCGAACGTGGTCGAGGTCGCCTTGGCCTGCTCGGCCAGCGCGGCCACGAAGTCATCGTGGATGCCGGCCTGTGCCAGCACCCGGGTCGCCGCCGTGCAGTCCTGACCAGCGTTGAAGTAGCCAGCCACCGCCAGCCACTCCGCAGCCTTCACCGGGTCCGCGTCGTCGAACACCACGACCGGGGCCTTCCCACCGAGCTCGAGGTGCACGCGCTTGACCATCTTGGAGGCCTCTTCGGCGACCTGCATACCGGCGCGCACCGACCCGGTGATCGCGGCCATGTCCACGCCGGGGTGCGCGACCAGCATGCGTCCGGTGTCCCGGTCCCCGGTGATGACGTTGAAGACGCCGGGGGGCAGGATCTCGGCCTCAGCGACCATCTGCGCCATCCGCACGGTCGAGACCGGGGTGGTGTCAGAGGGCTTGAGCACGACCGCGTTGCCCGCGGCGATCGCCGGCGCGAACTTCCAGACGGCCATCATCATCGGGTAGTTCCACGGCGTGACCTGCGCGATGACACCGACCGGCTCACGGCGGATCATCGACGTGAAACCCTCCATGTACTCACCGGCCGCACGGCCTTCGAGCACGCGCGCGGCACCGGCGAAGAACCGGATCTGGTCGATCATGGGGGGGATCTCCTCGGACATGGTCACGGGGATCGCCTTGCCGGTGTTCTCCGATTCCAGCGCCACGAGTTCTTCGGCGTTCTGCTCGAAGAGATCGGCCATCGCCAACAGTGCTTTCTGCCGCACTGACGGAGTGACGTCCCGCCATTTCAGGTACGCCTCCCGGGCTGCAGCCACGGCCGAGTCGACGTCGGCCTGACCCGACACCGGTGCGTGGCCGAAGACCTCTCCGGTGCTCGGATTGATCAGATCGAGGGCAGGCCCCTGAGCTGCTGCCACCTGACCGTTGACGACGTTGTGAACTTCGCGCATTGCTTCTCCTATCGACAGGGCAACAGCCTAACCGCAAAACCTACGAAATGTCATGTTTCTGAGCAGGTTACCGCTACGGAATCAGCAGTTTGGCATAGGTCAAAGTACGAAATACATTGCCTTGCCGCCGATCTATTTGTCAGAATCGCAAGGTGAACGAACTTGACGAGACCAACCGGGCCATCATCCGCCTGCTGCAGCTGGACGGTCGACGAGCATATGCGGACATGGCCAAGGAGGTGGGCCTGTCCGAGGCGGCCGTTCGGCAACGCGTGCGACGACTGCTGGATTCCGAAGTCATCCAGATCGTGGCGGTGACCGATCAGATCCAGATGGGCTACCCGCGCGCGGCAATGATCGCCATCAACGTCGACGGCGACGTGCAGGCCGCCGCGGAGAGGATCGCGGACATCGACGAGGTCGACTATCTGGTTTCGACCGCCGGCGGGATCGATCTACTGGCCGAGGTGTTCGCCAGCCACGACGAGCATCTGTACGAGTTGCTCAACCGGATCCGTGCCGTACAAGGCGTACGCCAGGCGCAGACCTACATGTACTTCAAGATCCACAAACAGACCTATCAGTGGGGCGTCAAATGACGAGCACTCCACAACTGGTCACCGAGTCCGGGGCTGATCCGCTGGCCGAGGTGGCCAGGCGTCACCTCTGGATGCACTTCACCCGGCATTCGGTGTACAGCCACGGCGAGCACGTGCCGATCATCGTGCGCGGTGAGGGGCCGTACATCTGGGACGACCAGGGGCGCAAGTATTTCGACGGGCTCTCCGGGCTGTTCACCGCGCAACTCGGGCACGGGCGCGAGGAACTCGCACAAGCTGCCGCGGAGCAGGCCCGCACCCTGGCGCACTTCCCGATCTGGTCCTACGCCCATCCCAAAGCGATCGAACTCGCCGAACGTCTGGCGAGTCTGGCGCCCGGCGATCTCAACCGCGTCTTCTTCACCTCGGGCGGTGGTGAAGCGGTGGAGTCGGCGTGGAAACTTGCCAAACAGTACTTCCAACTCACCGGCAAGCCCAACAAGTACAAGGTGATCAGTCGGGCCGTCGCCTACCATGGCACCCCGCAGGGCGCGTTGAGCATCACGGGCATCCCGGCGGCGAAACACCCCTTCGAGCCGCTGGTCCCGGGTGCGATCAAGGTGCCGAACACCAACTTCTACCGCGCCGCCGAACACGGCGACGACGAGGTCGCGTTCGGCCGCTGGGCCGCAGAGCAGATCGCAGTGGCGATCGAACTCGAGGGACCCGACTCGGTGGCGGCCGTGTTCCTGGAACCGGTGCAGAACTCCGGCGGGTGCTTCCCGCCCCCGCCCGGCTACCTGCAGCGGGTCCGCGAGATCTGCGACGAGTACGACGTCCTGTTCGTGGCCGACGAGACGATCACGTCCTTCGGGCGGATCGGCGACTACTTCGCGATGAAGCGCTTCGGAGTCGATCCGGACATCATCACCTGCGCCAAGGGGATGACGTCGGGCTACGCCCCGTCCGGCGCGATGATCGCGCACGACCGGCTTTTCGAACCATTCAGCACGGGCAACAACACGTTCCTGCACGGCTACACCTGGGGCGGGCACCCGGTTGCGTCGGCCGTGGCGCTGGCGAACCTCGACCTCTTCGAGTCCGAGGGTGTGCTGGAGCACGTCCGCTCCCACGAAGGCGACCTACGCGCGACGCTGGAGAAACTGCTGGACCTGCCGATCGTGGGCGACGTGCGCGGCGCCGGTTACTTCTACGGCATCGAGCTGGTGAAGGACAAGACCACCAAAGAGACCTTCGACGCCGACGACTCCGAACGTCTGCTGCGGGGATTCCTGTCAAAGGCCCTGTTCGACGCTGGACTGTACTGCCGCGCCGACGACCGCGGAGACCCTGTCATCCAGGTCTCGCCGCCGTTGATCTGCGACCAAGCACACTTCGACGAGGTGGAGTCGATCCTCAGGGAGGTCCTGATGCAGGCCTGGTCGATTCTCTAGACGTTGAGCATCAGTCCTGCGAACGGTACTTCGTCCGAGCCGCCTCCACCACCGCGTCGAACTGCTCGCGCGAGAGGTTGCCGCCCTCGCGGCGCACCGCTTCATGGGTGACGGCCAACGG
>Ga0116164_10003317_pt1 | contig 11081 bp, 11 predicted proteins | sample AD_UKC109_MetaG_FD_89888 | JGI IMG/M metagenome (GOLD analysis project Ga0116164, IMG submission 89888) | Active sludge microbial communities of municipal wastewater-treating anaerobic digesters from Hong Kong - AD_UKC109_MetaG | ecosystem: Engineered > Bioreactor > Anaerobic > Digestate... | reverse complement strand
TTAACCTTTGTAGCTATAACAATAGCATGGATCTATTTCAATTCTAGAAACCTCTCAACCGCAAATCAATATGTTTTAGGTATCTTTAATTCAGATATAACTCAAAATACTTTGATAAATTGGAGATTGATTGGGACAGTAATATTCATTTGGGGATTAAATTACTTTGGGGATTATGTAAAATATTTTGTCACAAAAATTATCAACCATGTTAACCTAGTACTAGCAATATTAATAATCTCAGCACTCACTTACATCATCATCAGACTTGGTCCAGACTTAATGCCTCCTTTTGTATATTTTAATTTCTAACTATTACAAATATGGAACATGATAATAAAATACTTCTTGTTATCATATCCGTTTTCGTGATTGTTTTTGTTGCCAATTTTCCTGCAAGCATTAAAGAGATTAAAGAATTAGCAACTAAAGCAGAGGAAAGGATTTCTCTGGCACAAGAGACTTTAGATAGCAATTCATCCTTATCTTTGGCATTGAAAATAAAAAATTACGAAGATCGCATTTGGAATAAGATTAAGGGTGTTGAACCATTAATCCCCCAAAAAGTACTTCCTAAAGAAACAAACAATATCGAAGAAGAGAAAGAAGGAATAGAAGAGACAGAAAAAGAAGTTAAAGGAGAAAAGATTTTCTCTTTACCTGTGAAAATTGTAATGCTTGGTGATTCAATGATAATGGTCGGATTTGGACCAAATCTAGAAGAACAGTTAATTGAGAAAGAAAAAGTTTCCGTATTCCGTGAGGGTAAATTTTCTACTGGATTAAACAGAATTGACTATTTTGATTGGTATGCAAGAACTGAAGAATTAATTCAAGAGCATAATCCAGATATTTTGATTGTAATGTTTGGAGCAAATGATGGGCAAGGAATCTTAGATGAGAATGGAACGGCCTACAAGCTCTCTGATCCTACATGGGATGAGGTATATCGAAGAAGAGTTTTTAATTACATGACAACATTCTCTGGCAAGGTAAAGAAAATTTACTGGGTAGGACATCCAATATCCCTATCTCCCGACTTTGGTCCTAAATTTGCAAGAATGAACAAAATTTATCAGTCTGAGAGTTTAAAATTTGAGAATATTGAATACATTGATATGTGGGAGAGGATGTCAGTTAATGGGAAATATGCATCTGCTCTTCCAAGTAAAGATGGAACTGTTGGTCTAGTTAAACAATCAGATGATGTACATGTTACTGAACATGGAGGAAAGATAATGGCAGAATATATTATGGAAATCCTCAGCGAAGATATTGATTGGTAATTCCAAAAAAGTCGGGGTGACTCGACTTGAACGAGCGACCTCTTGTACCCCATACAAGCGTTCTAGCCATCTGAACTACACCCCGATTGAACAATTATACCCTAATTTATGAGTTTTTCTAACTCCTTTCTTAAATCCTCTATATTCACAAATTGTATCCCCTTTATTCCTAAACTTCTTCCTACTTCAATATTTTCATAGCTATCATCAACTAAAATCATTTCTTCAAAATCACATCCCGTTAATTCTTTTAACGATTCGTAGGCACGTATATCTGGCTTAACATACATATCTCCACAGGTAACCTTTTTAAAATACCTCAGAAAATCTAATCTCTTGTCATATATTTCTAATCTTTCAGAAGATACATTGGTAAAAAGAAAGAGTGGAATCTTCCTTTCTTTTAGTTCTTTGATATACTCAACGACCTCCCTATTAAGCTGCTTATCTATTGGGTTGTAAAGGACATTTACAAAATCAAACAGTAATACACTCATCTATTTAATCTCAAGAACAACTTGATTTGGGCTTAGACTTGCACTGAGTTTGTACTCTGCTTTCTCATCCATTCCAGAGAATACATATGTCGTACTCTCTCCACTTCTCGAAGTATTTAATGTAATGCTTAAAGGAAGGGTTAAAGTCTTAGGTGTACCTCCTACTCTGTCCAATTTCAAACTCTCAAATGTAACAACTAATTCATTTGATTCATTGTAACCAGCCTTAACAGAAGGAATTGGATGTTCTCCATCTGCGGATACTCCCCATACAAACTTCAAAACACCACCGGAAGCACTATATTGGTAGGAAAGGATTGAAGCATTCTTATCTGCACCTACTCCAATAATCTCTTGGTTACTCGATGAAAATTCTGTACTTCCAAAATTCCCAGATATCTCTTTCTCTCCAGGATATTTCACACGTAAAGTAATTCCCCATTCATTATCACTTTGCCCTGCAGATACATCCAATTTAAATACGGTACTTTGAGAGAGTCCAATATCATAGAAGCTCTTTTGGGAAGTACCAGAAACATTATGATACAGTCTAATTATTCCATTCTTGTTAATCGTTCTCTCACCCTGAAATGGAATTCCAGACAAATCTTTCTCAATATTTGAAATCTCAACTTTTACTACCCCACTACTTTGATTGTAGTAAGCAACTGCATGAGGAGAAACTGTACCTGTTAAAACGAAAGAAAACTCGTGGTAACCATCTCTTGGGGTATCAACGATTTCTTTTAAAGTAAACATCACATCCTCTTGAACTTCTCCAACTTCTTGTCTTTCTGCTGAATACTCCTCAAAGCCTACTGTATCTTCGACAATCTCTTCTTTCTCCTCCTCTACCTCCTTCTCCTCTTCTATCTCTGTTTCATCCTCCTCAACTACCTCTACAACATTCTCTTTCTCAGGTTCTTCTTCAACTTTGTTTCTGTTCAGTATGTAGGCGACCAATCCTCCGACTATGACTAAAAGGATTAAAAAATATACAAAAGATTTTTTCATATCTTTCTAAGTTACATTTTAATAGTAAATGTTAACACAGTATTAATCATATTGAAATAGACTGATTTTGTGATACTATATATCCAATGGCAAAGATAGTAGAAATCTCTCAAAACACAGATGAAGTTGGAACAGAAGTATTAGACAAAAAATCGAGAAAAGAAGAAACACAATTAAAGACAGAAAAACCTAAGAGCAAAGTACAATTTAAAAAATTTGTCTTTCCAATTGTTGCAATTTTGACTGTTGCTGGTATAGCTTCTTTTTACTACTTCGCAATTTACAAGTTAAGGCCTACTCATCCATCAGAAGTTGTACTTTTTAAGGACAACTATATCTCACCAAAAAGTTCTCCATCTTTGTTCGAATTTAGTGAACCACTACTTGCTGAACCAAAAGAGCCTAAGACTGAAGTGAGTCCATTGAATGGTTTGCTTTTTTCTAAAAAGGAAATGGATCAGTTAAAAAAGAGAAGACCTGTTGCAGTGATGATAAACAACCATTCTGAAGCAAGACCACAATCAGGTTTAAATAGTGCGGACATTGTTTATGAAACAAATGCAGAAGGTGGTATTACAAGGTATATGGCAATCTTTTGGAGTAATGCCCCAGCAAAAGTTGGTCCTATCAGAAGTTTAAGACAATACTACCTTGAGTGGGCAAGTGAATATGATCCCTTGTTAATTAGAGATGGCTGTGCAGAAAGTACAGACCCTAGAGCAAACGCTTGTGGAAATATCTATGCTTACGGAATGAAAGATATTGGGACAATAAATTCGTGGAGATGGAATGATGGAGTTAGAGTTGCTCCCCACAATGAGTATAATTCCATTACTAAAGCTTGGGATTATGCACAAACAAGAAATTGGGACTCTTTCCCTACTTCTATTCAATCATACGATTTTAAAAACGACGCTCTTGTTGCTGATAGAGGAAGCAAGACAATTGTAAAAACTGTTTTTCATATGAGGCTCAACAATAGTGGAGCTTATGACGCCATATGGACATATGACAAAGATACAAACTCCTACTTCAGAAAGATAGGAGGGAGACTTGATGTTGACCAAGAAACTGGGACTCAAGTAACTGCAAAAAATGTAGTAATCCAGAAAGTAAATATGTCAGCATCAACTGATGGAACAGCACATATTATTGTACAGACAATCGGAGAAGGTCCAGCAGTAATATTACAAGATGGAAAAATCATTAATGGAACATGGAAAAAGAGCTCTAGGCTAGACAGAACAAAGTATTTTGATTCTAGTGGGAAATTAATCAAATTTAACCGTGGAAGAATTTGGATTGCTGCCATAGCGAATTCTAGTGGGAAATTTGATATAATTGAGCAATAATATTATGCAGGTTGGGCAGCATGCTAAAAAAAATCTTTATCTCAAAGGTTAGAATAAGCATATTGAATGTTTTTCTTTCAGATCTTGACTCCTCCCATCACGTACGTGATCTTGTAAGAATTCTTGATGAAGAGATAAATGCAGTAAGAAGAGAATTAATGAATCTTGAAAGTGCAGGACTTCTTAAATGCCGAAAAGAGGGAAACAAAAGCGTATACAGAATAAATAAGGAATCACCATTTATCTGGGAACTTAGATCTATTTTCTTCAAAGAATCTCCAACTGGAAAAGCTATTCTTGATGTTACAAAAAAAATAGAAGGAATCGATTTAATAATACTTACCAATAGCTTCATAAGAAAAGAATACAAGAACCCTACCGATGTTGACTTCCTCTTCATTGGCACTATGAGGGTTAAAGACCTTTCTACAATAATCTCTCAGCTTGAGAAAGAACTTGGAAGAGAAATTAGATTTAGTGCAATTACCAAAGAAGATTTTGAATTTGCCCGAAAAAAGAAAGAGCCTTTCTTGATGAATATACTTAAAAACGATAAAATCATCCTGTACGGCCAACTATCCGATCTACTTTAAGAATGAAAATACAATTCAAGTTTAGAAAAAAACCAAAACAGAATATTAAAAAAATCCTAAACTCGTTCCTTTTGATTTTACTTGGAGCTTTGTTTATCTCCACCATACTTATCTCTCTTCCTCTAACAGAAAAAGTCTCTGACAAATTTCCTTTTAATCTTACAACTAAAAACGAAGAGTATTGGTCTAAAGAATATGTCATATCAGTAAATAGTTCAGACAAAGGAGAGATAAATAAAATCAAGCAAATCATTTACAAAAGATTGAGAAATTACGGAGTTGAAAAGGTCAACATTTTCTCAGACATTATTTCAGACACTGAGAGCCAACTAAGAATTGTTGTAAATACAACAAAGGACCGAGAATTGGTTTACAAACTTGTATCAAGTCAATACTCATTTAGAATAGTTTCAAGGAAGAAAGAAGTTGATTTTGATAATCCAGAAAATCCATATGCAATCACAATGAGAGAAAATTACGAAGATACAGAGTGGGATTACAATGATTTTAGGACAGTATATATTCCAAAGAGCAAGTTAAGAACAAGTGATGGAGGAAAACAATTCTTTGCAATTTTTAAACCTTGGCCAAACAAACAGAGTGCCCTTACAAATTTCATTAAAGATCACCAAGGAGAATTGCTTGGTCTAGAAATTGATTCATTTGTTTATCCGTTTCAAGTACAAGAGGTTGCAGAGGATAGTATAAATCAAGAGACCATAACTGTTGCAGTTTACGTTGAGACAGAAGAAGAAGCTAAAGTTACTAGTTTGCTTTATAACTCTGGCCACATAGAAGTACCCTACACACTGATAGAGGAAAAAGAAAAAGAACCAGAAATCATTTCTCTTGATTATATCAAACTTACCATAGGGCTAACTATTTCCCTCCTAACCGCCTACATCTATATGCTAATATTTAAATACTCTTCAAAGGAAAGTTTACTCCGCTCTCTTTTTACGACAGTAATAACACTAAGTATATATTTAAGTTATCTCAAACTAACACATATCTCCGTTGATACATTCTTACTTGCAATCCAATTCATTTTAATGATGATCTTCATAAAAGCTGTATCTGATAATCAAGACTCTGATTTATTTGTTTCCTTAATTTTAATACTTATTTTTATCCTAACATCCCTCCTCGGCACCAGTCTCATGATGATATTTGCACAAGGAATGATTGCACTAATCGCTTTAGCAAAAGTAAGTTCTATACTTACTGGATGGTATTTAGATAATGTTAAACACATATAGAAATGGAAATTATAAAACACATGTTAAACAATTGGAGTACATACCAACAAATTACATTGTTCTTACTCGTAGTATTAATAATTGCACTACTCCTTTTAGGAATATGGATTTTTACAAAGAATAGAAAATTTCTTCTATTTGCACTAACCTCATTGATTCTTTCCTTGCTTATTACTTTTATCGGATTCCAAATTGCAAACCTAGTATTTGAGGTACCTATCAACTATATCTTCTCCCTAACCCCAATGATTGTAATAGCAATGAATATAATTCATCTTGGTATGTCTGTTGGATATTACAATTCAAAAAAAATGAAGAAGTATCCAGATCTAAATAATTTGAGAAAAGAATTTGGGAAGGACTCAATTCAAATCTCAATATTTACAATTTTACTATTCACATCTTTCTTAATTTTTACTGATGGCCTTACATTCTCCTTCCTTTTATTAACAGAAATTCTAATAGTATTAACAACTTGGTTAAATTTCTTCCTTGTAAAATTCTTCCTTAAAGATGAATAGTCATCCAATAATTGTTATTGCCGGTTGTACAGCTTCTGGGAAGTCAGATATTGCTATTAATCTCGCAAAAGAGCTCAATGGAGTCATCATAAATGCCGACTCAAGACAGATTTACAAAGAGGTTTCCATTGGCACTGCAAAACCAAATATTAAATTAAATAAAGACAAAAAGTGGGAGAAAGAAGGAGTAATACATTATTTGTATTCACAAGCATCAATAAATGAAAAATACAATTTGTATAGATATCAGAAAGATGCATTTGAGGTTCTCAGCAAGCTCCCTCCAAAAGTAACCCCAATTCTCGTAGGAGGAACAGGACTATATATTGATTCAGTTATTTTTAATTACAAATTAAAACCTGAATCTGAACTTCAGGCACTAGCAGTTAACAGTTTCTCAGAACTTTCTGTAATTGAACTTCAGCAATTAATTCCTTCTGATATTTTATCTAAATTGAATAAGAGTGACAGACAGAATAGGAACAGATTGATTAGAGTTATTCAAAAAGGCCTCCCAAGTATAAAAAAAGGTAAATCTCTTGAACATATCTATTTTTTTCTTGATATTAGCAAAGATGTAATAGAGAAAAGGATAGTTGAAAGAACAAATCAAATGTTTAAAGATGGCTTGTTAGAAGAAAATATTTATATTCGGAAAAAATTTCCTAAAAGTTCTTTTGCACAAAGGACCATAGGATATAAAGAATTTGAGGATTACTTTCAAAAGAATATTTCCCTAGATGAGGTTAAAGAAAGTATTATTACCCATACAAAACAATATGCTAAAAGACAAAGAACTTGGTTTAGAAGAAATAAGAATGTCATATATGTAAAAAGTCTTGAAGAAATTGAGAGAAAAATAAAAGAGCTCTACCCTAATTACTTTTAATTTCTAAAAGAAATGAATATTTTTCATCCTCTGACTTTACCAATTTAATCTCTGATACTTCGAATGCAATTTCACTTACATTCATCATTTTTGAAACATTATTTAAATCTTTAATAATATTTGCACTTTCTTGTACTGATAAATCCTTATTCACTCTCCCTAATGTTAAATGTGGAATGAAATTAATATCTCCTTTGTCCCCAATCAAATTTTTTAATTTTAAGTAAAGCTCTCTCATCTCTTCTCCACCTTCTAGAAAATCTAAGAATATTAACTCTCTATACTGCCTACTTATTCCTAATTTAACAGAATTAAATCTAACTCGAAATTTCTTGAATTGAAATTTCTTCAATTTATGTTTAATTATGAAAATTTTTAAAGGGGAGGTTGTCTTACCAAGATAAAGCAAAGTACTATGATATGTCTTAGGATTACTCCATCTCACCTTTATACCTAAATCTGCAAAAACACTCTTTACGCTATCAGTCAAAGATGAAATCATAGTATTTGATCTACTATCAGGGAAGAATCCAAGAAAGATGCTCATTTTTCTATTTAGAAATTTTATCTATATTCCCCATAAAAGGTCTTAAGATTTCTGGGATTGTTATACTTCCATCTTTATTTTGATAAGTCTCTACTAAAGCAACCATTAATCTACTTGTTGCAAGACCTGAACCATTTAAAGTATTTAAGTATTCCAATTTGCCATCAGATCTTTTATACCTCATATTCCCTCTCCTAGCTTGATAATCTCTGGCATTGGAGACAGAACTTACTTCATAGTACTTATCAATAGACGGGATGTATACTTCAATGTCATATGTTCGTGCCATTCCCGCCGAGCAATCACCAGCCGCTAATTTTACCACCCTATAGTGTATTCCAAGACCATCAACTAACTGCTCTGCTTTTTTAACTAATTCTTCAAATGCTTCATCCGCACCTTCTTTTGTAGTATATTGGAACATTTCAACTTTATTAAATTGGTGCATTCTTATAAGTCCCTTTTCATTGGCCCTGTAGCTACCAGCTTCTCTCCTGTAACAAGGTGTATATGCAAAGAATTTTTTTGGAAGTTCTCTTTCATCCAAAACCTCATTTCGATAAATATTTGTCAAAACTGTTTCAGCAGTAGGAATTAGACAAAGATCATCCTGCACCCAATACACATCTTCCTCGAACTTGGGCAGCTGCCCAGCAGTATAGGCCGATTCCCTAACCACTAAATTAGGTGGAATAATCATTTCATATCCTGTTTTAATATGTTCAGAAACAAAGTAGTTAATCAATGCCCATTCCAATTGAGCACCCAAACCCTTGTACATACTAAAATTATTCCCAGATATTTTTGAGGCTCTATCAAAATCAAAGATATCTAGTTGTGTCCCTAATTCAACATGGTCTTTAATCAAGAAATCAAAGGAAGGTTTACTGCCGACTTCCTTAATCACTTCGTTGTTTTCTTTTCCCCCAGAAACCACATCAATATCTGGGATGTTTGGAAGCACTTCAATTAGTGATTTAATCTCCTCCTCAACAGTTCGTAAATTTTCTTCACTTCTTTTCACATCATCAGATTTCTTCTTAAGTTCTAAAAGAAGTTTTTGAAATTCCTCACTCTTCTTATCAACAGAGGCCATCTTTTGATTAAAACCATTTTGCTCTGCCCTCCCAGTATCGAATTCTAATTGAAATTTCTTCCTTTGTTCATACAAAGAAATTATTTTGTCCAAATCAAAGTCTTCCTTATTCAGTCTCTTTAACAAACCATTCTGAACTTCTTCCTTTCTTTCTACAATTCTTTTAATATCTATCATTTAATTTGTCTTTAATTTAAAAGCTCTCTGTATTATATTCTGCCCATTTGGTATTATCAAGAATATGAAAAAAGGTTACAACCAATTTAAAGAGTTAGTGAAAAAATCTAAAAATATTCTTATCCTTACTCACAAAGGACCTGATGTTGATGCTTTTTGTAGCGCTCTCCTTTTGAAACAAAGCCTTCTTGAGCTTTATCCTAAAAAGAAAATTGTTTTCAGAGCAAAACAGAATCCTTCTCTTAAACTCCCTTGGATGAAAGAAATTGAAATGGTTAGTGAATTAAACAGCGAAGGATTTGATCTAATTATCATTACAGATGCAGGAGATCTTAACTTGTGTATAGACGAATCAGACAGTATAGATGCTTCAATCCCAGAGGTTATTATCGACCATCACGACACATTTTTTGAAAAGAAAAAAAACACAGTGTTGATTAATGAGAACATGAGCTCTGCTACCGAACAAGTTTATATGTTGCTTAAAACACTTTACAAAAACAAATTTAAACTGAATGAAGATTTAGCAACATTGGTACAGTATGGGATTGTAGCTGACACAGGGAGATTTCTTTATGACATTACAACACCAAATACACATAGGGTTTTTGCAGATGCTAAAAGTATTGTTGATGTTGATTTAGAGGATTATGCATACAGAAATTCGAAATTTCCTAGAGAAGCAACACATGCAATTATTAAATACCTAGAATCACTAAAGATAGAAAATGATATGGCATATATGGCTATAGACAGGAAAGACTTGGAAGAGGATTTGGAATTAAAGCAGGGAGCAAGTGAAGCCCAAGCTTTTTTGAGAGACAGATTTCTTAGATTTATTCAGGGAGTGCATTGGGGTTTTATTATAAAGCCTGATATGAATACAAAAGATAGTTGGTTTGTATCATTTAGAAGTACAAAGGGATATCAAGATGTTAGGGTTATTGCAGAAGAATTAGGTGGTGGTGGTCATACATATGCTTCAGGTGTTCTGATAAAGGAAAGCTCTCTTGAAACTCTTTTAGAGAGAATTCTAACTATTGTACAAAAACATATCTAGACTAAATGGAAGAAGAAAAAAAAGAAAAAGAAAGTCTATCAATTAAGGAGTTTATTAAAACTATAGTATGGATTTTCAAAATCTATTACGAGATATCTCCCTCCAAAACAATCCTGTTAATAATTACAAGGATAATTAGGGATGCAAGGGGGATTCTTTATAGCTTTTTCTATGCAAAGTTAATTGATGAGCTAATCAAAGTTGCTCAGAGTGGAACAAAAAGCTTTGAGTCTTTAATCCCCTACCTCGTGGGTTTACTGGTGTACTACATTTTCATCTCAGGTTTAGTGAACAACATTGACCGATATGCATACAGGTCTATAAAACAGATTAGTAGAATGCGCTTAGAAATTATGTTCGCCCAACATTTAAACTATTTAGGAATTCAAAACCTTGAAGACCCAGATGTCCAAAATCGAGTTTCAAGATCGTCTGATTGGCTACAAAGTACTTTTGATATGCTACAAGAGACCATTTACTTCATTTCAAATTTAGTTAGGGTCTTTATCTCAGGAGCTATCATTCTTTCTTTCTTCCCTTTGATGATTCCTATCCTAATAATTACAACCATTATCAAATTCTTCCCTGACCAGTACTTTATGAAAAAAGATTTCCGCTGGCAAGTAGACAATTCAGAAAAAAGACGAATTGCATGGAGTGATATTAATACCGTGCAAAATTCAAAAGATCTACAAGAAATCAGCATCGTTGGTGGATATGAATATTTCAAGGAAAGATACTTTTCTTTCTTTACTTCATTTAATAACGGTCTACTTAAAATTATCAAGGA
>Ga0116164_10003311_pt1 | contig 11095 bp, 8 predicted proteins | sample AD_UKC109_MetaG_FD_89888 | JGI IMG/M metagenome (GOLD analysis project Ga0116164, IMG submission 89888) | Active sludge microbial communities of municipal wastewater-treating anaerobic digesters from Hong Kong - AD_UKC109_MetaG | ecosystem: Engineered > Bioreactor > Anaerobic > Digestate... | reverse complement strand
CCGCCGGAGAATATTTCGAGATTGCCAGCGGATCTGACATCCGGCGCTTCGTGCTGGATGATGTCAGGATGATGATGAAATGGGTGCTGGCCATCCGGCTTATCCGGGATGAGTACTACGAAATATTCCTGCAGCATGTCAACTACCCATGGCGGTTGACATGCTGCAGGAATACAAAGACAGGAATATCATCATGTACTGCACAGGAGGGATCCGGTGCGAAAAAGCCAGTGCCTATATGCTGCACCATGGCTTTCAACATGTGTATCACCTGGAAGGAGGTATCATCAACTATGCACATCAGGTACAGGAAGAACAACTGGATAATGTTTTCATAGGCAAGAACTTTGTATTTGACGATCGCCTGGGCGAACGCATCAGTGATGATGTGATAGCGGTTTGTCACCAGTGCGGCAACCCCTGCGATACCCATACCAACTGCATCAACAGTGCCTGTCATCTGCTCTTCATCCAGTGTCCTGCCTGCGCAGAAAAATATGGCGGGTGCTGCAGTGAAGCCTGCTATACCTTCATTCAGCTTCCGGAAGAAGAACAAAAGGAAAAAAGAAAAGGAATCCACAAGGAACATAATATCTTTAATAAATCAAGACGTCGTTTGCGCCCAATGAATTGATATGAAAAAACTGATATCTGTTCCTGTTCTGTTACTTTCACTGACAGCCGTTGCCCAGTCAACCATAGACGAATCCATTCTGGAACACATGGATAACAAACATGTGAGTGGCCTGGCAGCGGTGATCATTTCAAACGATGGTATTGAATGGGAAGGGTACTACGGACTGGCCAACAGACAGGCTGATATTCCTGTGACCGACAGTACCATCTTCATGCTGGCATCCATATCCAAAACAGTTACAGCAACAGCCTTGATGCAATTGTGGGAAGACGGTTTGTTTGAACTGGATGATCCTGTGAATGACTACCTGACCTTTGATGTGATGCATCCGGATCATCCGGAAACAGAGATCACCATCAGGCAACTGCTCACCCACACATCGTCCATCAAAGACAACTGGGATGTCATGGATCCACTGTACGTTAACGGAGATTCACCCATTGCTCTTGAAGATTTCATGAATGCCTATTTTACACCTGGCGGCGAGTATTATTCTGCCACTGCCAATTTCTATGCTGCAGCTCCCGGCAGTGGATACCACTACAGCAATATCGGTGCTGCACTGTGTGGCTCTTTGGTAGAAGCAATAACCGGCACAGCATTTAACACCTTTTGCAACGAGCATATTTTTGACCTCCTGTGTATGGAACATACAGCCTGGTTTCTTTCTGAGCTGGATGAATCTCTGATAGCTCACCCTTACTCCTACTTTGCCGGGTTTTACACAGATGAAGGGCTCTATGGCTACCCTGATTATCCTGACGGGCAACTGCGCACCACCGCACGCTCACTGGCCAAATTCCTGTTCACTAATATGACCGGAGGAAGCTTTGAAGGCAATACCCTATTGGAATCAGCAACCATAGACAGCATGCGCACGATACAAGACCCACTCATTGATGATGAACAGGGCCTGATCTGGTACACCTGGAGTTACAATGGTGCCACCATGTGGGGGCACAACGGTGGTGATGCCGGCGTGGTTACAGATATGTTCTTCGATCCTGCCACACAGCGTGGATACATCATTCTGACCAATGGCAATGCATTCAACGGTCCGGTTATGAGTATATTGATGAATTCAGGACCCGACGACTGGTATGAAGAACCTATAGCCATGTCCTGCGAACTTCCGGTTGCGCTGAGCGGATCATCAGATGAAGTGCAACTGAGTATCAGCCCCAATCCTGCTGCAAACCATACCAGGATCATGGGCACCCCTGTACCAGGTTCCAGGTACAGAATTTCTGATATGGAGGGAAAGGTTGTCTGTAACTGGACCCTCGTGCCGGCAAACGGCTTCATCAGCACTACCGAATTGCTCAACGGAAGCTACCTGTTGGAATGGAGCGACGGGCGTTCTGCAACAGCATGTGTATTGATGGTGCAGAACCGTTAAAGATGCCTGTCTGAATCCCTATATTTGCACATCATTTTACAATCTTTTCACGCATGCCTTACCTGTTCACATCCGAAAGTGTGTCTGAGGGACATCCCGATAAAGTGGCCGACCAGATCTCAGACGCCTTAGTTGATAATTTTCTCGCCTGGGATCCCCAGTCAAAAGTAGCCTGTGAAACGCTGGTCACCACCGGACAAGTGGTGCTGGCCGGCGAGGTCAAAAGCAAGACCTACCTCGACGTGCAGAAGATCGCCCGACAGGTGATCCGCGACATCGGATATACAAAAAGTGAATACATGTTCGAAGCCAATTCATGCGGCATCGTATCAGCCATTCACGAACAAAGCCCGAATATCAACCAGGGCGTTGACAAGGAAGACCGGAAACTCCAGGGCGCCGGCGATCAGGGCATGATGTTCGGCTATGCCTGCAACGAGACACAGGATCGCATGCCTCTGGCACTGGACCTCTCGCACCGGTTGTTGTGGGAGCTCAGTCAGATCAGACGGGAAGGAAAGGTCATGACCTACCTGAGACCCGACGCCAAGAGCCAGGTGACCATTGAGTACAGCGATGACCACAAGGCCATGCGGGTACACACCATAGTCATCTCTACACAACACGATGATTTCATCAAACCTGCAAACCAGTCAGAAGCTGCCAGAAAAGCCGCAGAGAAAAAGATGCTGGCTCAGATCTATGCTGATGTAGAGAAATACCTCATACCCAGAACCATGAAGGGATTGTCTGCTTCTGTAAAGAAACTGTTCAACAGCAAATACATTCTCCACGTGAACCCTACCGGTGTATTTGTGATCGGTGGACCACATGGTGATACAGGGCTTACAGGTAGAAAGATCATTGTAGATACCTATGGTGGAAAAGGTGCTCATGGTGGTGGTGCTTTCAGCGGAAAAGATCCCAGCAAGGTAGATCGTTCCGCCGCATATGCAGCCAGACATATTGCCCGGAATATGGTAGAAGCAGGGGTTTGTGATGAGGTACTGGTGCAGGTAGCATATGCCATTGGTGTTGCACAGCCTGTCAGCCTGCACGTGAATACTTACGGTACGGCGAAGGTTGATATGCACGACAGTGCCATCAGTGAAGTGGTAGCCGGTCTGTTTGATATGACACCATATGCCATCGAACAGCGCTTCAAACTGCGTACACCTATTTATTCGGAGACGGCAGCCTACGGACATATGGGACGTTCCTCCAAGAAAGTGAAGAAGACCTTCCGCAAGGTGGAGAATGGCGTGGAAAAGGTGAAGACCATGGAAGTGGTACTTTTTCCCTGGGAACGTTCAGACTATGTACCGAAGATCCGCAAGGCGTTCGGTATCAGGTGATCAGAGGTAAGATTTCAGCTCTGTGCTGGTAGTGGTCTTTCGTAAACGCCGGATGGCTCTTTCTTTGATCTGACGAACCCTCTCTTTGGTCAGGTCCAGGCTTTCTGCAATCTCTTCCAGGTTCATTTGTGGTGTACCATTGATACCAAAGTATGCTGCAATGATCTCTCTTTCACGATAGTTGAGCACATTCAGAACCTCTTCGATCTCTTTTTTGAGTGAATCTGATACCAGATCTTTATCAGGGCTGGAACGATCGTCTGTATCGCTCATGGTGTCCAGCATACTACCTTCTTCAGAATCACCCAACGGCGCATCCACAGAAACATGACGATGGTGACCACGGGTTATATCCTTCACCTCATCTTCTTTCATGTGCATGATCTCTGCCAGTTCTTCCAGAGTTGGCTCTCTTTCATATTCCTGTTCCAGTTGCTGCGATAATCTGTTCAACCTGGAATAGCTGCCTACTTTATTCAGCGGCATACGCACCAGCCTGGCCTGTTCTACAATAGCCAGCATGATGCTTTGCCTGATCCACCAAACGGCATAGGAAATGAACTTGAAGCCTTTGGTCTCGTCAAATCTCTTAGCAGCTTTGATCAGTCCAACATTTCCTTCATTGATGAGATCAGAAAGAGACAAACCCTGACCCTGATACTGCTTGGCTACAGATACAACAAAACGAAGATTGGCTTTGGTCAGTTTTTCCAGCGCCTCATCACTTCCTTCCCGGATCTGCCTGGCCAGCGCAGCCTCTTCTTCAGGTGAGATAAGATCTATCCTTGAAATTTCGCTGAGATACTTCTCCAAAGAATCCGAGTCACGGGATGTAATGGAGGCAGTGATCTTCAGTTGGCGCATCAGAGAGGCTGGCTTTTACTAAAGATACGAAAGGGCTGCTATTTTGTTGCAGCCCTTTCAAAAGGTTCAGAAACTTCACACGAAGTTTACTCTTCGTTCTTGGCAGGAGCCTGCGGACGTTCCATCAGCACTTTACGCGACAGTCTGAACTTTCCGGTCTTCTTATCTACCTCCAGCAATTTTACTTTCACTTTTTCACCTTCTTTCAGCACACCCTCCATACTGGGAAGGCGGGTCCAGCTGATCTCAGAGATGTGAAGCAGGCCTTCCTTTCCTGGCAGGAATTCTACGAATGCCCCGAAGTCAACTATCTTCTTGACGGTGCCTTCATACTCTTCACCTACTTCCGGCATGGCAGTTATACCTCTGATGCGAGCCTTGGCTGCCTCAATGCTGGCCTTGTCAGGAGAGGCGATATCAATGATCCCGAATTCACCTACTTCTTCGATGTTGATGGTCGTGTTGGTTTCACGCTGCATCTCCTGGATGATCTTACCTCCAGGTCCGATCACTGCTCCGATGAACTCTCTCGGTATGGTCATCTTCTCAATTCGCGGTACCATAGGCTTGTAATCTTCCCTCGGTGCAGTGATGGTCTTGGCCATCTCGCCCAGGATGTGCAGCCTTCCGTTTCTCGCCTGGTCCAGAGCTTTTTCCAGCACTTCATAGTTCAGCCCATCTACTTTGATGTCCATCTGGGTAGCGGTGATACCATCGGCAGTACCGGTCACTTTGAAGTCCATATCACCCAGGTGGTCTTCATCGCCCAGGATGTCAGACAATACAGCATAGCGGGTCATGCCCGGATCAGAGATCAGACCCATAGCGATACCTGCAACAGGCTTCTTCATCTGCACACCGGCATCCATCAGCGCCATACTTCCGGCACAAACAGTGGCCATGGAAGAAGACCCGTTGGATTCCAGGATCTCTGATACTACACGAATGGTGTAATGATTCTCTTCGGGCAGCATATTCTTCAATGCACGGAGCGCCAGGTTACCATGGCCGATCTCCCTGCGACCAGTTCCTCTTAGTGGACGGGCCTCACCAGTTGAATAGGGAGGGAAGTTATAGTGGAGCAGAAATTTGCTTTCACCTTCGAAGACCACACCATCGATCAGCTGCGAATCCAGCTTGGTACCGAGGGTAACGGAAGTGAGTGACTGTGTTTCACCACGGGTGAATACTGCCGATCCGTGTACGGAAGGAAGGTAGTCCACTTCGGTCCAGATCGGGCGGATCTGATCCAGTGCACGACCATCCAGACGCTTGTGGTCAGCCAGGATCATTTCACGCATGACTTCCCATTCCAGGTCGTGGTAATAACGTTTGGCCAGACCTTCCTTCTCAGCACGCTCTTCTTCAGACATCGTTTCAATGTACTCTGTGATGATGGCTTTGAAGGCATCTGATCTTTCCTGTTTGGCTGTTCCGCCGTAAGCCACAGCCTTTACTTTCTCACGAAGGCTGCTCATGATGGTATCGCGAAGCGCTTCATCATGTACTTCGTGGCTGTAGGTACGTTTGGTGTCCTTACCCAGTTCTGACTGCAAACTGAGCAGCAGTTCACATTGCCTGCGGATGGTTTCATGACCAAACTTGATGGCGCCGAGCATATCTTTTTCGCTCACTTCCTTCATCTCACCTTCCACCATCATGATATTATCAACCGTACCGGCAATGATCATGTCCATATCGCTTTGCTCCATGGCAGAACGGGTGGGGTTGATCACATATTCGCCATTGATGCGACCCACGCGAACTTCACTGACAGGACCTCCGAATGGAATGTCACTGCAGGCAAGTGCAGCAGATGCAGCAAAACCTGCCAGTGCATCAGGCAGAATTTCTTTATCCAGAGAAATCAGGTTAACGATCACCTGGGTATCAGCATGATAGTCTTCAGGAAACAGCGGACGCAAAGCCCGGTCTATAAGGCGGCTGATCAGGATCTCATACTCTGAAGGTCGGGCCTCTCTTTTCAGGAAGCCACCGGGAAAACGGCCGGCAGCAGCGTACATTTCACGGTACTCAACTGTAAGTGGCATAAAATCAATGCCTTCCTTGGCTTCTTTGGCAGAAACTACAGTTGCCAGCAGCATGGTATCACCCATGCGAATCACTACGGAACCATCGGCTTGTTTGGCGAGCTTTCCGGTTTCCAGCATCATGGTTCTGCCGTCGCCAAAATCAAATGTTTTTTGAATCGGATTCATTGTTAGGTATTGTATAAAAAGAAAAAGGGCTATGCAGATACTACTTCCACCACATAGCCCTTTGCAATAAGGTATAGATTATCGTCTGATGTTCAGCCTGGCGATGAGCGCCCGATATCCTTCGATATCCTTCTTCATCAGATAATTCAGGAAACGACGACGCTTACCTACCAGCATCAGCAAGCTGCGCTTGGTGGCATGATCTTTCTTGTTGGCCTGGAGGTGAGAGGTGAGCATATTGATACGCTCTGTAAATATGGCGATCTGCGATTCAACAGAACCGGTGTTCTTTTCAGAGCCGCCAAACTCCTTTACGATCTCTTTCTTTCTTTCTGCAGTTACTGGCATTGGAATACGTACATTTTAAGGCATGCAAAGATACCATCATTTGCCGAAAATGCAAATAGGCAAGCCCTGAGAGCAGAGAATTATTTACCGGTATCCGGCATCATGTAAGCCAGCAGCCGGGCCATTTCGCTGCGCAGGTCTTTGCGTTCTACGATCAGGTCCAGGAAGCCGGTCTCCAGCACGAATTCAGCCTGCTGGAAGCCCTCAGGGAGGTCTTTTTTAATGGTTTCCTTTACTACTCTGGGGCCGGCAAAGCCTATAAGTGCCTTTGGTTCAGCCATATTGATGTCGCCCAGCATGGCATAACTGGCGGTCACCCCGCCTGTAGTGGGGTCTGTCATAAAGGAGATATAAGGTAACCCGTGCCTGGCCAGCTGGGTCAGTTTGGCGCTGGTCTTGGCCATCTGCATCAGCGAGAATCCGGATTCCATCATGCGGGCTCCACCAGATTTGGAGATGATGATAAATGGCAATTTGTGAGAAATGCTATAGTCAATACCCCTGCTGATCCGCTCTCCTACCACGGTTCCCATAGACCCCCCGATGAAAGGAAAATTCATACAGGCTATCACCACTCCCTGTCCTTCAATGGTTCCGTGACCTACACTGATGGCATCAGAATAGCCCGATTTCTTCCGGGCTTCGTCAAGGCGTTTGGAGTAGGGTTTGAGATCCACAAAACCAAGTGCATCGGTGGAAATGATCTCTTCAAACAGCAGTTTGGGTTCTTCATCAAACAGGATCTGAAAATATTCATGAGAACCTACCCTTCCATGGTACCCACAATTCGGGCAGCACCATAGATGGTCTTCATAATCTGTGGTGGTAGTGGTCTTTTTACAGTCAGGGCATTTGAACCAAACCCCTTCCGGTGTATCCTTTTTCTCTCGGGTGGAGGTTTGGATACCTTCCCGCATTCTCTTGAACCAACTCACGTTGCAGTGTTTAAGGACAGGCAGCGGCGGAGATCATCCGTGGCTGCCGGACAAATGTAATGATTCAACCGAATATCAGGCGATGGTGACTTCGTTGCTGAGATATACGTCCTGGATGGCGTTCAGAATGCCTACACCCTCTTTCATGGGGCGCTGGAAGGCCTTCCGTCCACTTATGAGACCCATACCGCCTGCACGCTTGTTCACCACTGCGGTAGCTACTGCTTCAGCCAGGTCACTGGCACCGGAAGATGCACCTCCGGAGTTGATGAGACCTGCCCTGCCCATATAACAATTGGCCACCTGGTAGCGGCACAGGTCAATGGGATGGTCTGTGGTCAGCTCAGTATAGATGCGCTTATCATTCTTGCCGTAAGCAGATTCCTTGGTGTTCAGTGCCAGGTAACCGCCGTTGTTCTCCGGCAGTTTCTGCTTGATGATATCTGCTTCAATGGTCACACCGAGGTGGTTAGCCTGTCCGGTCAGGTCGGCACTCACATGATAGTCAACACCATCTTTCTTGAATCCCGGGTTACGGAGGTAACACCACAGAATAGTAGCCATACCCAGTTCGTGGGCGTATTCAAAAGCACGTGCCACTTCCTGAAGCTGGCGGGTGCTTTCATCAGATCCGAAGTAGATGGTCGCTCCTACGGCCACAGCACCCAGATCCCAGCTGGCCTTGATGGAGGCGAACATGATCTGGTCGAATTTATTGGGATAGCTCAGAAATTCGTTGTGGTTGATCTTTACGATGAAAGGGATCTTATGTGCGTATTTACGGCTTACGGTTCCGAGTGCACCGAAAGTGGTAGCAACGGCATTACATCCACCTTCTATACCCAGTTTGATGATATTTTCGGGGTCGAAATAGATCGGGTTGGCGGCAAATGATGCTCCGGCACTGTGCTCAATTCCCTGATCGACCGGGAGTATGCTCAGGTAACCGGAGTTGGCCAGCCTGCCATTGCCAAATAATGTCTGCAGGCTGCGCAGCACCTGGGGGTTGCGGTCGCTCTGCATCCAGACACGATCTACAAAATCGTTACCGGGTAGGTGAAGATCTTTTTTGCTGATGGTCTTACACTCATGGTTTAGCAGGTATTCGGCTTTCTCGCCCAACAGACTGCTGATATTACTGATAGACATAATTGTTTGCTTTAGGTTTCGGGTACGGGCAAAGATAAGATGCACCAACCGGATGCAAAAGAAAACGGGCACCGCTTGCGGTGCCCGTTGAAAATCAGTTGTTTCTGTTATTCTGCGAAGTCCAGTTCACCCATGATGTGCTGGCAGTTAGCCATCTTATCCACGATGAACAGTACATAGCGGATGTCCACATTGATGGTGCGGTTCATCTTCGGATCGAAAACATAATCGCCCGGAGTACCCTCATAATTGCCATCGAATGCCAGACCGATCATGTCGCCACGGCGGTTCATGATGGGGCTTCCGCTGTTTCCGCCGGTAATGTCATTATCAGACAGGAAACAAACGGGTACATCTCCGGTCTCATCGGCATACCTGCCAAAATCACCCGCTTTGTACAGGTTGAACAGGGCATCGGGTACCATGAATTCTTCGTCGTTGTTATCCATCTTCTCGATGACGCCATCCAGGTAGGTCTGCCAGTGGTAATTCACGGCATCTTTCGGACTGTAATCCCAAACCTTACCGTAGGTCAGTCGCATGCTGAAGTTGGCATCCGGATAGAAGGCCTTGTCAGGATGCATCTTCATGGTAGCAGCTGTATATTCCCGGTTGAGTCGGGACAGCTCACGACGATTACCCCTGAAATCTGCCAGCTTGGCCAGACCTTCTTCATTGATATTGGTGAACAGCCTGTACACCTGATCGTTCTGCAGGGTCTTCAGTTTGGGCTTGGCCAGGAAGGCATTCAGCCTGGATTCGCTGGTCACAATACTGGTAGCAAAAGCATTCTTTGCCCAGTTGGTGATCTTTTCATCATCATTCATGCCCTGAGCAGTTGCCAGGATATTCTTGAGCGATTCGGGCTTCTGTGCTTCAGGCAGGTTGTTGTTCATGACGATCAGCATGGAGGTGACCACATCACGTTCAATGTTGCCGTACATGGTGGGCCATGCTTCCTGACCGGCTGCCTGGATCTCGGCGATCACGGCATCCTTGTCTTCCTTAGATGCTTTCTTGTCTGCCAGCAGCGGCTCCAGCCCCTGCAGGGTCAGAGCGATACCGGCCGTGGAAGGCAGAATGACCGCATAGCGCTTATAATAGAATTCCCGGTTGATGGCACTCAGTGCACCATATACAGAGGCGTATTCATCCATCAGGCCGCCATACATCTCTTGGGTGTTCTTATCCTGACGAGCCAGCCAGTTATTAAATGCTTTCTCTTCAGCTTCTTTTACAGCCACCGCATCCAGTACACGGGTCATACCTTCTATTTGCCCGGTATAGAGTTTAAGCACATTCATGTAGCTGGCATAATCAGGAGAAAGTTCCAGGCGAACGGCATCACTCTTGTCCATTTCCACTTTCATGGCATCTGTAACTGCCTTGAACATGTCTATCTGGGCCGGATTGGTCTCATAGATGACTTCTTTCATGGCCCAGCTGGTCAGGTAACGGTTGGTAGAGCCGGGAAAGCCCATGATCATGGCAGGATCACCTTCCTGGATACCGCTGATATCGATCTTGAGGTGGCGCTTAGGATGATAGGGCTTGTTGTTTTCGCTGTATTCAGCAGGTTCATTGCTGGCATCTGCATAGACACGGAAGATGCTGAAATCGCCGGTATGACGAGGCCATTCCCAGTTGTCAGTATCTCCGCCATACTTTCCGATAGACTGTGGAGGTACACCCACCAGACGCACATCATTGTAACGTTTGCGGTAGAAGATGTAATACTGGTTGCCGTTGTACATACTTTTGATCTCTACGCCCAGGCCTGAAGAAACTTCTTCACGGGCAGTGATCCGGTCTATGATCTCACGTACCTTCATGCCACGTGCACTCTCGTCCAGGTCTTTAACCAATGGCAGGATGGAATCTGTAATGTTATCGGCACGAACCAGTAATTCAATATACAAACCCTCTATCGGGATCTCCTCATCATAGGAGCCTGCCCAGAATCCGTTGTCCAGGTAATTGTGTTCGGTAGTGCTTGCTCCGGCCACCGCATCATAACCGCAATGGTGGTTAGTGAATACCAGGCCGTTGGCAGACACGAATTCGCCGGTACAAAAACCGCCAAATACCATTACGGCATCTTTCAGAGAAGGCTTATCCAGGCTGTAGATATCTTCAGCTTCCAGCTCAAAGCCGATCTTCTTCATCTCTTGGATGTTCATATTGGTGAT
>Ga0116164_10003307_pt1 | contig 11099 bp, 8 predicted proteins | sample AD_UKC109_MetaG_FD_89888 | JGI IMG/M metagenome (GOLD analysis project Ga0116164, IMG submission 89888) | Active sludge microbial communities of municipal wastewater-treating anaerobic digesters from Hong Kong - AD_UKC109_MetaG | ecosystem: Engineered > Bioreactor > Anaerobic > Digestate... | reverse complement strand
CTTAACGAACCGCTGTATACGTGAACCGTACGTACAGTGGTGTGAGAGGCTCTCCCCGTCAGCCAAGGCTGGCGGGGCAGTCTACTCGATTGTGCGTTCGTGCTTTATTTTTCTTTTCGTTTTAGTCTTCATTTTCTATGTCCTCCTGTGCGGTGGGGCATTTTTTAAAATTTCTCTTTTCTCGGGCAGGGACTTGGAAGCTCTTTTGCAGGTTTTGGCTGTGCGTTGGCATTGAGCGACCTGCAAATGTGCTTTCAAGTGTGCGTTGACTATATGAAGTATCTGAAGTCATAAGCTTTAGTTCCAAGTTCTTCCAGTTGTTTGCCCATCACAGAAAGTCTTTTAGAGAAGTCAATTGTTACTGGCATTGTCTTGTATAACTCCGCTCCGTTCCAATTCATCTTTGTTAGTTTCAAGATGTCGTTTGCTACTGTTTCAATTGGATCTGTACCTCTGAAACGCTTTATTAACAAAGGTGTCGGAACGCCTCTTTTACCTTGATAGTATGGCTTTGATAATTCATTGCTTTGCACCAATCCATGAGTCCAAAGTAAAAAGCTGAATTCGTCTAGTTGAATTATAGTTCCTCTTTCAATTGGATAGCGATTGAAATCATGTTTGCCTGTTGTATGATTCTTTTTAAGTTTAATTGCTCGCCAATTGCTGAATTGTTGAATCTGTAGAAGCTCAATATTGTCAATACCTTCAAGGGCATTGCAAATGCCATCTATCTCGTCACGAGTGTAATGAGAAGTCTTGTGCAGCACTAATTTTTTAAGACCGATTACAGGGTCTATTTTATGATAAGTGTTTCTGATATTCGTAACTAACCTAAATGCATCGTCTTTACTCATGGAAGGATTTTTACCAATCATAAATGGTTTTTCAATGGGTTGCAGTAGAAAACGTAAACCGTTACCATTGCCATCAAAAATTTGACTACTTCCTAAAACCACCTTGTTTTTTGCATTTTGTCGAATAGCATAGCCTAAGCCAACAAAAGCTGTTTCTGTGTTATCTGTTTTTACCTTCCAAGGTGTGCCATTAGACTTAACATAGATACCTAGGGATAACCACCATTTTACTTTTGCCTGGTCATTGTAGTCTATGGACTTATCTTCTATAAATTGAAGTCTTAATCCTTTTTTAACAGCATATAATTTAAGAGAATCGTGAAGATCGAAATAGGTGGTTTCGTTTTTAAGCTCTCTAAATTTTTTCCAAGTATTTGGAATGTAAATTGCCACACAGTCTATCTCGTTTCGTTTTAAGGATAGCGCATCAATACTCCTTTTAATGTGTTCGTAAAACTGAATAGCAGAATATTGACTTACTGCTTGACTGTTGATTGTAACAACATATTCACTTTGGGCCGAGTTAGGAATTACCAAATGCTTTTTATAAACAGCATCAAATCCCGGGTAGGCTTTAAGATATTCCTTTTCTGTGGTAGGACTAACTGGTTTTAATAACGATTCTAAGTGTGATTTTACTTTTTCGAAACCAGAGTCAGGAGCAATGATTGCCATCTGAATTTTTGAAACAACATTATTGACACCAAAACTTTCTTCCAAGGGACCTAAAAGTTTTAAGCCATTAATTGGATGAATAGACTGTTTTGTTTCGTCCTGATGGTGAAAGTAAATCAATGGCTCATTTGCTTTAGCGTAGTTATCAAAACAAAAGAACTTCCCCATTTGCTGAGCTGCTGTTGCGTAAAATTCAGAAAGTTTGATTTCAAAATCACCTAACCGAAAAGACAAGTCAGTATTTCTTCGCTTTAATTCTTTAAACCAAAAATGCACCTTGTCACCATACTTGTTATTCCAGCGATTAGATGTAATGGTATTAGTTAGGTTTTGAGCAATTAATCTATCTGGTTCAGCTCCTGTTGATGTTTGTATGTGAATAGTGGGGCATATTAGGAGGAAGAGAGCTTTGTTTACAAATTCTACTTTAAACTCGAAAGCTTCAAAGACCTGATAGCCCTGTGGAATTCTAAAATTCATCCATTTTGGAATACCATTAATTTCATCTTGGCTTAAAGGATGATTGACCGAAAACACTTTCCTGATATTTCTGCCTCTGCTAAATAGTGCTAAACCATAATCATTGACTAGGGACTTTTCAATCAACTCATAGAGCATTCCAATGTAGAAGGAATCAGGTTGATAAAATAGATAATCCGGAATGTCAACTAATTTTATCTCATCTGTGAGGTAGTCTTTGAAAACTTGTTTGATTTCATTTTCATCACCAAACAATGATAACGTTTCTCCTTTACTGAATGCTGCCACAATGTTAGAGTCCAGCAATATTTCCCTTAACCTTTTCCATTTGCCTTTTCCGTTGACGTTTGTCTTGGTTGAAAAGATGCTCTTGGGAAAGTATTTCGCTTTTATAGCGTTCAGAAGAATGGGGGTGGTATTGGATTGATTTTGAGTAAGTCGAAATGGCTGTTTTTGTTGGAATCGATCCTCTGCTATTGAATCAATTTGCTTGTTTTCTAATCCGCAGACTGAGTAAATTTCGTGAAGAAAATAGTCGAAACTATCAATGACCATAAAACCTGATCGCTGATTTTGATCGTTAGCTTTTTCAATGATTCTTGTTAGGCGTTCATTGGGGACAACCTCCTTTGGAATACACCAAACCAATCCTTTCGGGAATGTATTGGGTTTCTCCAATGCTTTTTCTAGTGTTTGTAAAACTGATTCATCACTTCCCGAATAACCTACTACCAAAAGACCTCTCCGACTTGAAGAACTTAAAAAATAGTTGTGCAGGTTTTCCTCTAATCTTTGCAGCTCTGAATCAGTGTTTTGTAAAGCATCATAGCGAAAGTCACCGTGAAGTTTGACCACAGTAGGAATATCACTTCTGAAATTTTGAACTGACTTTGAATTTTCAGGAGAAACAACCTGATAACTTATATCCATTTTGCTAATGGCTCTTTCTATCAAGTCATCAAAATTGGTTGTCCAAACTGTATTTACTTTTTTCTCTTCTACCAAAACCGATAGGCACATGAAACCAATTGATGGTTTTTTGTCCCTAACCAAGCTGCTCAGAAACTCTTGCCTCACCAATGGATCTGGGTAGCATTTTTCGAAATAATAGGAATATGGATTGGCAACATTTGCATCTTCTTCGGCAAAGTAGCTTTGAATGACTTTCTTATTGTCTTCAACTTTTAAGTCCTGAAACTTTTTACCATTAATTTTTCCGCTTACGCTCAACAACTCCCTTTTGAATTGCCATACCAAATCACTACCCGAATGAATGCCTGAAGAAATAGATGCACCTGCTCCAAGAAACAAATCAAATGATTGATTTGGAAGAACCTTGAAGCTCCTTAGAAAAGTGTCTTTGTCTATTCTTTTCATACCTAAACTTTTTGAACCTCCTTTTCTTTCGGCTCCAACGCCTCCCTTAACACCTGCTGCAAAAGCAACTCATTTTGCTGCTGACTTTCTTTGATACTCATCTCCAATTCATCGCAATACTGCATCAACTCATCCAGCTTGGCGACTATGCGTTGTTGTTCTGAGAGTGGGGGAAGTGGGATTACAAATTGTTCTAAGTTGTACTTTGGCAACCCCTCACGACCAGCTCCTGTAGTAGAACTAAATATGTATTGTTGAATCAATGGTGACAGTATAAGCTTGTGCATAAATGAATTGTCACATAATAGTGGTCTTACAATACAGACGTGCTGACTCACATTTCCTTCTGTGAACTCTATTGGAACTAATGCACAACGACCTAAAGAACCTCCTGTAATATTCAGAAGAATGTCGTTTGGTATAACCACTGTTCCATTCATCTTTTCTTGAACCTTTTCTGAGACATATTTGATGTCATCATAAACAAGTCCATTATCATGAACATTCTGTGACCTGAAAAAAGGAAAGCCTTGATCGGCATAATTGCTTCCTTTTGGAGTACTTCCTGAACCAATTTTTTCGCAAATCTCCCCCAACCTGCACCACACCCAATTTTCGGGTATTGTAAAGGGAGTTTCGTCTTCGGTGATGGGAGGAAGAGGTTTCTGTTTCTTTATTTTCTTTTCCTTAATCAATCGCTCTTTCTCGGCTTTGATTTTTTCTAAAAGCACCGAAGCAGGTTCGTCATTGGGGTCTTGTGGTACAATTTCCCCTGCATGGCTTCCCGCAAAAAGGCCTGACGGAGTTGCTTTACTAAATCGAGTTGGTGGGTGAGTTCGGTGGAGATTTCGCCACTCTTGTTTTTAAGAATAAAAAACTTTTCTGCAATCTCAATGAATTCATCAAAGCCTATTATATCCTTTAATTCTTCAAGACTATTTACATTTTCCAAATAATTTAAAAATGCAACAATTCTTTTCTGTTCATTCAATTCTGGGACAGGAATAGGAATCAGTTTGATTTTTTTCTGATTCACGATAGGTAAGGTTGTTTGAAATAAATCCATATAAAAGTGATGCCTATTTGCAAGTAAATAGTAATAGCAGTATTCTGTCAGAAGTTTTTCTTCATTTAGTTCTATCCCTGTAATTTGTTGGTTGGAAGAAGCTTCATGGTTCAAAATAGCAATTCGACCAACATCCCCAATTGCATTAATCAAGATTGAATTTGCCTTGTAAACAGTAACTTGACCCTTGTCATAGGCAAATTTTGAAAGTTTACTTTCTGCCTTTTCCAAATACTTTTTATCTCCAATTTCATTTGGTTTAAACCAGTCTATGAATTCATCTTCATAGTATTTTTTCTCATTTTTGGAAGGTGTTTTCCCAGTTTTAATGTCGTTTAGTAAGTCTCCAAGCTCAAACACTTCACAATTGGCAAAAAGTCTAGAAAAAATAAATTTTGCCGTTTGTGTTAAATAACTACTCTCTTTCTGTCTATATATTTCAGCTGTACTTAGTGTCATTGAACAGCTTCTTTTATGTTGTTCAACAAATCATGGCTTTTGGAAAAGCTCTTATCCAACATATCCATTAATTCGGAACTATTGTAGATGATTTCTTCTTCCTGCTTGGTGGGGTTCTTGATGTCCAAATCATAGTTGCGGTCTATGATGGTTTGGATGTCCACCTTCCAGCAGACTTCACTTTCCTTACGGTTATTCCACCACTTTTTAATCGGGTCAAACTCTTTGAGTTGCAGCGGTCGAGTTTTGTTGTAGGCTTTTTGTCCTTCGGGCAAGCGGTGTTCGTAATACCACACTTCTTTGGTGGGTGTGCCTTTGGTAAAAAACAAGAGGTTGGTGGCGACTGTGGCATAGGGCTGAAACACGGAGTTGGGCAAACGGATAATGGTGTGCAAATTGCACTCTTCCAATAGCCGTTGGCGTATCCGTTGCTTTACGCCATCCCCGGTCAGGGAGCCATCCGGTAATACAATGCCTGCTCGTCCGCCATTTTTCAGCAAATGAATCATCAAGACCAAAAAGAGGTCGGCACTTTCTTTTGTTCGGTAATTTTGCGGAAAATTGTTTTCGTTGTTATTAGCTACAATGCCCCCAAAAGGCGGGTTCGCCAGTATGGCATTTACTCGGTTTTTCTCGGTGTAGTTGCTTAGCGGTTGGTCCAAACTATCACGGAAGCTAATGTTCGGCACTTCCATGTCGTGCAAAATCAGGTTGGTTGTTGCCAGCAAATACGGAAGGGGCTTGTATTCCCAACCAATAATGTTTTTGGCAATGCTTTCCCGTTCTTCTACACTGTTGGCTTGGGTTTTCAAATGCTCAATGGCAGCCGTTAAATAACCACCCGTTCCACAACTTGGGTCAAGAATCTTTTCGCCCAATTGCGGATTGATTATTTCGCAGATAAACTCGGTAATGGCTCTGGGTGTGTAGAACTCCCCACTTTTACCCGCACTTTGCAGTTCCTTTAAAATGGTTTCGTAGAGCTCGCCAAAGGCATGGCGGTCTTTGGCAATGTTGAAGTCAATTTCGTTGAGCTTGTTCAACACCTTGCGGATGTTGATGCCGCTTTTCATGTAGTTGTTGTTGCCTTCGAACACCTCACGAACAATCAACGCCCGTTTGTTCGCCAAATCATCACTCATACCCACTTTCAGGTTTTTGAGTGTAGGAAATAACTTTTGGTCAACGAACTGTTGCAGCTCATCACCCGTCATGCCCTCGTCATCACCTGCCCAGGCTTCCCAATGCAGTTCATCAGGAATAGGACTTACGTATTCGTCATTGAGCACTTCCAGTTCTTTGTCTTTATCGGAGAATATTTTGAGAAACAGCATCCATCCCAACTGTTCTATGCGTTGTGCATCACCATTCAACCCAGTGTCTTGCCACATGATTTTACGGATGCTGTCTATGATTCCTTTTAGGTTTGCCATTTATATCGGTTTCTGTAGTTCTAAAATATTAATTGGTTGAGCCAGTACTTTTACACCTTGTGGCGAAGCTCCGGTAGTGAATATGGTTTGCCAGAATTGATAATTCTGTTTACCGCCAAATACCGTGGACGAAAGTGTATTGTTAGTCCAAAGCGGCAAAAGCGAGAGATTCTTTGCATAGTTTCTGATGTTTGTCCAAAGTGTTTCAGAAAACTCATATTGAAATAATTTCTTTTCATCAACAGGAACACCTTGTGCCACCAAATGGTATTGTACAATCTGACTCAAATATTTAAGCCAGTTATACATGATTTCTTCTTTCGCCATTCGATAGGCTCTAACGTGTTCCAACGGAATATCTTCCCCTTTTTGAATCTTGCTTTCAATCTGGGATGTACCAATGTCTAAGTCAAACTGGTCAATGAAAATTTCCTCTGCAATGATGTTCATTAAATGAACGATTTGAGCCTTTTCAAGGCTTCTTGGGTTGGAGCCTTCTTCCAATTTGTGAGAAATAGGAATTTCTAATAAGTCTTGGTAAATGAAGAAGGAATAGAAAGTCTTTTCAATCGAACTATAAGAGATGGGTTTTTCTTTTGCCCTTCCGCCTAAATCCACAAATTCCATGAGTTTGTTGTCAGAATTTCGGGTTACTGCATCTCTGACCGAATCGAGGATGTACCTCTTTAATTCACGGGACTCCCCTTTAAAATAATTGGTCAATTCACGTTCTGAGAAGTTGAGATTATCCGCTTCCAGATTGTGTTCTTTTTGGTAGCGTTCCACTCGGTCAATGTATAGAGTGTTACCTAAATGGCGTTGAATCGATTTGTCAAAAGCTACCTGACGAAGGGTTGTTCCAGCTCTAAAATTTGTGAGTATGATTCTATCTTCATCTGGATTGATAAAAATCCTAACAGGTAATTCTGAAACTCCTAAAAGCACTTGTGCTGCTGCTTTGTGCTGACCGTCAAAAATTTTGACTTTCGATTCTGAGTTTTCTGAAATATCAATCCAGCCTAACTGGATATGCAATTGCGGATTTCCATAATAGAATTCATCTATTAGTTTCGAAATATTACTACCAATAGAACGTGGGTTGATTTTATCATCATGGAATACGAAATCAAGAGGAAGTACAGCAAAAAAGTATTCGAGACCGCTCAGCTTATCCTTGTAAACTGGAGCTTTTATGACCTCTGATTTTCCTGATTGTGCCAAAGAATAAAGAATGTGTTCATTTTCTCTCCGGAATTTCAATGCATGCTTGGAACCACCTTTAGTTTTGATTACATCATCAAGATTAGGACTTCTGTCCTCAGCTTCTTGAATAGTGTCTTGTAGTTTTTTAAATCGATGAAGAATGCGAGCAAGTTTTAAGTCAGATGCTTGTTTGGATCGATTTGCTGATGCAAAAGTGAGCGCAAAATTGCTTGGATCATCTTTGCCACCAAGCTTTGATGGTACTACATGGTCAATATCCAAAATGTCTTTATGTAACTCTAAATCAATGGCCTCTTCTGAGATAAAACAAACGCCACTCTGAATATCCCAGAGTTGCTGAATTAAATCCTTGCGTTCTTCTGGCTTAAGCCTCCCTAAATAGTTTGATGCCATTATGCTCCTGTTTTATAAAGTTCTTGTTCCAATTCTTTTACTGCTTCTATGTATTTGGCTTTGCTGCCAAACTGTTTGATGATTTCCAAAGGAGAACCATAATCTGTGAGTGGTTTTACCTTCAAAATGTCCATGCTTTCAATGTTGGTTACTCCTTCGTCTGCATATTTATCCAGTAGCGTTTCCAAGACCTTTCGGGCTTGTTCACCATACTTGGTGAAGTAGTCTCGCTTCTTCACATTGTTCGCTCGTTCTTTTCGGGTTAGTGGTGGTTGTTCAAATGCTACGTGACAGATTAGGTCGAATAAATCTACTTCACGATTTACCGCATCTCTTAGTGCTTCAATCAACACACCTTGGTCTTCTAATTCTTTGATGATGACTTCTTTTTTATCTGTACTATTCCAACGGTTCAGAAAATCATCCAATGAAGCGTATTGTCCTTTTATTAGGTCTTTGGTATGGTCTTTCAAACTTGTGGTAATAGGTTTGCCGTTGTTGTCGAAATACATTTCACGGCTTATTAATACGGAAACATCAACACCATTTACATAAACCTTTTCTCTAGGCTCATGAACCTTATCTGTTGGTGTCTGCGGTTCAGGATATCTGATTTCAGGTTCTATTTCAATTTCCTCTCCTGTTTCTTCGTCAATGATAGGCGTGTCAATGTTTTCTTCTTCATCCACAATGCCACCAAGGTCTGTTTCTTCCGAAACAGGCTTCACTCGGATTGGATCACCATCAAAGTCTTTATCCGCAAATAAGTCCGTGACGTTTCTAAAGTCGAGAATAGTGAAATACATTTTGCCAAACTCTTCATTGATTCGGGTTCCTCTACCCACAATCTGCTTGAACTTGGTCATTGATTTTATCTCCGCATCTAACACTATGACTTTGCAGGTTTGAGCATCTACACCAGTCGTCATCAACTCAGACGTAGTGGCAATGACAGGATAGGTTTCTTCAGGATTGATGAAGTTGTCCAGTTCTCGCTTTCCTTCATCATTATCGCCTGTAATCTGCATGATGTACTTGTAGTTTTGAGCTACTAAGTCTGCATTTAGATTTGAAAGGGCAGAACGCATTCGTTCTGCATGGTCAATGTCGGTGCAGAAAACAATGGTTTTGGCAAAACGGTCATAACCTTTTAAGAACTCAGTGAGTTTTCTCGCCACCGCCTGTGTTCGTTCTTCAATTACCAGATTTCGGTCAAAGTCCTTTCGGTTGTATATGCGGTCCTCAACTTCATTTCCTTCTTTGTCCGTTTTGCCTTGTTCTGGTCGCCAACCTTCTGCATCAACATTTAGGTTTACACGAACAACTCGGTAGGGAGCAAGGAAACCATCATCAATTCCTTGTTTCAAAGAGTAGGTGTAAAGAGGGTCGCCAAAATATTCACTGTTTGAAACTTCATTGGTTTCTTTTGGTGTTGCGGTCAGACCAATATGTGTTGCTTTTTTGAAATAGGTCAGGATTTCTCTCCAAGCACTGTCTTCTTTTGCACTTCCTCTGTGGCACTCGTCAATGACAATCAAGTCGAAGAATTCAGGCGAGAACTGTTTGTACGCATTTGCCTGTTCGTCAGCCCCAGCCAAGCCTTGATATAAAGCCAAATACACCTCATAGCTTTTGTCAATCATGCGGTGTTTTACCACCGTCATTTTGTCCTTGAAGTGTTTAAAGTCTCCTCTTCGTGTTTGGTCAATCAATGCGTTTCTGTCAGCCAAAAACAGGATTCTTTTTTTCTTTCCGCTCTTCCAAAGTCGGTGGATGATTTGAAAAGCTGTGTAGGTTTTTCCCGTTCCGGTTGCCATCACCAACAGAATTCTGTCTTGTCCTTTGGCAATAGCTTCAACGGTTCTGTTGACCGCAATTTGTTGGTAGTATCTTGGGCTTCTGCCACTTCCGTCAAAGTAGTAATCTTGGGCAACTACCTTTTCAGCTTCAGATGTTTCAATGCCTTTGTATTTCTTGTATTTCTGCCACAACTCTTCAGGAGTTGGGAAGCTGTCAATGTTTAGTTCAGTTTCAACATTTCCATCTGTTGCGGTTCGGTCATGAAAAATAAATCCGTCACCGTTGCTGCTGAACACACAAGGAATGTCCAATATTTTTGCATAGTCCAAAGCTTGTTGAATACCTGCTCTAACCGAATGCTTGTTGTCTTTTGCTTCAACAATTGCAATCGGAATATTTGGTTTGTAGTAGAGAATATAGTCAGCCCGTTTTCTCGCACCTCTTGCAGTCATTTTGCCCCTTACATAGATTTTGCCGTCCGTGAATGAAACTTCCTCTAAAAGCTGTGTCAATTTATCCCAACCTGATTTTTCAATCGCAGGAGTAATGAACTTGGTGCAAATATCTCTTTCTGATAGTGTTTTCTTATTCATGCTCAGATTGAATTAATTCTTTGGGATCAACATCAAGGATTTTGGCAATTTCAAAAAGTACTTCCAATCTTGGTTGTTGTCTGTTCTGCACATAGGAGTTTACCATGTTGTAACTCTTCCCCAGTTTTTCAGCCAGCCAAGTCTGTTTAATCCCTTTGTCTGCAAGCACTTCCTTAATTCGATTCATTGCTGTCAAATTATTCTGGTCTAAATTACAATTATATCTCAAATAATAAGATACAAACTGATAGTTATTGTTGGTAGAGTGTGGGAGATTTGGCTCTTTTGCAAAGCTTGGGTTGCGGGTTGGCTTGTGCGGCTTTGCAAATGTGCCAAATGCGGGTTGGCAGAGAAATTTTAAAAATTGCGAAGCGGGGGAAATAGAAATCTTGTCATTCTTAGTCGAATGATTAAAGCACGGTTCAGTCGGTTTGTCTGTCCAGTTGCTCCATATGGTTCTTATTTCAGTTTCACTTCTTGTCAATGTTCAGGTGTCCTATTTTTGCATGACGCACAACGGTTACGTATATGAAACGTTTGGCATTTCGAAGCACTTTCCTGTCAAGTTACAAATACTTTTGATACGGGCTGAAACGTTCATTAACCCGCTAACTGCCAAATGTTTTATATACGATGTGTGCGCCCTGCATGAGCAGAGCGCACCTGCTGCAAGCAACAGTAAAATTTCAAAATTACAAATAATTTTGGTTAAACAATGCTCTAAGCAGGTGTATTTTTCCAGGGG
>Ga0116164_10003306_pt1 | contig 11101 bp, 7 predicted proteins | sample AD_UKC109_MetaG_FD_89888 | JGI IMG/M metagenome (GOLD analysis project Ga0116164, IMG submission 89888) | Active sludge microbial communities of municipal wastewater-treating anaerobic digesters from Hong Kong - AD_UKC109_MetaG | ecosystem: Engineered > Bioreactor > Anaerobic > Digestate... | reverse complement strand
TGGAGGTCAATCCCGGCGGCAAGGTCGACACAGGCATCGCAGTCATCTCCAATTTCTACCAGACCGGCGGCGGCAACTACAACCTCAACGCGCTGTTCAGCTATTTCGGCGCATTCCCCGAACAGTGGATACTCACCGATGACGGCACCGCCGTGTACGGCTCCGTGACCGACGAAACGAAGACCGCGCTTGCCGCGGTCGCCGGCTTGGTCGAAGAGGGCGTCATCAACGCCTCGATGGCCGTCATGGATAGCGACCAGTGCTACGAGCTGCTTGCCAACGACGAGTGCGGCATGTTCTTCGGCGCATGGTGGAGCGGCCAGTGGCCGGTTGTCAATCTGCTGGGCGGCATGGACGATTCCGCCACATTCGTGCCGGTTTTAGCGCCGCTCAACGCCACGACCAATACGCTGGATGTCTGCGGCAAGAGCCCGACGAACACCTATGTGGTTGTGAAGAAGGGCTGCTCCGAAGAGGTGAAGGAAGCGGTCGTCAAGACGATCAATTATCAGTACGATCTGGATCAATCGCAGGCCGAGGGCGTACGGCCCAACGGGATGGATTCCAACTTCTCGTGGCACTACTATCCCATCAACGTACTGCACTGCGACTATGACGCAAAGGAACGCCAGATCGGCAATGTGATGAAAGTCATCGCCGGCGAGATGGATTATGACGATCTCTGCGGCGACGGCAAAACATGGTACACCGGCTACACAACGGTGCTGGCGGATGGCTTCCGCGCGGCGTTTGACACCAACCTGGCGACGGCCAATGCCTGGGGCTGGGCCACCGGCGCGCTGTGCGTGCAATCCGCCGGAGACACCGTGAATATGTTCCCCGCCGCCACCTATGCCGACACATCCTCCATGGAACGTCTCTGGACCGCGATGGAGACGCTGGAAGAGGAATATTTCCTCAAGGTTATCACCGGCGAGGAATCGCTGGACGGCTGGGACGATTTCGTAAGCGAATGGAACGATCTGGGCGGCACCAAAATCACCGCCGAGGTGAACGAATACCTGGCTGGGGAATAACAAACGGCTGAACGCAGCATCGAAACACGATGCCTCCGGGCATGGTAAATGCCCGGAGGCAAATTTATACTGTAAAGCTGCCGATCCTATCCGGTTTTCACCTGCGCCGATGCAGGCATAACGGCGGTTTTCGCGCACAGGAGGACGTTCCATGCGAACCATCAGAACCCGCGGCCGCAAGGTCACCATCCATGAAACGTGGCCGTATCATCTGCTTGTCCTGCCGGGCCTGGCGGTGATCGTTATTTTTACGATCGTACCATTTCTGGGGAATGTCATCGCGTTTCAGGATTTCAAACCAATTCTGGGGATATTCAAATCGAAATGGATCGGTTTTGAAAACTTCACCTATATGTTCAAGCTGAAAGACACATGGCGTATCTTTCGCAATTCGCTGATCATCGCGTCCAGCAAATTAATCCTGACGCTGCTGGCGTCTATCTTTTTTTCGCTGCTGCTGCACGAAACCTTCAGCATAAAAATGAAAAAAACCGTGCAAACCATCTGCTTCCTGCCGCACTTTCTTTCCTGGGTCATCCTGGCGACGATCTTTCGGAATATTTTCGGCGACGGCGGACTTCTCAATACAATGCTGATGAACATGGGCATCGTATCCCAGGATATCAACTTCCTCGGCTCCAACGCCTGGTTCCGGCAGCTCCTGATATCCACCGACGTATGGAAGGAATTCGGCTATGGCGCGATTATCTTCCTCGCGGCGCTGGCGGGAATCAATCAGGAGATCTACGAGGCTGCGGATATCGACGGCGCCGGGCGGCTCGCGAAGATCCGCCACATCACCCTTCCCAGCATCGTAATCACGATTGTGCTGGTCGCAACGCTGAATCTCGCCAATATTCTCAACGCGGGATTTGACCAGGTATACAACCTGTACAGCCCCATTGTATACGAAAGCGGTGATATTATTGATACCTACGTTTACCGGATGAGTTTCGTAAACGCGCAGTATTCGCTTGCGACGGCAGTCGGCCTGCTGAAATCGGCCATCAGCTTTATCATGATCAGCATATCCTACTTCCTCGCGTATCGATTTGCGGGGTACAGGCTGTTTTAGCGCAGCGCCGCATACCGCGGCCCTCATCACACGACGGCGCCGCTCCGGCAGTTCCCATGAACGGCATGATCCCCATCTGACCAGGGAGGCAAGAACGATGAAACGGTATCATTCGCTGGAAAACACAATATTTGAAACGATCGTCATGATCCTGCTGATCCTTACCGGCCTGTTTTCTCTGCTGCCGCTTTTACATATCATTTCGTTGTCGTTCAGCAGCAAGACGGCCGCTCTGGCAGGCTGGGTGTACATCTGGCCGGTGGATTGGACAACGAGCGCATATACGACGCTGTTGGAGGACAACCGCTTTTCACAAGCGATACTGGTATCGTTTGAACGCGTTTTGCTGGGCGGCGGCATCAACTTTATCCTGACGATTTGCACGGCGTATCCCCTGTCGCTTGAAAGGGAGCAGTTCCCGGGCAGGCAGGTTTATATCTGGATTTTCGTTTTTGCCATGCTGTTTGGCGGAAGCCTTGTTCCCTGGTATTTTGTGATCAAATCTGCGGGGCTGATCGACACCATCTGGGCGCTGGTCATTCCCAGCGGATTGCCCGTGTACAATATGATCCTGCTTCTGAATTTCTTCCGCAACGAGCCGCAGAGCATTAAGGAAGCCGCCATCATCGATGGCGTGAACCAATTCCAGCTGATGACGCGTATCTTTGTGCCGCTGGCCGTGCCCGCCATCGCGACGGTGACCGTGTTCAGCGTCGTATGGCACTGGAACAATTTCTTCGACGGCATGTTATTGATTTCCACCCCGGCCAAAATTCCGCTGCAAACCTATATTCAAACGCTGACGAATGCCAATTTCACCATCACCTCCTCGTCCATGACACAGGAAGAGTTGGAAGCGCTGACATCGCTGAAAACCTTCAACGCCGCAAAGATCGTAGTCGCAGCGATACCGGTCGCTGTGTTCTATCCGTTCATGCAGCGGTTTTTCGTCAGCGGAATTACCCTGGGTTCCGTTAAGGGATAAATGCCGGCATAGCAAAGGAGACAGTCTCATGAATCAGGTAACGATCGATTTCAATCACTCCAAGGGAACCATCAATCGGAATATATACGGCCATTTTATCGAGCATATCGGCGGCGTAATCTATAACGGGCTATGGGTTGGCGAGGACAGCCCCATCGAAAATATCCGCGGCTTCCGCAAAGCGCTGGTGGACAGCCTGAAGAGCATCCATCCGCCGGTGCTGCGCTGGCCGGGCGGATGCTTCGCCGAAACCTATGACTGGCGCGACGGCGTCGGGCTCCGCGCCAAGCGTCCCGTACGCGTGAACTGGTGGTATTCCCACGACAAACGCACCGAACCCAACCAAGTGGGTACGCACGAATTTATCGACCTGTGCCGCATGGTGGACGCACAGCCATATATCGCGGCAAATTTGACGTCGCTCACGCCGCTTCATATCCGCGATTGGGTGGAATACTGCAATTTCCCCGCGGGAGAGACCACGCTTGCCGACGAACGGGCCGCCAACGGCGCCCGGGAGCCGTTCGATGTGCGCCTCTGGGGCATCGGCAACGAAAACTGGGGCGGCGGCGGACAGATGACCCCGGAAATGTGCGCGCGGGAATACATCCGCTACAGCACGGTGATCAACAGCCTGGACAAAGGCCGCTTCCGTTTCATTATGTGCGGAGCCAACGGGCATGACCTTGCCTGGACGCGCCGGCTGATGCAGGAATGGAAGGCGCGCGCATGGGAGGAAGCCCCGACCTATGGTATGAGCGTGCACTATTATACGAACCAGAACTATCCGGGCGATCCTCTCAACTTTACGGAGGACGAATGGTATTTGCAGATCTTCAAGGCGGACTATATGCGCCGCATCATCGATGATCACCGGTCGGCAATGGACGAGTTCGATCCGGAGCGAAGGCTCGCCCTGATCGTGGACGAATGGGGCAACTGGCACAGGGAAGGCACCGGTCCCAGCAAAGGATCCAACCTATTCGAACAGCAAAGCAACATGCGCGACGCCGTTGTGGCGGCGCTGACATTGAATATTTTCAATAACCGATGTGACACGGTCGCCATGGCAAACATCGCGCAGCTGTGCAATAATTTGCATTCCCTGTACCTTGCCGGAGACGGAAATTTTGTGGAGACGCCCAATTACTATGTCTTCGACATGTATCAGGGGCACCAGGACGCAAAGCAGCTGGAAACCATCGTTGACGCCGGGTATATGGAGCGTGACGGGTTCGGCGCGCTGGAAGCGGTCTCCGCCTCCGCCTCCATCAAGGACGGCACGCTCACCATGACCTTTGCCAACCTGGATCCGGCGACGGGAAAGCAGATCAAGCTGAACGCGCTGGGCAACGATCTGCGCGGGAAGGCTGCCATCACCACGCTTTCCAGCAAGGATCCGCATACCTGCAATACCTTTGAGGATCTCTTCGCGGTACGCCCCGTCGTGCATACGGAAGAGTGGGAAACCAACGATCCCCAGGTTTTCCTGCCTGCTGCGGGGGTGGTCTCGGTCACCCTGTCGCTTGGCGCGCAGCCATAGCGAAACGGATACTGAAAAAGACCGCCGGCCGGGAAGCGCAGGAATCGGGCATTCCACGCTTCCTTTTTTACAGTGATAATTCCATCCTCTTGATGATATGATCCTGGTATTCCTTGTCCAGCTCCACGAAATACCCGCTCCAGCCCCATACGCGGACGATCAGGTTGCGGTACTCCTGGGGACGCTTCTGGGCCGCGTAAAGCGTATCCCGGTTGATGGCGTTGAGCTGCAGTTGATGTCCGCCCATGTCGATGAAGCTTTTCACCAGCAGCGCAACTTTGCCAATCGCTTCCTCGCTGCGAAACAGGGTATCGTGCAGTTCCAGCGTCAGCGGACCCCCGTTACAGACGCGCTGCAGATGCGGCTTGGAAAAGGATTGCAGAATAGACACGGGCCCCCTGGTCCGCGTAAAAATGCTGGGGGAATAATTGGCGGCAATCACCTCTCCTGATTTGCGTCCGTCGGCGGTGGCGGGCAGGACGGCCGAGTGCCAAAGGTAGTACATAGCGGTTCCCGTGCCCGCGCGGAAAATACCGCCGCGATCGTTATGCCGCCCTTCAAGGCTGTCCGCGAATGCGTCCAGCAGCGCTACGGCGATATCATCGGCCTCGGGATCGTTGTTCCCCATCTTGGGCGCGTCAAAGCGGAGCTTTGCCAACAGATCCTCGTGACCCGCATAATTATCGGCAAGCGCCGAGAGAAGCTCCCGTTTACCCACGCTGCGGTCCCCATAGACGTACTTGCGGACAGCCGCCAGCGAATCGGTTGCCGTGGCGATGCCCGTGCCGTGGAAGCCATAATTGTTATACCGGCAGCCCAGAGACACATCCCTGCCGGTTTCCATGCACCCCTCCATCATCAGCGAAAGGAACGGCGCCGGGAATAAGTACAGCTTTTTTGTCTTCTCGACGCATGCCAGAGATTGCTCGGCGATATTCCTCCTGACGGCCTCCATCAGCGCCGGGAAGTCCTCCGCGTCTTCCAGATGGTCCGTCACCGCCCGCTGCGCGGCCAGGGCCAGGCTTACCGCGTCGATATTCGGCACGTCCATCCCGGCGCCGGGTATGATGAATTCCCAGCAGGCCGCCACGACGTACTGATACGCGTCCTTCTCGTCGTATCCGTATGCAAGAAGCGCCGGAATTACCACGTCGTCGTTGGCGTACTGGGGGAAGCCGAGGCCCTGTTTCGTCAGCCGGGTGCCGAGAATATAGACCTCCAGTGGTGTTTTTTTGCTGACCCTCAGGTTGATCTTGGGATCGATCAGCGACAGCTCCAGACTGGCGTTCAGGCAGAGCTCGGACAGCTCGTTATAGCTGCTTGTTCCGTCGGGATTCAAGCCGCCCAGCATCACGCTCTGCCCGTTATCGCCCTGCTGCATGCCGGGATACAGGTCGCTGTCGCGGTTAAAGGTGATGAAAAACTCCTCCAGCCATTCCAGCGTCGTTTCCTTCGTCAGCCTCCCGGCGGCGATATCGCGCTGATAGTAGGGATACAGATACTGGTCCAGACGCCCGACGGTATTGTGGTAATTGCCCCCAAGCCACATCGTAAAATGCAGAATACGAAACATCTGCAGCGCTTCCGGGAATGTGCGCGGCGCGTATTTCGGCACCCTGGCAAGCGTTGCCGCAATATCGGTTCGGCCTTCCGCCGCGGCCTTATTACGATACCGGTCGCTGAGCGCCTGCACCGAATCCAGAATTTCGGTCTCCAGCGTCAGATACTCCGCCTTTTCCGCTTCGCCGCCTTTTATGAATGCCGCGCGGCGCGCAAGCAGTTCGTTCTTTTTGGCCAGCAGGCCGCAGGACAGCAGGCGTGTGTAATCCACGTTGATATTGCATACCTCGCCGTGTTCATGGATGCGGCAGGTTTTTTGGAGATGCGCCAATTCCTGCTTTGTAAAAATCGAAAACACCGTGGGATTGCGCCGTGTAAACACGATTCTCTCCAGCGGCAGGATCAATGGCTCCTCCGCGGCGAGCATGGCCTTCAGCCTTTCGGCGGCGCGGCGGACGTCGCTCAAGCCGAGCCTTGAAAATTCCTGCGCAAGTTCAAATTCATTCCGCGGCAAAAAGCGGAATTCGCGGTGCGCCTTATCCGTGATGAAATACTTTCTGAGCCGATTTATTCTGTCCGTCATAGCACATAACTCCTTATTCCCATCCGGGTGAAAATCTCCTGATTGACGTAAATGCTCCGGTTTTGATCAAACCCCGGTTTATACGGTAGTTGAAGCATGCCGTATTTCGCGCCCGCCGTTTGGTGATACGGCAGAAATTCGACGCGCAGCAACTTGGGGGCGTCCTTGATCAGCTCTGCGACGGCCCGGTAATGGCCGTCGTTATCATTGACGCCCGGAATCACCGGAATACGGATCACAAACGGCGTATCGCCGCCGCACAGCCGGCGGGCATTGCCGAGGATTGTCCGGTTTGAAACGCCCGTATAGCGGATATGGGTAACGTCGTCCATGCTTTTGAGATCGAACATGATCAAATCGAAGGCTTGCATCAGCCGCAGGAAATCCTCCTCATCGCCGTACCCGGAGGTTTCCAGCGCCTTATGCGTGGACGGATTGAGAAGCGGCAGTGTCTCCAGCACGAACGCCGCCTGCAGCAGCGGTTCCCCGCCCGAGAATGTAACGCCGCCGCCCGTTCCGGCGTAGTAGCCGGCGTTTTCGTTCAGGCGGGCCGCCAGAGCCTCTGGTGAAATCTCCTCGCCGGCGATTTTGCGAATACGCTGCGGACACGCGCTTACGCATTTCCCGCAGGCGACACAGCCGGGCGGCTTGCCGAACCCGATCATATCCGCGCCCATCGGGCAAACGTCCCTGCATCTGCCGCATTTGGCACATCCGTTGGGCGATACCATGAGTTCCGGCATTCGGGAGAGTCCTTCCGGATTGTGGCACCAGGCACAGCGCATGGCACAGCCTTTCAAAAAAACAGTTTGACGCAGGCCCGGGCCGTCGTGGATGGCGCCTTCCTTGATATCAAACAGCATGCCGTTCATTTGCGAATCCTTCATTCTATGTATTATCGTTACCGATATCGTTAATGGTTCCTGCAAACAGAAACCTGTCTCGTATAACCGAATAAGCCGGTTCCGGTTATACGGGATCTTCCGTTATGTTTTGCGAAGGCGGAAGGACCGTTTGTCCTTCGACCAGCGACGTATCAATAATAATCTGCTCGTATCGCTGCGCGTTGCGGGATTGCATGGCGGAAATCAGCACGTCGACCGCGGTGGTGGACATGCGCCGCTTATGGCTTGAAATGCTGGAGACCTGAAACGGCAGCTCCAGCCGGGACTGGATGTAATCAAAGCCGACGATAGACACGTCCTCCGGAACGCGAACACCGTGCTTTTGCAGACATGACCAGCATTTCCAGGCAATGATATCGCTGAAGGCGAAAATCGCCGTAAAGCGGGTCTTGTTGCGCATCAGCCACTCGAGCGTATCGGCGCAAACGTTGGTGGCGGTTACCGAAACCTCGACCAGCAATTCATTGCGGATCTCAAGCCCCGCCTCCCGCATGGCGCGAAGATAGCCGGCCTTCCTGTCCGCCGCACTGCTGATGTAGTTCGAACCGCCCATGAGCAGGATATCACGGTGTCCGGCGTCTATCAGGTATTTCGTCGCCTGATAGCCGCCGAGTTCGTCGTTGCAGGCGACATAGGACGCGTTCGCGGTCCTCCGCCCAATGAGCACGAAGGGAATCTGTCTCTCTCTGAGAAAATCGATGTTATGGGGCGATTTCTGCGTCGGACAGATAATGATTCCGTCCACGCTCTGGTTCAGCGCCGAATAAATCGCCTCCAGCTCGCTTTTTTCATCCTCGCCGGTGTTGATTAAAAAGGACGTATATCCCTTGCTGCGCGCGTAGGTCTCTATTTCGCTCATCATGATGGCAAAGTGCGGGTTGGAAACATCTCCCAGGATGACCGCGATGGTATTGGATACGCCGGAGCGGAGGGAAGACGCCAGCATGTTTCGCACGTGGCCCATCTCCTTGGCCGCCGACAGGATGGTTTCCCGCGTGTCGTCCGCAATTTCCGGTTTCCTGCGCAAAACCCGGGAAACCGTATTGACGCTGAACCCGGTTTTTTCGGCAATATCCTTCAACGTAACGTTTTGTTTCATCGGCTTCAAAATTCACCAACACCCTTACAGCCGGTTGGTCAGTATCGTCAATGCCGTCGATACGATGGATGATACCATGAATTGCAATTGCACAAAGGGGCAACATCAGCGCAGGAGAGCGACAAACATTGGATAGTTATCGTTACCATTATCATTAACATGTAGATTATATCAACGATATTTCCCATTGTCAACATCTGAAAAGCCATTTTTGTTCGTGAAACAGCGGAATTGCTGTGCAAGCCTTGTTTGTGTGTGGTCAAAGGACAATTCGGAATTTTATGGAGAGAACGGCGCAGAGACCAGCCGCGCCACATCAAATCCGAATTAAGGCAGACTTCAATTCGGTTTTTTACGAGGCAGGACGGAGAAGGGAGGTTACGGAAACGGAAATTCCTCAGGATGCATTTTTGTGACGGTTAACCGCGAACAGCGAACGCATAGCGGAGGAGCACCCTCCGCCATTAAACGGTTGGCGCCCAAGCGTACCGGCGATTGTTCCCCCACAGGCGCGCAGCGTAATGCAAATGGCGGCACCCTCCCGCGCGTATGCCGATACGTCCGGTCTCCGCATGGGGCCGCCCTATCGATCGCGGCCATGGATCTTATGAATCAAGCTTTTCCGTATAATAGAATTATCGTTCCCCTGTTATTGAATAAGCTTTCCGCGCAGCCCGGTTGATTATCCTTCAATAATCGCAAGGATCGCCTTCATGGAGGCGTCGAACTCGGCGTCGGTGTTATTGCGGAACACCAGCAGATCGTCCCGTACGGCGGGATCGTCCAGCTCCCCGGGGATTTTGAAATTGACGCCCGCGATATATTCGTCCCAGTGCTCCAGCTTCCACTTATCGCGGTCGCTGTTGCGCAGGATCATACGCCGGTGGCAAACGTCCCTGTCCGTCTCCACCCAGATCACGGTGAGACGCGCTTCTTTTTGCCGCAGCTTGCCCCGCAGCGCGTCCATATAGGCCCTGTCGCGGATTTCGCGGGTAAACGGCGCGTTGATCAGCACGATGTCGTCATATTCCAGCGCGTCCAGGGCGAGATCCACGATGGCGGCATATTCATAGTCGCGGATGTTCTTTTCAAAGAAAGCCGAGCTGCGGTTATATTCTTCATGGGCCACCGCAAAAATCTGCTTGGAAAGCACGATCAGCGTATCCTTGTCCAGATACACCACGTGTTTCAGGGCTTTCGCAAGCTGCTTGGAAACGTAAGTTTTCCCGCACGCCGGCGGCGAGGTGACCAGGATCAGCCTTTTCATAGACAGCCTCTTTTCCTTGGATTTTCCGGCAGCAGAGGAACACACGATCGGCACCCCGAGGCCTGCGTTCATCTCCGCGTATGATTTCCGCAGCGTTTGGCGTTCGTTTTGATGAACAGCTCGCATAACGTCCGCCTCACGCGTCCGTTGTTATCGCGCTCCGGCGCAGCGGTCGGCAGCCGGTGCATTCCGGATATTCTCTGTACCGGACGTCGAACCCTTCCGCCGCGATCCTGCGGCAGGGCCGTTCCCCCGGGTATTTTAGGGGTCCTCTTTTTGTGACGCGTTCATACCAACTGATATGTGAAACGACACGTTGACCTAAGCAGCCTTGTTTCTCCGTAAGGTTTCCTGTATAATGCCGATCAGAAAGCGGGAATTTGAAATAGCGAAGATAACGGGAGGGCGCGGGTTATTGAAGCGCATTCGCATCATACGGCGCTCCTTTTGCAATCGACTATTGCAGTATCACCGAGATTGAATTTTGCAGAGGCCCGGAAAAGTGGAAATTCATCCGAATGAATCAAGCCACCGAGGCTGCGGCAGCCAAATAGCGGTTGATGCGATCGGCACGGGTAAGAGACCGCTTCCCGTTGCCGCCGTTAATTCATGTCCGTTCATCCGGCGCGCATTGACATCGCTGTCCGGAAGCCCTAAAATCAGTTTAGAATCAAAACCCGCCGGATCGTGTTTCATATGAATAAAGAAGAAAAATCATTCGTCTGCGTTTCGCGTGCTTTCAGCGGCTTGCATTCCGTGTTTCAAAAAATCGTATATCCGCCATGAAATGAGGGTTTCCGATGAAAAGAAGTCTTTTGCTGCTCCTGATCCTCCTGCTGGCGCTTCCGCCGGGCGCGCTTGCCGGTTCCTCCGTCGGCATGGAAGGAATGACGGTGGATGAGCTGGAGGCCCTCTGGCAGGAAGCGGACGGGCGCATCCGCCTGCTGCAGCTGCCGGATGCGGACGGCTACCTCGACGTGCTGGACGGCGAGGCGTACGCCCGGGATCCGCAGGCACATCCGGACGAGAAAATCCGCCTAAGCGGCG
>Ga0116164_10003305_pt1 | contig 11103 bp, 6 predicted proteins | sample AD_UKC109_MetaG_FD_89888 | JGI IMG/M metagenome (GOLD analysis project Ga0116164, IMG submission 89888) | Active sludge microbial communities of municipal wastewater-treating anaerobic digesters from Hong Kong - AD_UKC109_MetaG | ecosystem: Engineered > Bioreactor > Anaerobic > Digestate... | reverse complement strand
GTTTCGACGCTTTAATTATATAGGATAGTGCTATTTTTTGCGCCAAAAAAGGAAGAAAATCGAAAAAAGATTTTCTTCCTTTTAATTTATTCAAGAGACTTTTGGGTCAGCCTCTTCTTTTTTATTGTTGATTATAAAGGAACAATGACCATTGGGATTATTCAAGCTTATCTTCAATACGTGAATCAAGTGTCTGAGCCTATCACTAATTTTTCTTATGTCATTAATGCCATTCAAAGCGCCGTGGCATCCTTGGACCGAGTGTTAGTGATTTTAGACAAGCCAGTGGTTATTTTAGATGAAGCAACATCCAGCGTAGATACGCGTACAGAAGTCGAAATCCAAACGGCTATGCAGCGCATAACTGAAAATCGAACGAGCTTTGTGATTACTCACCGGCTATCAACAATTGAAAAAGCCGATTTAATTTTAGTTATGGCACAAGGCACGATTACTGAACAAGGCAATCATGCGGAATTACTTCAACAGAATGGATTATATGCACAGCTTTATCAAAGTCAGTTTAAAGAATAACGCTGAAGATGACACACAATAAAAAATCGGTCGTTCATGAGCGAATGAACGACCGATTTTTTTACATTACTTCTGGAAATAATAAATTTAAGACATCCATCGTTAAACGACGACTTTGGCCTTGATACGAATACATATGCATGTGCATCGCTGGATTAAAGTTTGCTTCAATAATACCGTACGCTCCAGGCTCATCTGCTGGACGATTTTTATCAGGAATAATTAAATCAATCCCGCAAATTACTGCACCTAACGCCTCGACTGCCGCTGCCGCAACTTTTTGATAATCTTCTGGAATCTCCTTCGTCATATCAATGGAGTCGCCACCCGTACTAATATTGGAATTTTCGCGTAAATACACGATTGTCCCTGCTTGCGGAATCGAATCCACCGTATAACCTTGTGCTTTTAGCATCAACTTTTCAATATTTCCTAGTTGAATCAATTCCAATGGTGCCCGGTGATCTGTTCCACGCAAAGGGTCTTCATTTTTCTTTGCTACTAATTCGGTAATGGTATGAACACCATCCCCTTGGACGTTGGCTGGGACACGAAGCATAATGGCTTTCGTTTCCCCATCTAACACAAAGAAACGATATTCCGTACCAGGTAAAAATTCTTCAACTAAAATTGACTGATCTTCTGAAAAAGCAATATCTACTGCTTCTTGATAGTCTTCAAAGGAAGCTCCTTCTTTAAAAATAGAAATGCCTAGACCATAATTTGTTGTTTTCGGTTTTACAACAAAACCTTGCTCAGCAAATTCAGCATAACCTTGCAAAGCAGTTGCTTTGTCATCAAATTCACGACCAGCAGGCACACGGTAGCCCGCATTGGCTAAAACTTTTTTAGTGACGGTTTTATTTTCCATAATTAACGGCACGATATAGTTATCTTTACTCGTCATGTTAGCATTTTTGACATATTCAACCTTATCCCCTACTTTTAATTTCAGGAATTGGTCGCTTTCATCAAGTACTTCGACTTGAATGCCTTTTTGAATAGCGTCAAAAAGTAAAATTTGTGTCGATAATTCCATTTCACGGAAACCAGCTAATTGATAAGGACGTTCCCACGCATAGTCATGGTATTGTTTGCCAAGAGTGACAGCTAATTCTTTTTGACTTGTTTGTTGACTAGCTAGATATAATTTTCCAGCTAAGGTCTTTGCAGGATCATTCAGTTGTTCTTCCAAATCAGCAAGTAAGTTTTCTGATACAGGAAGGGCTAATTTATCAATAAACGTAGCAAATTCAGCAAGTAATTCACGAGCTTCTTCGATAAAAATAGTTGGTTGAAGTGGATGTTCTAAAGAAACGATTTTTTCTTTTTCGTCACCTTGTGCTACCCATTTATCGGCATCGTTGCCTTCATCTTTCCACAATAGGAAGAGTAAAAAGACGTGTAAAAATTCCACTTGCAGTTCACTAATACCATATTTTTCAAAAGGATTTAAATCGATATTTCGTAATTCAATATAACGGATACCTGCTGAGGCTAAATCAGCAACTTTTTTTCCACCACGTAAACGAACCGGTGCATAAAATTCTTTTTCTTCTGATAATTTGCCCTCTTCTACCATGCGGTCAATATCGGCTAAATAATCTTGAATCGTCGCATAAGTGACTTGTACGTCTTCATGGTTTTTATAACCGTAGATACTATTCCGAATGCTGCGTACGGGTTCAACTGGTCCTTTTTCATCAACGAAATAACGAGCTTCACTAGTGGGTGTCGCTCCAAAGAAATACGTGATTAACCAGCGATAGTGTAAATAATTGCGTGTCACTTTTAAATAAATGTCAGTTTTAAATTGTTGATAATCAGTTGCTTCTGTTTGTGCTTCAAATAATTTTCTGATTAACGCATCTCCAAATTCAAAATTAAAATGAATACCACTGACCATCTGTTTACGACGACCATACGTCTTTGCCAAATAGCGACGATATAGAACATCTTCAAAATTTTCCAATTTTGCGATGATAATGTCTTCATCTTTTTCTGGTAATGCTGGTGGCATGCTTAATGGCCACAACATTTCCTCATTATTCATTGAACGATACGTAACATCGTGAATAGCTGCTAAATAACGAAATAGTTCTGGAATGCTTTCTGTCACAGGCGTAATCAATTCCATTTGTGTCTCAGCAAAATCCGTCTGAATATAGGGATGGTGTGTGCGATTTCCCAAAGTATTCGGATAATCTGTCGTAACTAAATCACCTGTTACGGTCACACGTTGACTTTCTTTCTCCATTCCATAACGGACTTTTAATAAATACGGTTGGAGTTCTTGTTTTTCTAAAATTTGTTGAATATTCATCAGTAAGCTTCCCTTCTTTCGAACAAGGCATTATCCGTATTATATCAACAACTGAAAAGACTTGCTTACTTTTTGTCTCTTTTTCTAAAAATTTTCAAAAAAAAAAAGACAGCCGAATCTTCAGCTGTCTTTTGCTCAATATTCTTCTTGTAAAAGTTCTTTGAATAAACCGACAACAAAATCGTTCGGGTTAAATGGCTCTAAGTCGTCAATGCCTTCCCCTAGACCCACAAGTTTTACTGGCAAGTGCAATTCATTACGGATGGCTAACACAATTCCACCTTTTGCAGTGCCATCTAGTTTGGTTAAAACTAAACCGGTCACATCCGTTGTTTCTTTGAATTGTTTGGCTTGTGTCATTGCATTTTGTCCGGTTGTTGCATCCAAAACGAGTAATACTTCATGAGGTGCTTCTGGATCAATGCGTTGAATAATCCGTTTGATTTTATCTAATTCGTTCATCAAATTCACTTTGTTCTGCAAACGACCTGCCGTATCTACTAATAGAACATCAGCATGCTCTTCTTTGGCACGTTGCATTGCATCAAACACGACTGCTGCTGGATCACCACCAGCTTTGCCACGGACCACTTCGACTTGTGCGCGTTCCCCCCACACAACCAACTGATCAATCGCCCCAGCTCGAAACGTATCTGCTGCTGCTAATAGAACTTTTTTGCCTTCTAAGCGATACTGATTGGCTAATTTCCCAATACTTGTCGTTTTACCTACACCATTTACACCGACAAATAAGAAAACTGATAAACCATTTGTTTGTAGATTTAATTCATTGACTTCATTCAAGCCTTCTTCTTCGTATAAATCGACTAGTTTTTCGATAATCGCATTTTGAACGGCTGCTGGTTTTTTAGCATTCCGTAACTTTACCTCTTGGCGTAATTCATCAGCAATTCTCATCGATGTTTCGAAACCAACATCGGCACCAATCAACGTTTCTTCGACTTCTTCAAAGAAATCTTCGTCTACTGAACGGAAGTTAGCGAACAATTCATTCATCCGTTGTTTAAATGTTTTACGAGTTTTTGCTAAACCTTTGTTGTATTTTTCTTGTGTATCAGTTGATTCTGAAACTGGTTCATACGCTGTCACTTCTGATATTTCTTCTTCACTGATTTCAATTGGTTCTGGGACAACTTCCGTAACTTCCTCGATAGTCGCCTCAACTTCTTCGATTTCTGTTTCTGTTATTTCTTGAGTCTCTTCAACCACGAGATCCTCAGCGTCTTCTTCGACTTGATCAACTTCTTCAATTTCTTCAACTTCTGATTCTTGCTCTTTTTCTTTGTCACGAATAAAGGCGCTCTTAATCTTATCAAATAACCCCATATTTTTTCACTCCTTATCGTAATACGTATTTTTCAACGACTTTAGCAACGCCGTCTTCTTCATTTGAATCGGTCACAACATCGGCAATCTCTTTCACGCGTGGAATCGCATTTGCCATTGCTACACCAATTCCGGCATATTCAATCATTGGTAAATCATTTTCTTCATCACCAATACACATTACTTCTTCTTGTTCAATGCCTAAATCTTTTGCCAACAAAGAAATACCATATGCTTTGGTAATTCCTTTTGGCATAAATTCCAATAAATTGTCGCGTGTTTTAATGACCTCATATTGCTCACGGACCGTAGCGGGAATTTTTTGAATTTGCTCATCAAGATAGTCTTTATGATAACCAACAACCACTTTATTATACAATCGGTCTGCTGGTAAGTCGGCTACTTTCGCTGTTTCACGATGCAATAATGGCGACAACTCTGGATACAACGTTTTATGATTTTTTGATGGATCTAAAATAATCACCGTATCATGGGATAATACATCCATCGGTAAATCTAATTCTTCGGCTAAAGCAACGAGCGATTGAACATCAGATACTTCCAATGTTGCGCGTTCCATCACTTCACCGGTATCATTTTTTTGGACTAACCCACCATTAAAAGTGATGCTATAATCCCCTTCATCTTGTAACTCTAACTCATGTAAAAACGGCTCAATCGCACGTAATGGACGACCTGTACACAAAACAACTTTGACACCCTGTGCTTTCGCTTGCTGTAAGGCTTGTTTATTACGCTCTGAAATACGTTTTTTTCCATCAAGTAACGTTCCATCTAAATCAATTGCAATTAACTTAATCATCAGTATCTCCTTCTACGCTGTTGTAATTTTCCCATCATCAGTCACATCTTCTAGACGTACTGAAACAATTTTTGATACACCTGATTCTTCCATTGTCACACCATATAATACATTGGCCGCTTCCATCGTACCTTTGCGGTGAGTAACGACAATAAACTGCGTGTCGTTTTGAAAGGTTTGTAAGTAATGACCAAAACGCATGACATTGGCTTCATCAAGTGCGGCTTCTACTTCATCTAATACACAAAACGGCACTGGACGCACTTGAATAATAGAAAAAAGCAAAGCAATCGCGGTTAAGGCTCGTTCACCACCAGAAAGTAAGCTTAGATTTTGTAGTTTCTTTCCAGGTGGTTGGGCTTCAATTTCAATGCCGGTATTTAATAAGTCTGTTGGATCTGTTAAAACTAATTCAGCACGGCCGCCACCAAACATATTTGGGAAAACGACTTTAAATTTCTGACGAATACCTTCAAACACTTCTTTAAAGCGCGCTTTTACTTCTTCGTCCATTTCTGACATTGTATCAAATAATTGATCTTTTGCCGCTAATAAATCATCGCGTTGACTCGTTAAAAATTCATGGCGTTCTTTGACTTGTTGGTATAACTCAATTGCATTTAAGTTAACAGGTCCTAAGTTATCTATTCGTCGACGTAAGCCTTGAATTTCTTGCTTCATTTCAGCACTTTTTTCGACAGCTGGATATTTAAATTCAGCTGCTTCAAATGTTAAATGATAGTCTTCTTGCAAATAATGCAGACGATTATCAAGCAAAATCTCCGCTCGATTTTTTTCTACTTCAACTTTGGTTTTTAAACTCATCGTTTCTTTTTGTTCGATATTCAATTGGCTCAATCGCTCATCTTTGTTGGTGATTTCTTGTTGGAGACGATAGCGCTCTTCACGTGTTGCTTGTAATTCTTCCTGTAAGGTTGCTTTGCTTGCTCGTAGCTCGTCCACTTGTTTTTGTAAAGATTCTTCGGTCATTTCATGATCTGAAAAGTCCATTGATAAAGCGGCAATTTGCCGTTCCAATGATTGTTGACGTGTAGTCTGTTCCTCAATTGTTTGATTAATTGCGACAATTTTTTGTTGCAGATGACTCGCTTGTTCTTTATTAACAGCAAATTCTGCTTTCAAGGTAGTTAATTCTTGACTAAGATTGGCACGTTTTTCTTCAATTAAGTCTTCTTGGGCACCCAATTCTTGAATTTCCGCATTGATGGTCGTCAATTGTTTTTCAACCGTTGCTTGGCGTGCTGTCAACTCGTCTTTTTGCTCATCATAATCTTCGAAAAACGCTTGAACTTCACGGTTTTCAAAAGCAAAAATCTGCTGTTCTTTTTTCAAACGTTCCAGTTCGGTTTGAACATGTTGTTGTTTGTTTAACAGCTCTTGCTCTTTGATTCGTGCTGTTTCGCCCATTTCACGTAATTCTTCCAAACGAGCTTGGGCTTCGTTTACTGCTAGTTCAAATTGTCGGACTTGTTTTTCAGTCACTTGTAACCGTTGATCTAATTGTTCGGCTTGTTCTTTTAATTGATTTAATTCATTCGTTTGACCAAATAAATTGCTTTGATTGCCTCGTTTGGTCGCGCCACCAGTCATTGAACCACCTGCATTCATCACATCACCATCTAAAGAAACAATTCGATAACGGTAGTGTAACGTACGAGCTAAAGCGTTGGCACTTTCTAAATCTTCGGCAATTAAAATAGGACCCAATAAATTTTCAATAATCATTTGCACGTTCTCTGGATACGTGACTAATTCGCTAGCAACACCCACAAAGCCGGTGACTGTTTCAGCTTGACGGCGAACTGCTTCAGAGATAATCCGTGATTTAATCGTCGTCATTGGTAAAAAGGTCGCGCGCCCACCTCGATGTTGTTTTAAAAACGTAATTCCTGTCCGAGCGTCACGTTCATTTTCAACGACAATGTGTTGCGCTGCGCCACCTAAGGCTGTTTCAATAGCTAAAGCATACGTGTTAGGTACTTCAATTAGTTCCGCAACTGCACCTACAATGCCCGCTAACTCTTGTTTATGTTGCAAAACTAGACGAACACCTTGATAAAATCCCGTATAGTCATCTTGAATGTCTTGCAAACTCTTTTGACGAGCTTTCACTTGCTGCAACTCATTCATTAACTGATACATTTTCTTTTGGGCTTCTGCAAAACGTTGTTGATTCAACTGAATTTTTTCTTTGGTTTGAACGTAAGTACTACGTTGTTCGGTTAATTGTTGTTGCGCTGTCGTTAGTTCTTGTGTCAACTGTTTTAGTTGTTGCTCTTTGGTTGCCACATCAGCACTAATCGTTTGTTGTTTGGTCAATCCATTTTGGTTTTTCGCCATTTCTTGCTGGTATTGTCGGTCTAAATATTTTAATTCATTCCCAATATTGGCTTGTTCTTGCATCGCGTCAACATATTGTCCACGCAATTCAGCGATTACTTCTTTGGTTGATTTTTGATATTTCGACAATTCAGCTTCCGCTTCCGTAATGCGCTTTTCCATCTGTTGGACTTGCCCATTTTTTTGTGACAATTCCGTAATCAACTGTGTTTTATCTTCTTCTAACTCGCTGATTTTTTCAGAAACTTCTTCAAAATTTTCTTGATATTCTTGGCTACTTTTTTGCGTATGCTTCGAGCGTTCTAGCAAAACTTCTTGCTGTCCTTCTGCTTGTTTTAACGCTTCAACTACGCGTAAATGTTTCTGATTGCCATCTTCTAGCGTTTGATCTAAGGTGCTTCGACGCAAGCGCCACGTCTGTAATTGGATTTCTTCCGCATGTATTGACTGTGCAATCGTTTTTAATTGTTCATTCAATTGGTCAAATTGAGCTTGCGTATCATCCCAAATGGCTTTTGCTTCCTTCATTTCTGCTACAGTATACGCAACATCAACTTGCGTAAATTGTTCTTTTAATTCCAGGTAAAGCTTTGCTGTTTTGCTTTGCTCTTCCAATGGCGCGAGCTGGTCTTCCAGTTCATAAACAATGTCTTGTACACGGCTTAAATTATCTTCCGTTTCAAATAATTTCTGCTCTGCTTGTCTTTTACGTTGTTTATACTTTAATACACCGGCAGCTTCTTCAAAAATCCCGCGACGATCTTCTGGTTTACTACTAAAAATTGCTTCCACTTTCCCCTGTGAAATAATGGAAAAGGACTCTTTCCCTAAGCCAGAGTCCATAAATAATTCTTGAATGTCTCTTAAACGACAGGTTTGTTTGTTTAAGAAAAAATCACTTTCTCCACTCCGACGTAAACGACGTGTAACACTAATTTCACTGTAATCTACGGGTAGATAGTTATCTGTATTGTCTAAAACAACGGTAACTTCTGCGATATTTAATGGCTTACGCGAGTCTGAACCGGCAAAAATAATATCTGGCATTTTTCCGCCACGTAGATTTTTGGCTGATTGCTCACCTAATACCCAACGAATCGCTTCGGTGATGTTGCTTTTTCCACTTCCATTTGGTCCTACGACAGCTGTTACACTGTTTTCAAAATCAATGACTGTTCGATCAGCAAATGATTTAAAGCCAGCTATCTCAATTCGTTTTAAATACACCTAATTTCCTCACTCATTCTTCTAAATGCGTTAGCGCATTGGCTGCTGCATCTTGTTCTGCTAATTTTTTTGATTTTCCGTGACCTTTACCAATCAATTGACCATCACAAAAAACTTCTGTCCAAAACAAACGTTCATGCGCTGGACCTTCTTCTTTAACAAGTCGATAGTCGATTAAAACATCACCTGAACGTTGTAAGACTTCTTGTAAACGGGTCTTATGATCCATCTCATGTGAAAAAGCACCTGCTTTTACTTTAGGAAACACAATTTTGCCTAAAAATTCATGCACTGCTTTTAATCCTTGATCTAAATACAATGCGCCTAAAAATGATTCAAACAAATCACATAACAGTGACGGACGATTGCGTCCACCAGAATTTTCTTCTCCTTTACCAAGGCGAATATAGCGGTCAAAATGACATTCCTTAGCAAATTTAGCTAAACTATCTTCGCGGACAATTGCTGCACGTAGTTTGGTTAATCGCCCTTCTGGTACAGTTGGAAATTGATTGTACAAAAAGCGTGAAACCAATAATTCTAAGACGGCATCGCCTAAAAATTCCAAACGTTCATTATCGGATAGTTGTAAATTACGGTGCTCATTCACATAAGATGAATGGGTAAATGCCTGTTCCAGTAAACTAACATCCCGAAACACAATGTTAAACTTTTCTTTTAGTTCGTTGATTAACTGATTATCCATTCGTTCCATTCCTTTATTCTTTTTATTCACACTGTTTCATTATACTGTTTTTTCCCTAATTAGGAAACGATTGACGTACAATCAAGTAGAAAAATTTGGGAAAATTTAGTGCTTTATCATAAAAGCAATCACTCACAAGCACTGTCCTTTGATTACTAGCATCTTTCTATAATAGAGGAAGTCAACGCCCAACAAAATAAACTCAATCTTTTGGTGAATCACATTCGCTTGCTTCCATATAAAACCACCTCAGTTGCATGCAACTGAGGTGGTTCATTCACTACTAATTTTTACAGATTGATTTATCGTTTTTCAGCTGTCACGCCTAAATCAGCATAAACGTAATGATCTAAGTCACGAGAAATGTCATAACCTGTCACCCGGTCAGATACCGGAACGACTTCATACGCGTAGGTTGTTGGAATAACGTATGCTTCATCAAAAACATAGGCTTGCCAATCGCTATAAAGTTGTTTAGCTTTAGCTGGATCAAGGGCTTCTGTGCTTGAAAGTGCATTTAACAATTCTTCATTTTTTTCTGAGACAAAACGGGTATAGTTGAATGCACCGTTTTCACTGTATAAACCAGTGGGATTTGGATCGAATCCTGTTGACCAACCTGCTTGGTACATATCAATTTTCGGATCATCGTTTTCTAACATTTCATAAAACGAGTTTACTTCAATTAAACGCCCTGAGGTTAATTCTACGTCCAAACCAACTTCTGACCATTGTTGGATATAATATTCAGCTAATGCTTGTGCAGTATCCCCACCGTCACGGAAAGCAAAATTAATTTTAAATGGGTTACCTTCTGGATCTTCACGAATACCATCATCATTGATATCTTTATATCCTGCTTGATCTAATAGTTCATTCGCTTTTTCTGGGTTGTACGTAAATCCTTCAAAAGTATCGTCATGCAACGAAGTAAATGCTGGAACGATTAATGAATTTGCACGAACTTGCAGACCATTGTATAGCTGAGTTGCAATGGTTTCATTATCAATCGCATAACCAATCGCCTGTCGCAGTTCTTTGTTTGCCATTTTAGCTTCGGGATTATATTTATTTTTGGACGCTTCAGCATCCCAATGACCTAGCTTAAAACCAATGTAGCTATAAGAGGTTTGTTGTTGTCCTAAAATGTCATAGCCTTCTGAATTTTGCCAAGAAGTATATTCAGCTGTTTGCATCCCCACATAAATATCGTATTCTTTTGCAGCAATCGAAGCGGTGGCAGAAGCAGTGGGTACTTTTTTCATGACAATTTTATCTAATTTTGGTTGTTCGCCATAATAATATTTATTTGGTAAAAATTCTACAGATTCACCAGGAATAACTTTGCTCACATAATAAGGACCAAACGTCACTGGATTTTTACGAACAGCATCGGATGCTTCCATGTCTTTTACGGGAATATCTTCAAATACATGTTTTGGCATCACTGAACTCCATACACTACCGCCACCTTGTAGCATGGAAGGAGTAAATTCTTTGTACGTAATCACGACTTCTTTATCATTGATTTTTTCAATTCCTGAAATAGTCACTGCTTTGCCATCATGGAATTCTTCAATGCCTACGATATTACGAATATTGTTGTTATAACGCACACCATTGTAATCTTTGTCAGCGATAATTTCATAGGTAAAGATAATGTCATCGGCAGTCACCTCTTCACCGTCGTTCCATTTTAAATTGTCTCGTAAAGTTAAATGAACTTGTTTTTGCTTTTCATCAAATTTTATGGCAGCTGCGCCATCACGTACGCGTAAATCT
>Ga0116164_10003302_pt1 | contig 11104 bp, 12 predicted proteins | sample AD_UKC109_MetaG_FD_89888 | JGI IMG/M metagenome (GOLD analysis project Ga0116164, IMG submission 89888) | Active sludge microbial communities of municipal wastewater-treating anaerobic digesters from Hong Kong - AD_UKC109_MetaG | ecosystem: Engineered > Bioreactor > Anaerobic > Digestate... | reverse complement strand
CGCGGGAGGTAGAACAGGCCGGCAAACCACGTCACCATGAAAATGATGTGCAGGGCCTTGACCCACAGATAGGCCATCGGTTCAGCTCTTCAGCATGTCAAGAATGCGCTGCCTGAGGGCGGGCATATCGAGTTCACCCATTTTCTGCAGGGCAATACGGCCATCCGGTCCGACCAGAAACGAGGTGGGCGTGACCTTGACACCACCGAACTCCTTGCTGATGGTCCCGGTTTCGTCAAAGACCAGATCCCAGCGCATGTCACGCTGCTGGCGCATGGTTTTGATGGCGCTGACATTGTCGTGTGGCATGGCTACCCCGATGATCTCCAGTCCCTTGGTGTTCATCTCGTCATACAGCTCGACCAGGTGCGGAATTTCCTTGACACATCCCGGACAGTCGGTGGCCCAGAACACCACCATGTAGGGTGTGCCCTTGAGGTCGGCGGTATCGATCGGCCTGCCGTCAATGGTCTGGGCCTTGAGTTCCGGAGCGCTCTGGGCACCGTTGGGGGAGAACAGAAAGAACCCCAGGGCGCCGGCCAGTACGGCGAATACCAGTAAGGCTTTGATATCCAGTTTCATGTCCAAAACTTGTCTCAACTAAAGGAAGGCGTATTATACAAGGATTTTGGGTCATGACGGATAAAAGAATACTGTGAAAAAGGTTGCTGTGGTGGGAGCCACCGGTTATACCGGGGTAGAGCTGTTGCGGTTGCTGGTGATGCATCCGGGGGTGGAAATCAGTTGTGTGACTTCACGCTCCAATGATGGTACGCGAGTGGACGAGATGTTTCCCAGCCTGCGCGGCTTTCTGGATCTGCCCTTTACCGTGCCGGATGATGGACGGCTGGCGGAGGCCGATGTGGTATTTTTCGCCACGCCCAATGGTGTGGCGATGGATAGCGTACCGGCGCTGCTGAAAGCCGGAACACGGGTCATTGACCTGGCCGCCGATTTCCGTATCCGCGATGCCGGGGTCTGGAGCCAGTGGTATGGCATGCAGCATGCCTGTCCGGAGCTGATTGCCGAAGCGGTATACGGTCTGCCCGAGCTCAACCGTGAGGCCATCCGCACGGCCCGTCTGGTGGCCAATCCGGGCTGTTACCCCACGGCGGTGACCCTGGGCTTCCTGCCGCTGGTGGAGCGTGGGCTGGTGGAACTCGACAGCCTGATTGCCGATGCCAAGTCCGGGGCCAGCGGGGCCGGACGCAAGGCCAGTGTGGCAAACCTTCTGTGTGAGGCCGGGGACAGTTTCAAGGCCTACGGTGTGGCCGGGCACCGGCACCTGCCGGAAATTTCCCAGAACCTGCGCCAGATCAGCGGTGTGGATGCGCTGGACCTGGTCTTCGTGCCGCACCTGCTGCCCATGATCCGGGGCATTCATGCCACCTTGTACGCCCGGCTGACGCACGGGTTTCAGGCCATGGAGCCGGCTGATCTTCAGGCCATTTACGAGCAGCGTTATGCCAGGGAAACCTTTGTGGATGTCCTCCCGCCCGGCTCGCATCCGGAAACCCGCAGCGTGCGCGGGGCCAACCTGTGCCGCATGGCCGTGCATCGTCCACAGAATGGCCGCCGTGTGGTGGTGCTGTCGGTGATTGACAATCTGGTCAAGGGGGCTGCCGGACAGGCGGTACAAAACATGAATCTCATGCTGGGCTTTCAGGAAGAAACCGGGCTGCGTCATCCGGGTCTGCTGCCCTGAGGGCGGCAGTCGTACCTTGAGTCCGCGTCCGGAATACCGCTTTGAGCAGCGGGGCAGGAATACCCAGGTTCAGTATTATCCGGTCTATGAGCGCAGCCGGTGCCGCTGGTATTTCCTGGCCTTTGTGGTAGCCGAGGTGGTGGTGGCGGCATGGCTGTTTTTCAGCGGCTACCTGACACCGGCGGATGCCCGTGACGGGTTGCAGGCCATCTCCCTGCGCGGCAAGCTGGATGAGCAGGGGCGTCAGCTGGAGCGGCAGTCACAGGCGCTGGAGGCGCTGGAAAAGCAGCTGGCTTCCAGCGTGCTTTCCGGCCAGATACAGGCGACAGCCAATGAAGCGTTGCGCCGCAAGCTGCTGCTGGCCGAGCAGGCGCTGACCGAGGCGCGCCAGCGCCTGCTGCTGTATGAGGATATTCTCTCGCCCGAAAGTCTGGAGCAGGGACTCGCAATCCAGTACCTTGGCCTCAAGCAGCGTGAGCTGGATGCACAGGGCAATAAACTGGAGCACGGGCGCGAATATCAGTATCATCTGGTGCTTGCCAATATCCGGGGCAGTGAGTTGGTGGAAGGCCGGGTGGAAATCCGGTTTTCAGGGACGGAAAACGGCCAGCAGAAAAGTTATTCGCTGCAGGCGCTGCGAGTGGACGAGGGGGCAGAGCAGACTGCAACCAGTAATTTTTCACTCAAATATTATCAGAGCCTGGAGGGCTATCTGCGTCTCCCGGATGCTTTTTCGCCACAGACGGTGACGGTGGAGCTCATGCCGCAGCAGGGAAAATCCAGGGTTACCCGAAAGTATGACTGGGACAAGCTACTGCTGTCCCGCTAGTTTATTCAGAGTTAGGAGTTTTCAGATGTTCGGAAAAAGTTCCAAGGCCCCCGCCAGCACGACCAGGCCGGCCACTGCGCCCGTGCCTGCTGCTGCCGTCAGCAGCGGCCAGGAGCAGAGAAACCGCAGCACCCGGGTGGATACCCAGATCGGGGCGGGTACGACCATTGATGGTGATCTGCAGTTTTCCGGGGTCCTGAACGTGGAGGGCGTGATCAAGGGTAATATCACGGCCAGCGGGGATGGTGAGACCCTGATCCTGAATGAGCAGGGCCGTATCCAGGGTGAAGTACGGGTGCCCAGCATGGTGCTCAATGGCTCCATTGAGGGGGATGTGTTCGCCAGCGGCAAGGTGGAGCTGTTTGAAAAGGCCCGTATCAATGGCGATGTTTACTACAATCTGCTGGAAATGGCGGTCGGCGCGGAAGTGAACGGCAAGCTGGTACGCCAGAAGCCTGCCGAGTCCCATCAGACCGCAGTAGCCCCGCAGCAGACGGCTGCCCATGCCGATTCATGATCAGGCCGGATAATCAGACAGAAATTGCAGCGTTAATTGACCCCGGTGATGGACCGGGGGGATAATCTGCCGGAAACGATGGTATCAGGAGATACAAGCAAGATGACAGTTGAAACAGCCGACCCTCTGGTCTTTACCGAAGCGGCAGCCCGCAAGGTCAAGGCCCTGATCGAGGAAGAGGACAACAATGCCCTCAAGTTGCGGGTGTTTGTCAGCGGTGGTGGCTGCTCCGGCTTCCAGTACGGCTTCACCTTTGACGAGAACGAGGAAGAGGGGGATACCGTGGTGGAAAAGGAAGGTGTCCGCCTGCTGATTGACCCCATGAGTTTCCAGTACATGGTCGGTGCCGAGATTGACTACACTGAGGGCCTGGAAGGCGCCCAGTTTGTGATCCGCAATCCAAATGCGACCACGACCTGTGGCTGCGGTTCTTCTTTCAGCCCCTAGCCAGGGCTGGTGATTCCGGAGCCGGCATGATAAAACCACCTTGTACAGGTGGTTTTTTATGGTGATGTCCATGCCTTCCGTTTTTTTCAGTGAGGCGTTTTCATGCGGTTTCTGCCCGGATCGGTCTTCTGCCTTGGCATGCTGCTGCCCCTGTCCAGCCAGGGTTGTGCCATGATGCCTCCGTCCGGTCCGATTGTGCGCATGATTGTTCAACCCGTGCCGGGGTTGGTTGCGGAAGGGGAGCACCTGCCACCGGAGCTGCTTGGGCAGCTGCAGGCGCTGGCCGGTCCGACCCGGCTGAGCTACCTGCGTCCCATGGGACAGGGAAGCCATCTGCTGGGGCTTGATCCGCCTCTGACCCGTGAACAGGGCGGCGAACTGGCTGAGCGCTGGTCCGGACTGGATGCCATCGTGTTTGCCGAACCGGACTACCCGCGCCAGCGCCGCTGAGAACGGACGGACCGTAACGGTAATACCCGGATACCAGGGAGAAAAGGTATGCCATTCATCCAGTGCAGGGCGCAGGGAAGTGCGTTCTTTGCTGTTATCCTTGCCGGGCTGCTGCTGCCACTGGCGGCTTTACAGGCACAGCCGGGGCCGATGGGGACCGTGGACCAGCTGATCCTGAAATACCGGCCTGAGGTTCAGGCCCGCATGCGCACCCCCGCAGCACTGCAGGCCAGGGCGGCACGAGAAGTTCTGGAGACCACCGGCCTTGCCGTCACCTACCGGCGTGCCATGGCACCCGTGACCGGGGCGCATGTCCTGAAACTGCCTCATCCCATGCCGGTCGCTGAAGCCAGAGCCCATGCCGAACGGCTCATGCAGGCCCGCCCGGAGCTGGATTACGTGGAGCCGGATTACCGGCGCTACCCCAGAAGCACCATTCCCGATGATCCTGATTTCAACCGTCAGTGGCATCTCCTGCGCCCGCAGGATTTTACGGCAGCAGTCAATATGCCGGATGCCTGGGACCTGACCCGAGGCAGCAGCCGGATCGTGATGGCACTGCTGGATCAGGGGATCACCAACCATGCGGACCTGAGGCCCAACCTGATCGGACAGAATGCTGCCGGTTCCGGTTATGACATGGTCAGTGATGATGCCGACGGTGATGGTGACGGGCGTGATGCCGATCCTTCCGATCCTGGCCTGTCGGCTTCCGCGCTGGCACCAGCCAACTGGCATGGCACCCATGTGGCCGGGTTGATGGCGGCCCGGCCGGATAACGGCCTGTCGGTGGCCGGGGCGGGCTGGAATACCCGCCTGCTGGTGGTGCGGATTCTGGGAGAAAACAGTGGCAGCCTGTCGGATGAGGTGGACGGGATGCTGTGGGCGGCGGGCGAATCGGTCCCGGGTGTACCGGCCAATCCGCATCCGGCCATGATCCTGAACCTGAGTGTCGGTACGGATGATTTCGAGGAATGCGCCCGCACCGAGCAGGCAGCTGTGGATACCCTGCGTGCCAAGGGGGTGGCCGTGGTTGTGGCTGCCGGCAATGAAAACCGCAATGTGGACGGGTCGGCTCCCGCCAATTGCAGCGGAGTGCTGGCCGTGACCGGGGTGACGGCGGACGGAGCACGGGCTCCGTTTGCCAATTACGGCCGCACGCTGGCAGTGGCGGCACCGGGCGTGGAACTGGTTTCGACCTGGAATACGGGGGCACAGACACCGGCTGATGATGCCGCCGGCAGCCTGTCCGGTACCAGCCAGTCGGCCCCGCTGGTGACCGCCACTCTGGCGCTGATGCTGGCTGCCAACCCGAAGCTGCGGCAGGATGCCATTGTGGCGCCGGGGCAGCGGGTTGCCATACTGGAGAGCAAGCTCAGGGCGGCTGCCCGTGCTTTTCCTGAAACTGTTGACGGTGCATCCGATCCTCGTGGCTGCAACCAGAACCGGCAGACGCCCTGTGTCTGTACCACGGCAACCTGCGGAGCCGGCCTGCTGGATGCCTATCAGGCTGTCAGGGCGGTTTCCACGCCGCCCGTGCTCCGGATCAATGCACCCCGGACGGTGGCGTCAGAAGCCGCCGTGGTGCTGGATGCCAGTGCCAGCCATGATGATGCCTGGGGCGGCAGGATCGTCTCCAGCCAGTGGCGCCAGCGGGATGGTCGTGCCGTCACCCTGACGCAGGCCGACAGCCTGAGTGCCGGTTTTACCGCTCCGGCACCCGTCAGTGATGAGACACTGACTTTTGAGCTGGTCCTGACAGATGATGTCGGCCTTGAAACCCGCCAGAGTGTAGACGTGCTGGTCAGGGCTGCAACCGATACGAATACCGGCGGTGGCAGCAGTGGCGGCGGCGGTGCGCCCGGCATTCCGGGACTGCTGCTGCTGGCGGCAGTGGCTGCCAGCCGGCTGCTGAAGGCCGGATGGCGGAAGAGGCCGCGGATCAGGCAGCTTCCCCGCATCGGGTGTTTACATCATCCCCATTTACAGTGAACCGGGACGGAACTCGAACTGCTGGTCGAGCTGGAGTGGCTGATTGGCCGTGCTGGCGGCGGTATTATCGGCGGCTGCCTGCTGTCGGGCCGGTGCCGGTGGATTACTGGGGCTGGCCGTCTGCTGGCGCTGCAGGGCCGCCTGTTGCTGGCGTTTCTGCTCCCGCAGGCGGGCTTCATGCTGCTGCTGGCGTTGCAGGGCCTGCTGACGCTGCAGGGCCTGCTGCTGGCGGCGCTGTTCGGCCAGCCGTTGCTGCTGTTGCTGGCGACGTTGTGCGGCCAGTCGCTGCTGCTGCTGTTGCTGGCGAGCCCGTGCATCACCGCTACTGCCGCTGCCACTGCCGGCTGTCCGGGTGCTGCCGCCCTGTGGCAGCAGGGCACTGAAACGGCTGATTTCAGCATCGGTGAAGGTACCTGCCGCCTGATGCAGCTGCACAATGCCCTGCAGGTAGGCATACCGGGCACTGGTGTAGTTGCGTCGGGCGGTAAAGACATCCTGGAGCGCGGTCAGCACATCCACTGCCGTACGGGTACCGACCTCGAAGCCGACCTGGGTGGCCTGGGCTGCGGTTTCTGCTGAAACCAGTGCCTTCTGCTGGGCCTGAACCTGGCTGATGTTGGACTCGATGGCCAGATAGGCGCTGCGCACCTGCTGCTCCATCTGGCGCTCGGCATAATCGTAATCCTGCTGGGCCTTGCGGAACTGGTGCTGGGCTTGACGGATACGTGACTCATAGGCACCGCCCTCGTAAAGCGACATGCTGGCCTCAACCCCGACATTCAGGCCGGTATTGATGGGGTCTGTCGGGTATTCGGTCACGGCCAGGGCACCGGTATGACGTGCATAGGCATTGACGATCGGGCTGCGGGTGGCACGCTGGACCTCAATCTGCTTCTGGGCCAGATCAATGGCGGCCCGGGAAGCCTGCAGGGCCTTGTTATTGTTTTTCGCGAGTTCAAGCCAGGCATCAATGTTCCGGGGGGACGGGATCAGCAATTGCAGGTTGCTGGCCGGTCCGCTCAGGGTGTCGTAATTCTTGCCGGTCAGGGCCCGCAGGGCCTCGCGGGCGTTGTTGACCGCTTCCCGTGCACCCACTTCCTGGGCAATGGCGGCATTGCTGCGTGACTCGGCTTCCCGCACATCGGTAATGGCGGATCTGCCGGCATCGAAAAAGGCCCGGACCTGAAGCAGCTGCTGCTGGACCGCCTTGGTTTCGGTGCTGGCCACCCGGTGGGTTTCCTGGGCGAGCAGAAAGTTGAAGTAGGCCGTGGATACCCGGGTGGCGAGGGTTTCACGCTGCTGTTCCAGCTGCCGCTGGGCCTGGGTGATGCTGGCATCAACCTGGTCGATGCGGGCTCCGATCTGGCGGTTGTAAAGGGATTTGGTCACTCCCAGGGTATAGGTACCGTTCAGGCTGGCCGTCGTATCCGAATCCTGGATATCGATCTGTTCGCGTCCGTAAAGATTGCCACTGATGCTGACCTGAGGTTTTTCGGCAGCCAGTGCCTGTGGTTTGTTTTCCAGCGTGGCCAGGTAGTTGGTTTCCAGGGCCTTGAGCTGGGCATCGTATTCCCTGGCCTGCTGATAGACCTGCAGAAAGGTTTCGCCGTGTGCCAGCCCGGCCTGCAAACCCAGAACCAGGCAGATTGCAGCCGGTAGTGAGCGGTATGTCATAACGTTGTGTTCCATTTTTCTGTCAAAGCCCCCTGACAGGCTCTGCCTGATTCTCGTGGTATCTGTTGTACGCCAGGCACCAGTGCATGCCGGATGAACGGTCAGGGGAGCGGATGTCTCCATGAAAAACAGGGCAATACCCACCAGGTAGACACCGACTGCCATCAAGTCGGGCCGTGTTGCCCGCCACCCTACCTATAGCATGCCTGTCCGGCTTTTAGAAGCCGGTCCGAGGTGGCTTGCCATGATTTAATCCCGGCGGTGCCCCAAAAGCGCTAAAATTCGTTACACTGCGCACAGGTTGTGATTATGCAATCAGATGGCCCGGATTGGCCACCCCATAATAAACAAAGGCGTGTATTTATGTTTCAAAAGCTTGCCCATATCAACCGTTCTGCCGGGTTCTGGGGCGGATTGCTGCTGCTGGGTCTCGGACTGGAGCTGGGCGCCCTGTTCTATCAGTATGTGCTTGATTATGCACCCTGTGTATTGTGTGTACAGGTTCGTGCCTGGGTGATGGGATTGCTGCTGGTTGGCCTGTTGGGGCTGTGGCTGCGGCATAGCCGTATCGGCCTGATTCTGGCCAACCTGCTGGGTCTGGCGGGATCACTGGGCCTGCTGGAGCGCTCCTACCAGACCCTGGGGACCGAAATGGGGTTTGTCGAGGGCACCTGTTCCCTGACGGCCGGTTTTCCGGCTTTTCTGCCGCTGAATGTCTGGTGGCCGGCAGTGTTCAAACCCCTGGAGTCCTGTGGTTATACCCCGTGGATCATTCCTGACCTGCTCAGCATGGCGGAAGCCCTGATCGTGATTTCTGTCGCCCTGGTGTTGCTGTTTGTGCTCATGTTGCCAGCCAGTCTTGTGGCCGCTACCGGACAACAGGGCAAGTAAGGGTGGGGGAGCCGTTATCCGCCGGTACGGATGAGCCACCGGCACGGGTTGTGCTGCTCGGGCTCTGGCTCCGGCGCCTGCTCGGGACCCTGTCGGCCCTGGTGCTGTCGGCCCTGATGCTGCTCATTCCGGTGGACGCGCTGGGGCGTGTGCTGTTTTCCACGCCGGTACCGGGACGGGAGACGATGAGCGCTTATCTGCTGGCCGCCCTGATTTTTCTGGGTCTGCCGCTGGTCACGGCAAAGGCGGGCCATGTCACACTCAGGCTGCTGGAAACCCGCCTGCCGCCCGGATTGCGACGTTATCAGGAGCAGTCTGTCGGCCTGCTCGGCACCCTGGCCTTTGCAACCCTGAGCGGGCTGCTGTGGCAGCATGCCATGCACATCCGGGAGTTGCAGGATACCACGGCTGTCCTGCAACTCCCGTTCTTCTGGCTGGTACTCCTGATGGCGCTGAGCTCGGGCCTTTCTGCCGCCCTGCTGGCACTGATGCTGCTGACAGGCCGCAGGCACCTGATTGTGCAGGACAATGACGATTATCAGGCCTGAGGAGGGCGTGTGGAATACAGTCTGATCGGGTTTGCCTGCCTGTTGGTCTTCATGGTGTTACGGATACCATTGGCCGTGGCCCTGGGGATCACCGGTGTGGTCGGGTTCGCGATGGTGCAGATCAATGTGTACGGCAATCCCGACGGCTGGGATGCCGCCCTGAAAATGGTGCCACAGGTAGTGATTGAAACCGGACTGAATGACAGTCTGGCGGTGGTGCCGCTGTTTATCCTGATGAGCCATTTTATCACCGAGGCCGGGATTTCAGGTCAGCTGTACCGGGCCGCGTGTACGTTTCTGGGGCACCTGCGCGGTGGATTGGCGATGGCGACCGTGGTGGCCTGCGGGCTGTTTTCCGCCGTTTGCGGCAGCTCCATGGCCACTTCCGCCATCATGTCCAGAGTCGCCATGCCATCAATGCGCCGGCACAGGTATGCTGACAGTCTGGCTGCCGGCTCGATTGCCGCCGGCGGGACGCTTGGTATCCTGATTCCGCCCAGCGTGATTCTGGTGATGTATGGCCTCATGACCGGGACCGACATTGGCCGGCTTTTTGTGGCGGGGATTCTGCCCGGTGTCCTGGGGGTGCTGCTCTATATGGCCGCAGTGTGGGTGACTGTACGTCTGGACCCGGACAGTGGTCCGGCCACCGGGCGCAGCAGCTGGTCCGGGCGCCTGCAGTCTCTGCGTGGTGTGTGGGGTGTGGTGTTGCTGTTCACGCTGGTGATGGGCGGGATTTACAGTGGGCTGTTTACGCCGACCGGCGCTGCCGGGCTGGGTGCCTTCGGTGCCTTTCTGATTGTGCTGCTGTCTGGGAAACTGGGCTGGAACCGCCTGTATCCTATTCTGGTCAGCACGGTGGAAACCACCAGCATGCTGTTTTTTCTGGTGACCGGAGCGCTGATGTTCTCCCGCTTCATCAATCTGGCCGGCCTGCCGGATGAGCTCCGGGAATGGGTACTGGGCCTCGGGATCAGTCCGATGCTGGTATTGCTGGGGGTGATCGTGATCTACCTGTTTCTGGGCATGCTAGTGGAAAGCCTGCCCATGGTGCTTTTGACCGTGCCGGTATTTTATCCCGTGATGCAGGCACTGGGTTTTGATCTGGTCTGGTTCGGGATTCTGGTGGTGATCGTGACCGAAATCAGCCTGATCACGCCGCCGGTGGGGTTGAATGTGTTCGTGCTCAAGGCGGCGGTATCGGATGTCACACTGGAGACCCTGTTCCGGGGTGTCACACCATTCTGGATGGCAGACCTCGTGCGTCTGGCCCTGGTTGCTTTTTTTCCGGTCATCTCGTTGCTGCTGGCGGGGTAGCTGATGGCTGTTTGGCTGTCGCCGACCGTCGGGCTTGCTTTGACCGGGGAGTTCTTTTAGCCTGTGCGCTGGTTGTCCGGTTCCCCTGACAGGGTTCTGGCGGAGCTGGGCTTCAATGAGAACTTCGGGCAGGCGGGTCAGGATGTCCGGCCAGTCCCACAGAGACCTTTTGAGCGTTCAATTGCTATGAAACCCCGATTCATGAATAACCGCATGTTCCTGTGGTTTGTCGAGTTCCGCCATGCCATGGTCTGGCTGAGAACATTCTACCTGCGCAAGGTGTTCGGCATGAAGCTGGACCCGAGTGTACGCATCTCCTTCAAGGCCCATGTCGACAAGACCAATCCGAAAGGGGTGGTCATTAAAAAAGACACGGTTGTTGCCTTCAATGCCACCATTCTGGCGCATGACTGGGCTACCGAGCGTTATGGTGCACAAAGCCGGATTGTAACCGAAATCGGTGCACGCTGCTTCGTCGGCTGTGGCTCCATCATCATGCCGGATGTAAAGATCGGGGATGAGGTCGTGGTGGCTGCCGGGGCGGTGGTCACGCATGATGTGCCTTCACATTCGCTGGTGGCCGGCAATCCTGCACGGATTGTCCGCAGCGGGATCCGCACCCGCTCCTATGGACGCCTGATTGAGACAGACGGGATTGTAGCGGCCTGAGTGCCGTATTGAAAAACTGACTGGACCGGACCTGAAAAGACCCGAACATCCCTGTCCGGGTCCGT
>Ga0116164_10003300_pt1 | contig 11106 bp, 8 predicted proteins | sample AD_UKC109_MetaG_FD_89888 | JGI IMG/M metagenome (GOLD analysis project Ga0116164, IMG submission 89888) | Active sludge microbial communities of municipal wastewater-treating anaerobic digesters from Hong Kong - AD_UKC109_MetaG | ecosystem: Engineered > Bioreactor > Anaerobic > Digestate... | reverse complement strand
TGCTTTTATTATTCCTGATCCTGGTTCTGGCCGGGTTGTTGTTGTTTCGGCGTCGAAAAGATAGCCAGAGTGTCGATGATGTCAGGCTGTTGCCGCTGAATGTTGCCATTTCCGCCTTGATGGACATTGATGAGGCAGCCGTACTGGTTGGCCGTGATGGCAAGGTACAGTTTATCAATCTGGCAGCTGAAAAACTCTTCAAAACGCGGATGCACACAGCCCGTGGCCGCCTGTATCTTGACCTGTTTCAGTTGCTTGATCCTGCACGGCGTACCCCCATCAAGTGGATGGAGCAGTGTAGTGCCGGGCAGCATCACCATTTTCAGGACTGCCTGCTGAATTGCCGGGGGATTCAGGAGCTGGAAACAGCTTATCTGGGGCGGCCTTTCTCGCTGAATGGCAGCCGGGTGGATTCGTTTCTGCTGTTGCTGCGTGATCATGCCGAAGTCCGGGCCCTGCAGATCCAGTTGCGCTACCTGTTGACCAATGATCAGCAAACCCGGCTTTTGAACCGTAAAAACTTTGAGGTCAAGCTCAAGGTGGCCCTGAACGAAGCCCGTATCAGTGATGTCAGGCATTCATTCATCAATGTATCGCTGGATCAGTTCAAAGCCGTCAATGACACACTCGGACATGGTGCCGGAGACATCTTTATCGAACGGGTTGCTGACCTGCTGCGGGGCCAGATCGACAAGCGCCGGGATGTGGTCGCCCGTATCGGGGGAGATGAGTTCGGTATCCTGCTGCGTGACATGGAGCCGACTGAGGCAATCAGGACTGCAGAACGGATCCGGCTGGCCATCATGCAGTACGGGTTTTCCTGGGAAGGCCAGAATCACAGGATTACCGCCAGTATCGGGCTTGTACCCATTCACCGGGATTCAGGAACGCCCAACCACCTGCTGTCACTGGCGGATGCAGCCTGCCGGGTGGCCAAAAACAAGGGTGGAAACATCCTGCATGTCTACCGCCCGGATGATGCGGAGATCAAGCGTCAGCGGGGGCAGCTGCACTGGGTATCCCTGCTCAACAAGGCTTTCGAGGCTGGTCAGTTCAAGCTGGTGGCCCAGCCCATCCATCCGCTGGAGGGTCGGGCTTTCCAGCGTCCTTACCACCATTATGAAATTCTGATCCGCCTGTACGACGCTGAAGGTAAAATTCTGTCACCGGATGAGTTCATTCCGGCTGCCGAATATTATTCGATGATGCCCAAGCTGGATCGCTGGGTTATCAGTAATCTGCTGAGCCATCTGGGCGCGGTCGGAGCGAAAGAGCCACAGCCGGTTTTTTCTGTCAATCTTTCGGGTCAGAGTCTGGATGATCCGGGTTTCCTGAAGGTCGTACTGGATGCTATTCGCCACAAGGGAATATCACCTAAAATGCTGGGCTTTGAGATCACCGAGAGGGTTGCCATCAATAACCTGGCACTGGCACGCAGGTTTGTCGATACCCTCAGGGGACTCGGGTGCCGGTTCTCACTGGATGACTTCGGTACCGGCGTCAGTTCGTTCGGGTATCTGAAAGAGCTGCCCATGGACTACCTCAAGATTGACGGCAGCTTCATCAAAGATATTGTGACGGATGATGTGGCCCGTGCTATGGTGCAGTCTGTAAATCAGGTCGGCCAGCTGATGGCAGTCAAGACAGTGGCCGAGTATGTTGAGAATGAGCAGATTATTGCCATTCTGCGCGAGATCGGTGTGGATTACGGTCAGGGCTGGGGAATATCCAAACCGATTCCGCTGCCACTGGTGATTGCCCGGCATAAATAATCCGTCAATGATGGCGCGGCAGCGAAGCGGGATGACAGTGAGGGGCTTGTGAAAATTCATATTCTGGGTATCTGCGGTACGTTCATGGGCGGCATTGCCCTGCTGGCTCGTGAGAAGGGGTTTGACGTCAGCGGCTCGGATACCAATGTCTATCCTCCCATGAGCACCATGCTGGAGCAGCAGGGCATCACCATCATGGAAGGCTATGATCCGGCACACATTCCTGCCGATGTTGACTGTGTGGTGGTGGGCAATGTCATGAAGCGCGGGCTGGCGGTGGTGGAGTATCTGCTGGGCCGTAACCTGCCTTACCGCTCGGGGCCGCAATGGCTGTATGAAAACCTGCTGCAGGACCGCTGGGTGTTGGCTGTGGCGGGTACACACGGGAAAACCACCACGTCCGGCATGCTGGCTTGGATTCTGGAGCAGGCGGGCCTTGAGCCGGGTTTTCTGATCGGCGGGGTTCCGGAGAATTTTGGCTGCTCGGCCCGCTTGGGGCAGCTGCCGTTTTTTGTGGTTGAAGCCGATGAATATGATACGGCCTTTTTTGACAAGCGTTCCAAGTTTGTGCATTACCATCCGCGTACGGTGATTCTCAACAACCTGGAATATGATCATGCCGACATTTTTCCGAACCTGGATGCCATTAAAACCCAGTTCCATCACCTGATGCGCATGGTGCCGGGCAATGGTCTGGCTGTGGTCAATGGTAACGCATCTTCCCTGCAGGATGTTCTGCACATGGGCTGCTGGACGCCGGTAGAAACCTTTGCACACGGGGACTGGCAGGCTGAATGCCTGAGTCCGGACGGCAGTTCGTTCGAGGTGTCGCATCAGGGGCAGCCACAGGGTGTAGTCCATTGGGAGCTGATGGGGCGGCATAATGTTGATAATGCCCTGGCGGCCATTGCTGCAGCCCGGCATGCCGGGGTTCCGGTTGTGGAAGCCATCCGGGCCCTGGCATCCTTCCGCAATGTCAAACGTCGCATGCAGCTGCAGGGCGAGGCTGGCGGCGTGCGGGTCTATGATGATTTTGCCCACCATCCGACCGCTATCAGCACCACCCTGGATGGCCTGCGTGCCAGAGTGGGTACCAATCGTATCATTGCCTTGCTGGAACCACGTTCCAATACCATGCGTCTGGGCGTGCACAAGGATGCACTGGCCGCTTCACTGGCTGCTGCCGATGAAGTCTGGCTGTATCAGCCGCCGGGGCTGGACTGGACGCTGGACCCGGTGGTACAGGCGCTGGGCGACAGGGGACATCAGGTCGGTGATGTGGATGAATTGGCCGTTCAGGTTGTGCAGGGCGCGCGGGCAGGAGACCATGTGCTGGTCATGAGTAATGGCGGCTTTGGCGGCATTCATGAGAAACTGCTGGATCGTTTGGCCGGGAAAGCTGTCTGACAGGCTTGCATGCGCGTGAAAACCATCACCTTGATCATGACCGGTGCCTCCGGAGTGCAGTATGGTTTACGGCTGCTGGAGCAGCTGCTGGGCCTGGGGCACCGGGTTTACCTGCTGCTGTCACGTCCGGCCCAGGTGGTGATCAGGATGGAAACCGACCTGAAACTGCCGGGGCGAGCCGCTGAAATGGAAAGTTTTTTTTCCACCCTGTATCAGGCCCGGCCCGGCCAGCTGCAGGTGTTTGAGCGCGAGCAGTGGACAGCGCCGATTGCCAGTGGTTCAGGGGTGGCAGAGGCGACGGTGGTTTGCCCCTGTACGACCGGCACCTTGTCGGCCATTGCCTGCGGCAGCAGCCGCAACCTGATTGAGCGGGCGGCTGATGTAGCCCTCAAGGAGCGTCGGCGGCTGGTACTGGTGGTGCGGGAAACTCCGTTTTCGGAAATTCATCTGGAAAACATGCTCAAACTGGCACGTATGGGGGCGGTTATTTTGCCGGCCAACCCGGGGTTTTATAACCGCCCGGTATCCGTTGCTGATCTGGTGGACTTTGTGGTGGCAAGAACACTGGATCATCTGGGTATTGCCCATCAACTGCTGCCTTGCTGGGGCGAGGCAGTTTCTTCGCGGGATGCCTGAGCGGTCGTCCCATCCGGAGCTGTGACGAGGGTCGTGGCCCGGGTTTGCAATCTTGCCGTATGTGTATGAAGGAGTCTTGCATGGCAACAACTGATATCACTGCTGAAAAGTTTAACGATGTGGTCACTGGCAATGACATTGTGATCATTGATTTCTGGGCATCCTGGTGTGGGCCGTGCAAGTCATTTGCACCAATCTATGAAGAGGTATCCAATAATCATCCGGACATCGTATTTGCCAAGGTGAATACCGAGGAGGAGCAGGAGCTGGCTGCCCATTTCCAGATTCGTTCCATCCCGACCCTGATGATTTTCCGCGAGCAGGTGGTCTTGTTTGCCCAGCCGGGCATGTTGGGGCCGGAGCAGCTGGAAGAAGTGATCGGCAAGGTGCGTGAGGTGGACATGGCCGAGGTGCACGCCCAGGTAGCCGAGCAGGAAAAGCTGCAGCAACAGCAATCGTAAAAGACTGGCAGGCAATTGGCCATAGCGGACGGCCAGTTGCCTGCCAGTGGCACCGGATTTATTCGGTCATGGTGAAATTGGTGCGACGCACTTCTTCTGCGTGATTTTCAACCAGTAGCTGGACTACATAACCCAGACCGCAGGCCAGAAACACCGGCAGGATCATGTCCGGCCCCATCAATAGGTAAGCATACCCGGTGATGGCGACCGGTAAGCCGACAATGGCCGGAAGGCTCTGGGTAAAATCCCGAATCAGTGATATCCGGTCAATGATCCACCACAGCCCGATGATCAACAGGTACATGGCGAGCAGGGATAGCATGAGATCGGTGGGTCGGTAGAAAAAAAACAGGAAAGGGATACTGAGTCCCGCCAGCCAGCTGCTGAGCCGGATGATTTTATAAGAGGTGGAGCTGGGTTGCTGAATGGCGGGAAGATGGACCCCCAGAAAACCACCACAGGCGGTCAGTGCATCCATCATCCAGCTCTGCTCTGGCATGATGGCATAGACAGCGGCTCCGGCACCGCCCCCTACCGCCAGCGCCAGTATGTTTTGCGCCAGAAAAGCAGACATTTGTTTTCCCCAATTTTTCTTTATTGATTACTGTTACCGTTCACCAGCCCTTGGTGAACACATTGGACTTATTTCCTTGCCATTCTACATGGACCGGACGGTTTTGTCGTGGTTCCATTAATGGCTGATTATTTCAGGTGATCAGGGGGGCGGGTGCCTGAGGGCATAATGACATGAGCCGCCCCATTGGGGCGGTTCATGTACAAGGAGGCTGGCGGGTGTTATGCGCTGACCGAAATTAATCCAGCGGTACATTGACCCGACTGGTGGTATCGGTCATGACATAGAAATCCCGTTTGCGGGTTTCGCCGTCAACCCGGGTTGCTACAGCCGTATAACGCCCCGGCAGTGTGGGTTTGCAGGTGAAGGAGTGCAGGTTGGATTTACACAGGATTTTTTCGGGGTCATCTACCCGGTAAACCTTCCAGCGTACCGGCTGAAATGCCGGTCCTTCGTTCAGGGTCGCAATCAGGCGGACTTCCACTTGTCCGCCGTCGGCCCAGGTGGCGTTTGCTGTGCCGATACCCAGCAGCAGCAAACAGGTGCTCAGTATTCTGATCAGGTTTTTCATGGGGTCCTCCTTGATCAACCATATGATTTCCTGTGGCTAGAAATAAAATGAAACAATGTGACAGCGGGCAGTTTTTTCCAGAAAAACAACCCTGGTTCAAGCATTTCATCAAGAGGGTGGCAGGCTCGCTGCAAGGTATTGTTTATTGGCAATAAGTACAAAAGCAGCGCCGATGAAAAGCTTCTGTCAACTCCTAAAACGTTGTTAAACCATTTAGGTTGACATCAAGTTTGGAACAGATGACGGAAAACGTCGGAGAGAGTCGATCAGGCGGGGTAAAAAAGAAGATAAAGCGACGTAGTGCCGTGATTTCTGGCTAAAAATTACTGGTTGTCGAGCATTTCCAGTGCCAGGTTGCGCGTGGTTTCGGTGATTTCAGCCCCCCCCAGCATGCGAGCAATTTCTTCGACCCGCTCTGCAGCAGACAAGGGGTAAATGGCGGTTGTGGTATGATTTCTGGATTTTGATTTGGTCACTTTGAGTTGCTGATGTGCCTGGGATGCAACTTGGGGCAGGTGCGTGACACACAGTACCTGGCGCTTTTCGCCCAGCTCCCGCAATTGGCGCCCGATCATTTCGGCAATGCGACCGCCGATACCGGTATCCACCTCATCGAATATCAGGCTTGGCAGGGCCATTTTCCGGGCTGCAATCATTTGTATCGCCAGGCTGATGCGGGACAGTTCACCACCGGATGCCACTCTGGTCAGGGGCTTGAGAGGCTGACCGGGGTTGGCGCTCACCATGAATTCCAGCTGGTCGATGCCGTGCGGGTGAAATGGACGGGTTTCGTCAGTGCTGAGTTCAACCGCAAACTGCCCACCCTGCATGCCCAGCTGCTGCATGGCTGCGGTGACGCCCTTGGCCAATTTTTCGGCGGCTTTAAGGCGGTAGCCTGTCAGTTTGCGGGCCTGGACAAGATAGGTTTCACGCGCCTGCTCCAGCCGGTCCTGCAGGGCGTCCAGATCATAATCACTGCTGTCAAGTGCTGCCAGTTCCTTCTGCAGGGTGGTAAGTCTCGCATTCAGCTGCTCCGGCTCAGTGCGGTATTTGCGCGCCATGGCGCGAATATCGGCAATCCGGGTTTCCACCCAGTGCAGACGTTCAGGGTCCAGCTCCAGTCCGCCAGCATAGTCACGCAGCAGGTAGGCTGCTTCCTGTAGCTGAATCCGGGCACTGGTGACCAGTTCGGCAGGGGAGTGCAGCATTTCGTCAAAGCGGGCCAGCTGTTCCAGTTCCTGGCTGAGGCGCCCGAGCAGGGAGCAGACCGCATTTTCTTCATCATAAAGCCGGCTGTAGCCCTGTTCAGCGGCCTGCTTCAGCTCGCCCGCATTGGCCAGGCGGCTGAGCTCTTCATCCAGATGGGCAACTTCACCCGCTTCCAGGGCCAGCAGTTCCAGTTCTCCGGTCTGGAAGCGCAGCAGGTCCAGCCGCTCCAGGTGCTGCCGGCTCTCCGAGCTGAGTGCCTCCACCCGGTCGTGCAGGGTTTTCCAGTTGTGCCAGCGCTGTAGCAAGGGTTGCAGCAACGGCTCGCTGTCGGCATAGGCATCCAGCAGTTCCCGCTGCATGTCGCGGCGCATCAGGGACTGGTGTTCATGCTGGCCGTGGATGTCGACCATCTGCTCGCCCAGCTCGCGCAGCAGGTTGAGGGTGACAGGTGTACCATTGATCCAGGCACGCGATTTGCCCCCAGTGGCACTGATGACCCGACGCAGAATGCAGGTATTGTCTCCCTGTTCCAGCAGGGCCTGCTCCAGCAGCCAGTCACGGGCCTGTACGGTAGTGGCGATATTGGCACTCAGGGTGATTTCCGCCCTGTCGGCGCCATGGCGCACGGTACTGCTGTCGGCCTTGTCTCCAAGTACCAGGCCGATGGCATCCAGCAGGATAGACTTGCCGGCTCCGGTTTCCCCGGTCAGGGCCGTCATGCCCGGCTGAAGCTCGATTTCCAGCTCCTCGATGATGGCAAAGTCACGAATATGGATGTGCGTCAGCATTATGGCTGTTTTCCCCAGTGCAGTTTGGTTCGCAGTATATGGTAGTAATCGTGGTTGAGGGGGTGCAGCAGACGCATTTTTTCGTGGCGGGTTTCAATCAGGATGCGGTCACCGGGTATCAGTTCGATATTGTTCTGGCCATCAAAGGAGACTCGTGAATCCACCGGATACTGGTCGCGCAGCTGGATTTCAATATGACAGCTTGCCGGTACCACCAGCGGGCGGCTGGTCAGGTTGTGGGCACAGATCGGGACCAGCACGATGGCTTCCAGCACCGGATGCAGGATGGGGCCGCCACTGGAGAGGGCATAGGCGGTGGAGCCGGTGGGGGTGGAGACAATCAGGCCATCCGCGCGCTGGGTGTTGACGAAGGTGCCATTGATCAGGGTCGTGAACTCGATCATGCGGATTTCATCACGGGCATGCAGTACCACATCATTCAGCGCCACGCTGCTGCCTAGGATTTTATCACCGCGCATGGCAGTGCCGGTCAGCATGCAGCGGCTTTCCTCAATGAATGCACCTTGCAGGATGGGCTCCAGCACACTGGCCAGGTCTTCCGGGAGAATATCGACCAGAAAACCCAGGCGTCCCAGATTGATACCCACCAGCGGCAGACTGGTTTCCGCCAGCAGCCTGCCGGCACCCAGCAGGGTACCGTCACCGCCGACCACAATGATCAGGTCGGCCTGCCCGGCAATATCAGCATCCGGTGTGGAGGGAATATTCAGCAGGCGCGCCGGTGCCTCGGCAGCCAGGATGCCCAGCTGTTTCTGCTCCAGAAAATGGTACAACCGTTGCAGGGTATCCGTGACCTGCTGACCATTCTGTTTGGAAAATATGCCGATTGTCTTGAATGCGTTCATGAGCCCGTATCATCAGTGGATAAATGCAGAATTCAGCCTGTGCCAGTATTGTAACGGTAGTGTCAAAGACGCTAAAGTTTCTTTTGACCGGGGGAAATATCTGCCCGGTGTTGAAATTTCTGATGCTGCAGCCATCTTCAGGGGCAGTATGATGCCATTAGTGGATGGTAAATAATTATGGCGGTACCCAGTCAAAAAGCGGAACTGAATGAACGCACCCGGCATGTCCTCAAGGTGCTGGTGGAGGCCTATATTACCGATGGCCAGCCTGTCGGGTCACGCAACCTGGCCAAACGCAGCGGTCTGGACCTGAGCCCGGCCACCATCCGCAATATCATGTCCGATCTGGAGGAAATGGGTTATATCCGTTCGCCACATACCTCTGCCGGGCGGGTGCCGACCTCGCAGGGGTACCGCCTGTTTGTGGACACCCTGCTGCAGGTCAGGCCGCTGGACAGTGAAGCTGTCAGCGTGCTGCAGGGGCGGCTGACACGCGGACGTGATACCGGCAACCTGATTCAGAGTGTCTCTTCGCTGCTATCCGGCATCACCTCGCTGACCGGTGTTGTCACCATCCCGCGCCAAGCCAATCCAGCCATTCGCCAGCTGGAGTTCCTGCGCCTGTCCGGAAATCAGGTGTTGGTCATTCTGGTCCTCAGCCGCAACGAAGTACAGAACCGGATCATTCAGCTGGATCGGGAAATGTCGGTTTCCGAACTGCAGCAGGCGACCAATTTCCTGAACGACTTCCTGATCGGCAAGGATGTGCATCTGGCACGGCAGATGCTGCTGGGGGAGATGCGCCAGCACCGCGAAGACATGAACCGACTCATGCTGTCGGCCATTGAACTGGGCGAGATGGCTTTTGCCGGGCTGGATGTGCAGCAGGAGGATGATTATGTCATTGCCGGCGAAACCAACCTGATGGGGTATGAAGACCTGTCCGACCTTGCCAAGCTGCGCGAACTGTTTTCCGCCTTTACCCACAAGCGGGAAGTGCTGGCGCTGCTGGACAAGACCCTGCAGGCCGAGGGCGTACAGATATTCATCGGGCGCGAGTCGGGGCTGCGGGTTTTTGATGACTGCAGCGTCGTGGCGGCACCGTATTCGGTGGATGATGAGCATCTGGGCGTGCTGGGGGTGATCGGCCCCAAGCGCATGCCCTATGAGCGCATCATCCCGGTGGTCGACCTGACCTCCCGTTTGCTGAGTTTTGCCCTGAACTCGCGTGAACGCTGAGCAGCTTCCCTTCCGGTATGCTGCCGGTGCTCATGACTGCCGGCTCAGCTGCCTGAGCATTTCCTCCCGCTGTTTCAGGGCTTTTTCACGGGTTGCCAGTTGCAGCTTGAGCTGGGCAATCATCTGGTCCTTGAGCTGGATCACCTTCTCCTTCTGACCCAGACTTTGCAGCTGGTTGCGCTGGGTTTCCTCCAGCTGGCGCACGTGGTCAAGCTGCTCGGACAGCTTCTGAATTTCCGTAATCACTACCGCTTCACCACTTTCTTTGTCACTGTCCTGAGCCGGCAGCATGTCCAGCCGTCCGCTCAGGACTTTCAACTGTTCCCGAATGGCCACCAGGCTTTCTTCGTGGCTGTTGCCTGTCATATTTTGCTGGCGTTGTCCGAGCTGGTGCAGTTGTTCCAGTATGGCCTGCAGGGCTTCCGGTTGCTGATGGCTCCGGAGGCTGTCGAGCCCGGCCTGCAGTTCCCGGATCGGCTGCTGCAGGGCTTCAAGGCCGGCATCCTGTCGGGCCTGTGACTCCCGGTCAGCGGGTTGGTCCAGATGCTGCAGTGCGTCCTGCAGCTGCTGCGCCAGCAGGCTGCTTTGCTGCTGTGCCTCAGTGCGCAGGCTGTCCTGACGCTGGAAGAAGGTATCAATGGCCGCCATTTTGGTATCAATGATGCCGGTCTGCTGCTGGGTGCCGGCTTCCACCATTTTGGAAACCAGCTTGAACTGGCGCTGCAGGTCACTGCTCTGCTGCTGCAGGTCGGTTTTGAGTTTTTCCAGCTGATTCTGTACCAGATCCGTGCTGCTCTGGCTTTGCTGCTGATGGTGGGCCAGTGTCTGCCGGTTTTCGGTCTGCAGTTTTTCAGTCCAGTAGGCCTGCTGTTTTTCCTGCTCAATGCGCAGCATGTCCAGAGTCTGGTCGAGCTGGCTTTTCAGGTAGGTCTCATGGTTGGCGAGACTGTTTTCCAGCTGCTCCTGATGGGTGCGGGTCAGGCTCTGGTACTCCTCAAAGCGTGCCTGCTGCTTCTCCTGCTCGGTCAGGGTCAGGGACTGCAGCTGTTCCAGCTGCCGCCGGCCCGCCAGCTCACGCTCGGTCTGGGTCTGTTCGCGCTCGGTCAAAGCCAGCTCACGTTCGGCCATGGCCTGCTCGCGCTCACCCAGGCCATTGTCACGCAGAACCAGTCGGGTCTCCTGCTCCTGCTGCTGGCTGTCGCGCTGGTTCTGCAGGGTATCGCGCTGGTTGAGCTGCTGCTCGCGTTCCAGCAGGGTTTTTTCCTGCAGTTGCTGCTGCTCATGCTGCTCCAGCAGCTGATTTTCCTTCCGCTCCAGCATGTCTCCCCGGGTCTGGTGCCGTTTTTCCTGCTCCTGGAACAGTTCCAGCTGCCGTTGTAACTGCCTGTCCCTGTCCGTCAGCAACTGGTCTTTCTGCAACAGCTGCTGCTGCAGGCTCTGGGTCAGCGACTGGTTTTCCTGCAGCTGGCTCTGTAATTTGCTGCGGGCATCATTGTGCTGTTCAATCAGGGTCTGCTGGTCCAGCAGCTGGCCACTCAGGGCATCCAGCGCCATCTGGACCTGACTGAAACGCTCATCCCGCT
>Ga0116164_10003299_pt1 | contig 11107 bp, 8 predicted proteins | sample AD_UKC109_MetaG_FD_89888 | JGI IMG/M metagenome (GOLD analysis project Ga0116164, IMG submission 89888) | Active sludge microbial communities of municipal wastewater-treating anaerobic digesters from Hong Kong - AD_UKC109_MetaG | ecosystem: Engineered > Bioreactor > Anaerobic > Digestate... | reverse complement strand
TCTTCAGCGTGGGGGCTCCTTCAGGTTCCACTCCGATTACACGGATTTGTGGATTTATTGCTTTAGCGGCAATTGCTATTCCGGAGATGAGTCCTCCTCCTCCAACAGGAACAAGGATCGTCCCGCAGTCAGGGAGCTCTTTAAGTATCTCAAGGGCAATGGTTCCCTGGCCCGCAATGACAGCTTCGTCATCAAAGGGGTGTATGAAGCGGAGCCCCTCTGCATCTTCAAGACGCCTTGCCTCGGCGTAGGCCTCGTCGTATATGTCGCCCGCAAGAACTACCCGTGCCCCGAGTTTCCGTGTACCCTCTGTTTTTATAAGAGGAGTTGTTTTAGGCATAACAATAGTAGCTTTCGCTGACAGGAGTTTTGCCGCGAGCGCCACACCCTGTGCGTGGTTACCGGCTGATGATGCTATTAGGCCGCGGGCGCGTGTTTCATCATCAAGTGAGGCAATCATGTTGTACGCACCGCGGATTTTGAATGCACCCGTGATCTGCAGGTTCTCAGGTTTTATATAAACGTCGTGGCCATACTCGTCTGAAAAATGCTGCGAGTGTATAAGAGGGGTGGGGCTTATTATACCTCTCAGTCTTTCCGCTGCTTTCTCTATATCCTTAATGGTAACCATGAGAATTCTCCTCTGTGAAAATATTAAGCAGAAAATTTCAGGATAACCTGACTGTCAAGAAGAGTTCAGGAAACATGCCGCTCCCCCTGAATTAATAGCGGTTTATATTTTTAGATAAATATGTAGAGTGCTGATTCAGCTTTTATTCATCACAAAGCGCAGAATCTCCTCAATGTCCGGGACTTCATGAATTTCATAAATTTTGATGAAGATGATTTTACCGTCTTCATCAATAAGAAAATTCGCCCTGCCCGAGGTGCCGGTTTTCTCTATGAAGATATCATATTTCCTAGCTATATCACCGTGGGGCCAGAAGTCCGCGAGAAGGTCGGTTTTTGTAATTTGCAGCTTATCAGCCCATGCCTTTTTGCAGGGCTGGCTGTCAACGCTGAGCCCCAGGGCTATTATATCCAGCCTTTTCAGGTCCTCATTTTTTGCCTCAAGGGTCTTCATCTGTATTTCACAGATCCCGGTCCATGCAAGGGGATGGAATGAGAGGAGGACTTTTTTCCCCTGCAGGGCCCTGAGATTCACGTCGACACCATGCTGGTTCTGAAGAGTAAAAACAGGGGCCATATCACCGGTTTTAAGCAGTCTGTTTTCCATAAAATCCTCCCTTAATTAGTTGAGTTAAGTATTTTATTATTAACATTTATCATATTAATCGGTCATTGCGAGGAGCCCTTCGACAAGCTCAGGATAAACTTAAGCGACGAAGTAATCTGTTCCGGATAGAAAATATTCAGTATTAACCGGTATTATTTTCTGCCTTAACAGATTGCCACACTCCCTCCGGTCGTTCGCAATGACATAGTTTAAATAGTTATGATATTTAAACCAATACTTTTATCATCTCGAATATTACAAATATAACTGCTTTAATTCAATAAGACAAGATTAAAAAAATCATCCCCTGTAACCTTTATCCTCCGGAAGGTTGCTTTTTTTCGCTGATGACACGGCAAGCTCGTCGCATCTTTCATTATATATGTTGCCCGCGTGCCCTTTGACCCACATGAATTTTATGTTCAGAGGTTTAATAAGATCGAGAAGTTCCCCCCAGAGATCGGGATTAATGGCCGGTTTTTTGTCAGATTTAATCCAGTTGTTTTTACGCCACTTTTCAGCCCACCCTTTAGTTATTCCGTTAACAACATAGCTTGAGTCCGTGTAGAGCGTAATCGGGAGGTCTGTTTTTTCAAGGGTGCGCAGGGCCATTATTACACCCATGAGTTCCATCCGGTTATTGGTGGTTAGCCTGAAACCCCCTGAAAGTTCTCTACTCTCCCCGTCCTGAATTATAACCGCACCGTAACCTCCCGGCCCCGGGTTGCCTGAACTCCCCCCGTCAGTGTAAACTGTTATCTCGCCCCGGGCAGGTTCGCATTTACCCCCTTTGTTACCTGAAGGGACTGCTGAAAAGGGCGCGCGTTTAAGCACCGGGTTTTTCATCCACTCCTCTGCCTCTCCGCGTGAGGTGAACCCCTTGTATACCGCGCCCGTGAATCCGTCGATCTGGTTTTTTGCCTCGGGCCAGTTGTCGTATATGCCGGGCCTTCGCCCCTTTGCTACTGCGTAGAATTTTTTCTGTGCCATCAAATGAATCCTTTTACCTGTTAATCGCGGGTATTATATCCCGGGCCGGAAAAGAGACAATACTTTTTTGTCCGGGAAGCGGTCAATTATGTTTGATTAAAATGCATCGGTAATAAAATAATGGTGCGTTATTAAAGAGGGAGTCGTATTAATGACAGGCGGCAGATTTTATAATTCATTCAATTGGTTAAACTATGGAAAATTTATACAGCAGGTTCAGGTTTGCCCGCAGGGAGCTTTTTAAAAGTTACGGCGAAAGGAGTGTGCGGGCTGTTTTCGAGGACTCCTGGTTTTTTATAAACGAACTGCAGCCCGAATTATTTACAGTGGGGGACCTTGTCTTTTATCTTGAGTTCGGGATGAAGGAGAGAGGTATTGCTGTTCATGATCTTCCAGGTCTTGCAGCAACAGTCGCGGCCTTCATCTCGGAAGAGGCGGGGATGGTAGCGGAGGAATATGATTTTTACGGTGAAATACTGGGCGTTGTATCAGAGGTCGTTCCCCGTTATACCGATGATCCTGATAAATTTATATCTCCCCTTGCCAGGAGAATAACTGATGAGTTCAAGTACGGGGACCTCTCAATGACAATGGAGGAGCTTTCGCTTACTCTGAAAGGATATCCTGAATTGAGGTTTCTTCCTCTTACTCTTCTTAAAGAGGCAGTTGAATCGGTTTACGATCACTTTGTGAAACTCAATGAGGAGTGGTAAATTTTTCTATACCCCCCTGAATCCCCCGATGGGGGACTTTAAAAAAGTTTTTAGCCTGCTCCGGATGCTCTAAAAAGCACAGTAAAAATTTTTAAAACTTTCTTGTCAGATGATCCCTTCGTCTAATTGTGTAAGACTTTAAAATATTCAGGAAGGTGATTATGAAGTTTAAGGTAACAACAGGAAGAGTGCTGCTTTTAGTATGCTGTCTATCTCTGCTGGTTTTTTCAGAAGGGGAGAGTTCTGCTGCCGGGTTCGACACCCCTCCTGCAAATTCATATTTTTTTATTAAATCAGTACAGTCAGGGAATTATAACAGGGGTTACTGGGACCAGCCCGGGCAGCCCAAAAGATATAAAAGTGGCGGTAATATCGCGGCCTGGGCAAAGGACGGGGCAGTTGACCAGCAGTTCCGTTTCGTAAATGCCGGAGGGGGATGGTACTACATTGTCTCAAGGAACGGCGGCTATGCCGACGTCAAGGGGGGGAAAAACGGCAACGGCGTGAGCATACAGGTATGGACCTCCAACAGGACGGCTTCGCAGAAGTTCCGGTTTAAACACCTGGGGAACGGCAGGTGGAAGATCTATACTGCGTGGAACCGCATAATATGCCTTAAGGGAAGGAATGACTCAAACGGGACAAATATCCATACATGGGCAGACCACAACGGTTCCACGGTTGAATGGTACTTTGAGGATTACCGCACAGGGAAGAGATATGAAACAGTAACAGGAATCCAGGGGCAGCTTAAGGCCAATACCACGGATGAAAACGGCAGAAAGATGTCGATTAATCCCGGTGCCACAGATATAGAGATCTGGTACCATGACCGCAAAGACAGTAAAGCCCCCTACAAGAAGAAGGCCGTGGTGAGGACAAACTGGAAAGGTGTTTTCAACCTTGGGGATGCATATAACGATTATGATGCGATCTTTTTACTGTCAAAATCAGCAGACAGGGCTTCTGTATATACTCCCCTCTACCCCAAGAGCGGAAAGATATCCATTGATGGGTTTGTTTCAGATAAATATAATGCAGCTGACCACGTACTTGTGGACACAATGTACAGGGGCAAGCAGTACTATTATGAAAAAGAGGGTTTCTTCTACCGTAAAAATGGGGTGGTGACAAACAGGCAGGATTTCTATTTTCCGAATCTCACCTCTGTGAACAGAAACAACGCTGCAGTTAAAAAACTTCTGAGTGCAATCGGAGGGAGCAGTACTGCAAACAGCGATGAAGCGATAGCGAAGAAATTCGCAAATGTCTATTCATTCTTTAAAGATAAAACAAAAAGCGCAATGGGTACAAAAGACAGCACTGTAAAGGCTGCTTCTGACTACCTGTACAGAAACTGCAGAAAAACCGTTTCAAGCCCTGTAACCAGGTGGCCCACTTTCCAGGAGATGGCTGACACCTATTCAAAATACGGGTTTATACCTGTGGGCAATTGCACTGCCAATTCACAGGTCATGGCAACTCTTCTCTACATGGCGGGTGTGCCTGCTGATAAGTTTTTTGTGGCAAAATTTCACTACGACATGAGCTGGTATGTTGAGCACTGGGTAATCGGGGTTAACATAGGGAAGAGGTGGTATGCCCTTGACCCTCAGTTTAAAAACGTAATAAAGATAAAAGGGGCCGCGGATTTTCAGAATGCATACTGGGAGAGGTATATAGCAAAAACCTATGATTATACAAAACCCTTTGAGGCATGGCTTCTCCCCGGTTCAAACATAAAGGCTGTGCCGTACCTTGGAGATCCGGAGGATCTGCGCAATATTATTGCCGAGAAAAACAAGCCGATGTTTTTCATCAATAATAAAAATTTCACGTTCTCCTCAGGGGGGATGGTTTTCAGCTCAAAAGGAGATGCTGTTGTGAAAAAAGTTTCAGGCAACACCGTTACTCTCCAGGTAAATGCTGTCACAAAAGGTGAGGGCCCGCGCGGCATGGAGGAGAAGAAGCAGAGCTATGAGATGAAGATCTCCATTAAGAACGGCGTCTAAACTTCCGGTGAGGGTTATGTTTATTACGGCAAAGTTGACTCGACAGGAAAGGTGCTTAACCTGAGCGGGGAGCAGAGCGGCATTACCCTGACTGTTAAGTAGATGTTTATTCCTTTAATTAAATATATGGACGAAAAAGCCCCCTGAGATCAGGGGGCTTTTTTATGGGATGATTCTATATGTCCGGTTGCCGAGTGCCGAGAGACCTCACCTCCTCAGTCCCCCTCTCCTCAAGGAGATGGGGAGGCTGGCGACAGATAGTTTCAGGTTTTACCGTAAAGGTGGCCTGCTGCAAAAACCTCTCCCTTCATTCTTTTTATAACCGATATGGGAGAGGTCGCTCTTTGGCATCCATGCCATCGCGACACTCATACATCCGTGTATGTCGGGTAGCCGCAGCACCGGGTGAGGGTATGTTCAGTTTACGGCATCCTCCAGTTCCGGAGGAAGTTGCATTACCTGTAAGGTAAATTCCACCTCAAAGCTCCGGCATTGCAGCTCCAGGCTCCGGCGTCGGAGCTTTAAGCTCTGAAATCGGAGCTCAGAGGTGCAATTTTGAAGCTCAAAGGTGAAACTTCGGAGCTCAGAGCTGCAATTTTTATGCTCAGAGCATCAAAGCCGGGGCTTAAGGCTTCAACTTCAAAGCTTTAAGCTCAAAGTTTTATGCTCTGAGGTGAAACTTCAGAGGGTTGAGGTGCAGAAACGAAGCCCGGGGATATAAAGTGGAGTTGCTTATGTAATAAAAAAACCCTCTGGAAATTATCTCTCAAATGTTTCCGGAGGGTATGGCTTTTATATGGTGTTACCGTTTAGTATTAAAATTTTAAATAAAGTGGCCTTTACTGCTGTACTGCTTTCACTGATTTTCTTCCGGGAAACCTTTCCGACAGGTCTTTATATATTGTGCCCGCCTTTGCAATATTTGATTTTTGCGCGTAGTGTACTGAATTATAAAACATAAGGGCAGCTGAGAGTGAGTCACTTCCCGCAAGGAGCATGCTGTCAGAGAGAGAGTCTGTAATCTGCAATAGCGGCGCGTGGAGCGAGCGAAGGGTCTCTGCCGCGTCAACATCTGATTTGAATTCATTGATATCCAGAAACGGGGGAGCCAGTTCAGGATTCGCGTTGCAGTGTTCAAGCGCCTTGGTGACAAATGCAACGGACTTGTCCCCCATCTTCGGCAGGGCAACCCTGTCTTCAGCCTTAAGGGCTTTTAGATGAGGGAGGAGTTTGACCCGCAGGGTGGCGATGGCATCTTTAATAGCCTTCAGGTCCTGCTGCGGGATATCCAGTGTAATAAGATTCTGTTGTGTCATTAATGCACCTCTTTATTTGGTTTATGATTTTTTGAAGTTGATATATTAGAGCATTATTTCAGATTCAGGTCAAGAGAAAAAGATGTTAATATAGTGTTTTTTTGTGGGAGGGGGGAGGAGAACTGGAAAGCTGAAAAAAGAGTTGAATTTTTTTTATTTAAGGGTTTATACCGGAATTACGGTTCAAACAAAAGATTTTATATAAATAAAAAAGTTCAGGCAGGGATGAGATCCCAGGAGATGAGAAAATTCATTGGTGGGGAAGGATGGATCAATTTACCAATGGTTTTGTACTTATTAGTAAATAGAGATGATGTTATATGAAGGTTTTTGGATTAAGAGTAGTTAAGTGAAATGTTTTAAAATAATTATAATAAAAAACTATAGCTATGAGAATATTATCTAAAGTGGAATTCTTTCTTAAAAATAAGATTAAAATATTATTCTTATCGTGGATATTTATTATCACTTTCCTTATGTTTTACTCAAGGTACATTATATTATTTCCTTTAAATGAAAATCAAATTATTTCAGTTTATTCGTCAGCTTCTCAAATAATTGGTGGTTTATATGGATTAATAATTACGTCATACATTTTTTTTCGAAATGAACTTGAGCGGAAGAGTAGTTACGATGAGACCTTAGAAACAATTATAGATTATATAAAAAAAGATTATTTTCACTTTATTAAATTTTTAAGTCTTTATGTAATAATTTCTATAGTGTTATCATTAATAATTATTCTATATCAAAATAATTTAGATAACATGTTATTTCGTATATTGTTAAATATAGGTGGCTTTACACTTATTTTTAGTTTTATTACTATATTGATTCTTGTTTTAACAATGGTTAATCCTAAAAGTATTGAGCTAGCTAGTGAGATTATTAATAATGAATTATCTAATAAAAATAATGATAGAGAAGGTTCATATGAGGACTTTCATAAATATTATACTCAAATAGAGAATATTCTAAATAAATATAAAGGTTCTGTAATTAGTGATAATGGGGAAAAAATTATTTCATTTGTCACAACTAAGGCTGTTTTAAAAAGATTAATGTTAGAGAAAAAAATTGATAATAATTTATTTGCAAGACTTTTGAGAATAATTCAATATAGAAATAGTCTTATTCATAGTAATATTAATCATGTTGGAAATGAGTACATCGAGGAAGCAAAAAACCTATCCGAAATATTATTATCTCTTTAATATTATAGTTTTAAATAAATAATTTTATAAAGACACTACGCAAAACAAATCTTATACACTTCAATCTCTGTCATTCGCCTGTCTTCCACGTTGCCCCTCTTGCAGAGAATAGTGGCGCGTATGCGCCGGGAGAGGGCGCTGGGTACATGTTGCACTCCCTCCCGTTCCCCCGGCATCCAGGTCTTCCGGCCTGAAAAGTTTTTGAATTGATTTTTTATTGAATTTAATGAAACATAAATTTACTGGTTTAAGGTCAGCAAACCGGTTGCGCCGATTTCATGTAAGCAAAACCTTAGACGACATTGTGATAATTAAATATAGAGGTAAAATATGGGTATATTTAATGCAACAGCAACTTATGGTAAAACTTTAAGACCAACTGATAATCCTGATGAATATTATATCAAAATATATACCGGGGGATTTGCCGGTGCTGATACAGCAGAAAAAAGAGCAATTAAAGAAATAGAAATATTTTTAAATGATCATCAGGAGTATAATACATTTAAAATTATTAACAGCAAATTTAACATGATTCCGTCTTATCATAAATTTACTGTGTTATTAGAGAAATAATAATATAACCTGATTCATATCTTATGCGCTTCACTTCCTGGCGTTCGCCAGGGCTTCCGCATTCCCCCCCCCTTGCACAAAGAAATGAAGAAGATTATTAAAGAGGTATAATAACTTCTCGCAATGTCAAATAAGCTTGCCTTAATTTACTTTCATCCTTATAAAGTAAAATACTGATTTTTATATTATACTTTCCAGGGAATTAATGTATATAAAGAACGTACCTCTGGCACCTGTCTAAAAGTAGAAACAGGGTTTTTGTTTTTGAGGAATATGTAAAGATGTTCAGGTAGAAGGATCCCCTCCCTCCCGCATACCCCCTGTTTTCTTAAGGTAGCCAGTTATTTTATATTATTGAACCCCTCAAACACACATAAAATATCCACCTTTTCTATACATATAACTCTTGACATGTATAGAAAACCGCTATTTTCTATACATATTCATTAAATGAGGAGCGAATGGCATTTATATTACACCCCCTTCCCCCCGCGATCGACCTTGAGACAAAAGCTGTTTTAAAAAAGGCAGCCTCTGCTCATCGTTACCTTGCTGAACTTAAAGGGGTATCAGGCACAATCCCTAACCAGGGCATTTTAATAAATACCCTCTCCCTGCAGGAAGCAAAGGACAGCTCAGCTATTGAAAATATAATAACTACAGATGATGAGCTTTACCGTGAAGAACTGTTTCCCGATTATGCTGTTAATGCTTCGGCCAAAGAGGTGCGCAATTATGTAACAGCTCTTAAATCCGGTTTTGACCTTGTTAAAAAGAAAGGGCTTCTCTCTGCAAATGATATAGAGACAATGCAATCAGCCCTTGAAAAAAATCGGGCCGGTTTTCGTAAGCTCCCGGGCACATCTCTTAAAAACGATCTTACCGGTGAGGTGGTCTATACGCCGCCGCAGGATCACGCCTCAATAATATCACTTATGTCCAATCTCGAAAGGTTTATCAATGACGATTCCTTTTATGAAGCAGATCCACTTGTAAAAATGGCCATGATCCACTATCAGTTTGAAAGCGTTCATCCTTTTTATGATGGTAACGGCAGAGCCGGTCGTATAATAAATGTTCTCTACCTTGTTCTTAAAGAACTCCTTGATATACCCGTCCTTTATTTAAGCAGGTATATTATCCGAAGTAAAAATGATTACTATAACCTTCTTCAGAAAGTTCGTGATGAGGAGGCCTGGGAGGAATGGATTTTATATATTCTTACAGGGGTAGAGGTAACTGCCAAACAGACCATAAAAATGATCCAGGAGATCAAAGAAGCTTTAATGGTCTATAAACATCGTATAAGGAAAGAGCATAAATTTTACAGTCAGGATCTTATAAACAACCTGTTCTTTCATCCTTATACGAAGATTGAATTTATTGAATCTGATCTCAAGGTTAGCAGACTAACAGCAGCAAAATATCTGGATCTTCTTGCTGAGGATGGTTTTCTCCGTAAGGAAAAGATCGGGAGATCTAATTATTATATCAATATCGCTTTATACTCAATACTGACGAAAGAATAGGAACTTTAAATCCCCGTAACTGAATATTTATTTTTTAATTTATTCCGGAAAAAACACTCTATGACCCCCACCGGCGAAGGCGGTGAAGGTATATAATTATTATTTCCACACTAAAAAATATATTTAGGAATTAATACTGATTAATTCTTGAAAAAAAACAGCATATTCCTGAAAAATTGCATTTATTGAAAGTTTTGCGCCTGTTGAGGTATTATGCCTGAAAAAAGTGTTCATGGCAGAATTAACAGTTCAGGCTGAAGATATTATTAAAAATCCGGAATAAAAGGTATTTTTCATGCACAAGGTAAGAGATTTAAGAAATTCATTTATAGATTTTTTTAAGGAGCAGGGACACAAGATCGTCCCTTCAAGCTCACTTGTTCCCAAGGATGACCCCACACTCCTCTTTACAACGGCTGGTATGGTGCAGTTTAAGCCTATGTTTGCAGGCACTGTTGACCTTGAGTACACACGCGCCGCTTCCATCCAGAAATGCCTCCGCACAAGCGACCTTGAGCAGGTTGGACGTACAAAGAGGCACCTGACACTTTTTGAAATGCTTGGCAACTTCTCATTCGGCGACTACTTCAAAGAGGAGGCCATCGATTTCGCCTGGGACTATTCCACAAATGTTATCGGTTTTCCGAAAGAGAAACTCTGGGCAAGTATTTATGAAAATGACGATGAGGCATATGAACTCTGGAACAAAAGAATAGGAATCCCTGCCGAAAGGATCGTGCGTTTAGGCAAGGAGGACAACTTCTGGGGCCCGGCCGGTGACACAGGCGCATGCGGCCCATGTTCTGAGCTTTACTTTGACCGCGGCGAGGAGTTCGGCTGCGGCAGCCCTGACTGCAAGCCGGGGTGTGACTGCGACAGGTACATGGAGTACTGGAACCTGGTTTTCAACCAGTTCAATCAGAACGAGAAGGGGGAGTTTGAACCTCTTCCCCGTACAGGTATAGATACAGGTATGGGCCTTGAAAGGCTTGCAACTCTTGTTCAGGGTGTTGACTCTGTTTTTGAAACTGACGAGCTTAAAGCCCTCATTGAATTCGTAAGCCGCGAATCAGGGAAGAAGTATGAGGGCTCCAACATGCTCCCCATAAAAGTTATTGTTGAGCATGGACGTACTTTGACATTCGCAATGTCTGACGGTATATACCCTTCAAATGACGGGCGCGGTTATGTTCTCCGCCGTATACTCAGAAGAGCTCTCCGTTTCAGCAGGCTCCTCGGTTTAAAGGAACCCTTTGTTTACAAGGTTGTTGATCCAATAGTTGCCACAATGGGTGATTTCTACCCGGAGATTACAGAAACTGTTGCAAACGTTAAGAACGTAATTGAGTCAGAGGAGAAGCGTTTCCTCGAAACAATAGAAAACGGTATGGACAGGCTCGAGGAGCTGATGAAGTCGGCGAAGAAGAGCGGCTCCGGGCTCATCACAGGGGCGGATGCCTTTGTGCTTTACGATACTTTCGGGTTCCCTCTTGAGATGACAACTGAGATGGCTATTGAGC
>Ga0116164_10003296_pt1 | contig 11112 bp, 11 predicted proteins | sample AD_UKC109_MetaG_FD_89888 | JGI IMG/M metagenome (GOLD analysis project Ga0116164, IMG submission 89888) | Active sludge microbial communities of municipal wastewater-treating anaerobic digesters from Hong Kong - AD_UKC109_MetaG | ecosystem: Engineered > Bioreactor > Anaerobic > Digestate... | reverse complement strand
CACCCGCGCTTCAAGAAATGGTGCGACGACTATTTCTTCCTCAGGCACCGCGCCGAGCCGCGCGGTATCGGCGGCCTGTTCTTCGACGACTTGAACGACTGGGGCTTCGAGCGCTCGTTCGCGTTCATGCGCAGCGTCGGCGACCACTATGTCCCCGCGTATCTGCCGATCGTGCAGCGCCGTCGCGCCACGCCGTTCGGCGAACGCGAACGGGAATTCCAGCTGTACCGGCGCGGCCGTTATGTCGAGTTCAACCTGGTGTACGACCGCGGCACGATCTTCGGGCTGCAGACCGGTGGCCGCACCGAGTCGATCCTGATGTCGCTGCCGCCACTGGTCAGCTGGCGATACGACTGGAAGCCGCAGCCGGGCAGCGCCGAGGCCGAGCTGTACGAGGTGTTCCTGCAGCCACGTGACTGGTTGGCCGACGACGCCTGAGCCGCAGGAGGCCAGCCTCTGGCCAATCGCCCGGGTGACAGAATCGCCGAGGGGGCTTGGCAGCCGCGCCCGCGCCTAGCCTGCCGCCGCCAGGTGTTCGTCGATCCACTGCGTGATCCAGTGCGCGGCACGGGCGCCGGCGAAGTGGCCGAGGTCGCGGCCATCGCGGAACAGCATCACCGTGGGGAAGCCGCGCAGCCGGTAGCGCCCGGCCAGCTTCATGTTCTCCCCCTCGTCCACCTCGACCTTGGCCAGACGCACACGCCCCTGCATGTCGTTGACCACGCGGGCCAGCTGCGGCGCGATCGCATGGCAGGGTGCACACCAGTCGGCCCAGAAATCGACCAGTATCGGCACCTCGTGCGAACCGGCGATCACCCGTTGCTCGAAGTCATCCAGGTGGCACTCGAAAATCATTGCGTCCGCCATGGCCTATCGCCCCTCTGCTGCGGCCGCGGCGGTCTGCAGCGCCCGGGTGATCACGTCTTCGATCTCCTGCACCACCGCAATCCCCGGGCTGCCCACGGCAATGGTGGTCGGACGCGCGAACAGGATCCGGGTCACGCCGTCCTTTTCGACCAGATTGACGCGCAGCGGGCACAGCGCCAGCAGGTCCGGGTCGGCATTGCTGACCTGGTTGGCGTACCACGCGTTGCACACGACGATGCTGCGGATACCGTCAAGCCGGTTGCGGTTCAGCTCGTCGCCCCAGCGCTCTGCAAAGCCGGCCATGCTCGCGCCCAGGTCGGCCTCGAACACCACCCAGAACTTCGCCTCCTCGAGTGCGGCATACACCGCCTCGTGGGTAACGGCCATCGGGGCCCTGGCATCCACACGGTATACACCCGGCGGCACCGCCAGTACGGTGCATGAAAGCAGCATGAGCAGCAGCGCGAACAGGGACTTCTTCATCGCGATTTCTCCAGAGAATCAGGCGGCGGATTGTAACCTGCGGACGCGCGCCAGGCGCGCTGGACGCCGCGCGGCCTTTGTCAGAAGCGGCGCCAACCATTAGCATTGGCGCTTTCGTCAAACCCGGCCGGCCAACCGCAATGTCTGAGCATCGAATCCGCATCGCCACCCGCAAATCGCCGCTCGCCATGTGGCAGGCGGAGCATGTCGCCGAGATGCTGCGCCAGGCGCACGACGGACTCACGGTCGAGATCCACGGCATGAGTACCGAGGGCGACAAGATCCTGGACACACCGCTGGCGAAGATCGGCGGCAAGGGCCTGTTCGTCAAGGAACTCGAACAGCGCATGCTCGCCGGCGATGCCGATATCGCGGTGCACTCGATGAAGGACGTGCCAGTCGACCTGCCGGACGGCCTGCACCTCTCGGTGATCCTGGAACGCGAGGATCCGCGCGACGCCTTTGTCTCGAATCACCATGCCAGCCTGGTGGCCTTGCCCGAGGGCGCCCGGGTCGGCACCTCGAGCCTGCGCCGCCAATGCCAGCTGGCCGACCGTCGGCCCGACCTGCAGATCATCCCGCTGCGCGGCAACGTCAACACCCGCCTACGCAAACTCGACGAGGAGGCGTACGACGCGATCATCCTGGCCTCGGCCGGCCTGCTGCGCCTCGGCCTGGGCGAGCGCATCCGCAGCTTCATCCCGACCGGGGAAAGCCTGCCAGCGATCGGCCAGGGTGCAATCGGGATCGAATGCCGGGCTGAGGATGCGCGGATCAACGACCTGCTGGCCCCCCTGCATCACGAGCCGACCGCATCGTGCGTGCGCGCCGAGCGCGCGATGAACCATCGCCTGCAGGGCGGCTGCCAGGTCCCGATCGGCGGCCACGCCACGCTGCATGACGGCGAGATCCACCTGCGCGGACTGGTGGGCACGATCGACGGCAGCGAGGTGATCCGTGCCGAGACACGGGGCGCACAGGCCGATGCGGAGCAGCTCGGCCAATCGGTCGCCGAGGAACTGCTGGCCCACGGTGCAGCCGAGATCCTGCGCGAACTGTACGCCGGCGCCTGATCCCGTGAACCCGAATCCGCCGTGCAATCTGGCCGGACTGAGCGTGCTGGTCACCCGGCCCGCGCACCAATCCGACAGCCTGTGTGACCTCATTCAGACCGCGCACGGGCGCCCTGTGCGCTTCCCCGCGCTGGAGATCCTCGGTCCAGGTGACAAGCATGCGGCGCGCCTGGCACTGGCCGGGGCGAGCACGGCCGATCTGCTGATCTTCGTCAGCGCCAATGCGGTGCAGTTCGCATTCCCGCTGCTGCCCGCGCAGCTGCCGGTCGATGTGGACATCGCCGCCGTGGGTACGGCGACCGCGCATGCGCTCGAAGAGAAAGGACTGGACCCGACGCTGGTGCCGCAGCGCATGGACAGCGAGGGCCTGTTGCAGCTGCCGGCCCTGCAGTCGGCACACGGAAAATCGGTGTTCATCCTGCGCGGCAACGGCGGCCGCGAGCTGCTCGGCGAGACCTTGCGCGAGCGTGGCGCCACGGTGCAGCAGGTCGAGGTCTACCGCCGCCAGCTGCCGCAGCGTGCCGGCGCAGCGGCCAACCTGGTGCGCAACTGGAGCCAGCTGGCGCAGGTTGTGACCGCGACCAGCAACATGATCCTGGACAACCTGTTTGACCTGCTTGGCGACGCGGGGGCGGAACTGCTGTGCACGACACCGCTGGTGGTGGTCAGCCAGCGCATGGCCGAACATGCGCTCGAGCGCGGCTGCCAGAGCGTGTACGTCGCCGCCTCGGCCACTGACGCCGACGTCCTGGCGACCCTTTGCGAAGTAAACGACGATGTCGCCTGAGCGGTCGCTTTGCTAGTCTTGCTACTATCCGCAAGACAATGACAACGCCGTACAACAGCGACCCGGTGCACCATCCAGTATGAACGAGCAAGATCCCAAGCCGGGCGTCGTGATCGACGTCACACCGGACCCCGTGAACGACGCGCCAGGCGATTCGGACAGATCGCAACAGGCCGATAGCGACACCATCAGCCGCGACGGCCGGGGACGCGCGCTGGCGCTCCCGGTCGCGCTGGTTGCGCTACTCGGCGTGGGTGCCGCCGCGGTGGTGGGTTTTCGCTACTGGTCAGATATGGCCAACGACCTGGCGGCCATGGATGCACGCGTGCAGGCGGCACACAGCCAGCAGCAACAGCTGCAGCAGTCACTGACAGAGGCCACCACGGCGCTGCGTGCGCAGGAGAATGCACTCGGCGACCAGCGCAATGTCCTGACCCAGCAGCGCTCCGCCGTCGATCAGGCGCGCGCCGCGTTCGAGCAGCAGGAACAGAAACTGGCCGACGAGAACCTCCGCCTGCAGGAACGCGAGGCCGAACTGCGTGCCGCAGTGGCCGACGTGCACCGACGGGTCGGACGCTCCGGGACGCAGTGGATGATCGCCGAGACCGAGTACCTGCTGCGTATCGCCAATCATCGGCTGATCCTGGCGCGCGATACCGATACCGCACGCGTCGCCCTGGAGCTGGCCGACCAGCGTCTGCGCGACACCCAGGACCCGGGCTGGGCCGGGGTGCGCGAACAGATAGCGCGCGACATAGCCCGCCTGGGCAGCTTCGAGACCCCGGACAGTGCCGGCCTGGCGGCGCGGCTGGCTGCCCTGATCGACGAGATCCCGCAGCTGAAGATCGCGCGCGCCACCATCGGGCCCGAACGCACCCTGCCCGAGCGCACCGACGCGTCGGCCGGCGAGCGCAACTGGGACACCCTGCTCGATGACCTGTGGGCCGGGCTCAAGGACACGGTACGCATCCGCGAACGCGACAAGCCGGTGCAGGCCATGCTGGCCCCGGAACACCAGTTCTTCCTGTATGAAAACCTCAAGCTGCACCTCGAAGCGGCACGCCTTGGATTGGCGCGCAGTGACCAGGCGCTGTTCCACGACAACCTGCAGGTGGCATTGGACTGGCTGGGCCGGTATTTCGAGGCGGGCGACCACACCACGGCCGCGTTGCGCAGCGCGCTGGAGGAGATGCTGGCACTCGACATCCATCCCGCGCTCCCGGACATCAGCCAGTCACTGCGCGCGCTCAAAGTCCGCCAGGACCTGATGGATGACATCGCACCCGCCGGGACAGAGTCGAAATGAGGTTACTGCTCAAGATCTGGCTGTTCATCCTCGCGGGCGCGGGGATCGGCGTGGTGCTGAGCCGGGATACCGGCTACGTGCTGCTGTCGTTCGGCAACTACACCGTGGAGATGAGCCTGGCGCTGCTGCTGTTGCTGCTCGCCACGCTGTTTGTGGCACTGTATTTCGGCATTCGTCTGGTCGTGCGCACCCTGCACCTGCCACACGATGTGCGTCTTTGGAAACAACGGCGCGGTTCGCGCATGGCCCAGCAGGCGATGACACGGGGACTGCTGGAGATGTCGGAAGGCAACTGGCGCAGCGCGGAGAAACGCCTGGTGCGCTTCGCCGACCGGTCGGAGACCCCGCTGCTGAACTATCTCGCCGCGGCACGCGCCGCACAGCTGCAAAGCGCGCACGACAGGCGCGACCAGTATATCCGCCTGGCCCACGAATGCATGCCGTCGGCGGACGTCGCCGTCAGCCTGACACAGGCCGAGCTGCAGCTGGCGGATCATCAGCTCGAACAGGCCCTGGCGACCCTGAAGCACCTGCGCAGCGTGGCACCCAGACACACCTATGTACTGCGCCTGCTGCGCCGCCTCTACGAGCAGCTCGGTGACTGGGAACACCTGCGCGAGTTGTTGCCGGAGCTGCGCCGCCGCAAGGTCGAAGACGAGACCGACCTGCAGCGCCTGGAAGTCCGTACCCACCGCGCGCTGCTCGAACACGCCTTCCTGGCCAACGACGAGCGCCGCCTGAGCATGGCCTGGGCCGACGTACCGCGGGCGTTGCGCGACGATCCGCAGGTCCTCGGTGACTACACCGGCTATCTGCAGGAATCGGGAGAACACGCCAGGGCCGAGCAGCTATTGCGCGAGGCCCTGCGCAAACACTGGGATCCGGTGCTGATCGAGACCTACGGCCTGCTGGAAACGGGGGAGCCGGGCAAGCAGCTTTCACACATGGAACGCCTGCTCAGCGATCACCCTGACGACCCGACACTGCTGCTGACACTGGGGCGGCTGAGCCTGCGCGCCCAGCTGTGGGGCAAGGCGCGCGGTTACCTGGAGGCCTGCATCGGGCGCAACGGCTCACCCCAGGCCTATCACGAACTCGGCCAATTGCTCGAACGCATGCACGAACCCGACAAGGCCATCGAGATCTACCGCCGTGGTCTGTCCGGTACCGGCGGACCTAGCCCGGTCCCGCTACCTCACGATATCCGCAAGACCAAGGTCAACCGGCCGATGCTCGACGAGCAGCCGGCCGCACCCGCCCCACATGGGGCCGCGCCCGCACACCCGGAGCCGAGTTCCGGCTGACCACCCACGCCGGTCTGTTCAGGCACCCCCGCTGGCGCCGGAATCGTCTGCGTAGTCGAACGAATCGAAGTGCATATGCGCCTCGGGCATGCCTGCAGCCAGGCAGGCCTCTCGCCCGGCACTGACCATCGGTGGCGGCCCCGCCATGTACAGATCGAACCCTGACAGGTCGGGGAAATCCTCGAGCACCGCCTCATGCACGAAGCCGCTGCGGCCTCGCCAGTCGGCATCGGGCTCCGAGAGCACCGGTACGAAGGTGAAATTGGCGTGCTCGCGCGCCCACCGCTGCGGCAACTCGGGCAGGTAGAGGTCGCGCTGCGCGCGCACACCCCAGTACAGGTGGATCGGCTGGGGCATCTGCGAACGGAAGGCCTGTTCGATCTGCCCTTTCAGCGGGGCGAATCCGGTGCCGCCCCCCATGAAGATCATCGGGCGTGCCGAGTCCTCGTCCAGCACGAAGGTGCCAAGCGGCGCCTGGATGCGCAGGATGCTGCGCTCCTTCATCTGGTTGAACACCCAGTCGGTGAACTTGCCACCATCGACATGGCGGATGTGCAACTCGATGAACTCGTCGTCGAACGGTGCATTCGCAATCGAGAATGCACGCCGCCGACCGTCGGCCAACAGGAAATCCAGGTACTGGCCGGCACGAAACTGCAGGCGCTGGTTGTCCGGAAGCTTCAGTTTCAGGCGCACCACATCGTGCGTCAGGTGGTCGACCGCATGTACCCGCACCGGCAGCAGCTTGACCTCGATCTCCTCGGGGGTCTCGACCTCGCGTGCGGCAATCCGCAGATCGCTGGCGGCGAATCCCTGGCATGGCAGGCACTTGCCCGCACCGATGTCGTCGAGCGCCGGCGGTGAGCCGTGATAGGTGACCTCGCCAGACACCAGGTCAGCGGCGCACGCGCCGCACCGCCCATTGCGACAACCGTAAGGCAGCCCTACATTCTGTCGAATTGCGGCATCGAGAACGGTCTCGTTCTCCTCGATGTCGAACTGGTGCCCACTGCTATCGATCGTGACGGTAAAACTCATGGTTTCCTGCAACTTGGGGTGCGAAACTTTGCAATTCTCGTTGATTTCAAAGGTTATTAAAACCGTGGGGTACACATGCTAATCGTCGGTTGCGGTGACGTTGGGCGAAGACTGGCCACGCGTGCACGTCAACGACACCAAGCGGTGTACTGTCTGGTAAGGCAGGATCGCAGCGTCGCCGACCTGCTGGAAAACGGCCTGAATGCAGCTGCCGTCGATCTCGACCTCACGACCCCCACGCTCACCGGTGAATGGGACCAGGGACAGGTGTTCTACCTCGCCCCGCCGCCGGCACAGGGCGGGACCGACCCACGCATGCAGCGTTTCCTCGCCGCACTGCCGACCAACAAACCACATCGCATCGTCTATATCAGCACCACCGGCGTATACGGCGACTGTGCCGGCGAGTGGGTCGACGAATCACGGCCGGCAAATCCGCAGGTCGATCGGGCACGCCGCCGCTTTGACGCCGAACAGCAGTTGCGGCATTGGCGCGATGCCGGCAACGGCACCCTTGTGGTACTGCGGGTCGCCGGTATCTACGGGCCCGGCAAGCTGCCACTCACACGCCTCAGGAGCAACACGCCGATGATCGGCGCCGACGCCGCCCCCTGGACCAATCGCATCCACATCGACGACCTGGTCAGCGTTTGCGAGGCGGCCATGGCGCGTGGCAGGGACGGTGCGGTCTACAACGTCAGCGATGGCCATCCTGGCAACATGCGCGACTATTTCGACCGGGTGGCCGATCTTTTTCAGCTGCCACGCGCCCCCCTGATCGGTGCCGACGAGGCCCTGACCGCGCTGTCGCCGGGCATGCTGTCATACCTCGCCGAGTCACGCCGACTCGACAACAGCCGCATGCTTGAAGAACTCGGTGTGACACTGCGCTACCCGGACCTGGCGAGTGGGCTGGCGGCCTGCGTCTCGCGATAGGCCGCACACATGACACGACACACACCCGTGCAGGCGCTGCTGTTCGACCTCGGTGGCGTCCTGATCGATATCGACTTCGAACGCGTGTTCCGTGCCTGGGCTGCCCATACGACACTGCCACTCGACGAGATCCGCCAGCGCTTTGCCGCCGACACTGCCTACCAGCGGCACGAGCGCGGCGAACTGGACGGCCCAGCGTACTTCGCGCACCTGCGGCGGATTCTCGCGCTGGAATGCACGGAGTCGGTGATAGAGGTGGGTTGGAACGCGGTATTCGTCGGCGAGATCAGCGACACCCTGAGCCTGGTGCGTCACGCACGCACCGCGTTGCCGTGCTTCTGCTTCACCAACACCAATGCCGTCCACCAGCAGATCTGGACGGCCGGCTATCCAGAGGTCGTCGGGCTGTTCGATGAGATCTTCGTGTCGTCGGAACTCGGACTGCGCAAACCCGAACGACGCGCGTTCGACACCGTGGCGCAGCGCATTGGCATCGATCCGGCAGCAATCCTGTTCTTCGACGACCTGGCGCAGAACATCGATGGGGCGCACGCCGCGGGCTTCCAGGCAGTGCAGGTGCGGGGTCCGCATGACGTGCGCGCGGCACTCGTGCAAACGGGCTTGCTGTAGGCCGGCAGACGCAGCAGTCAAGGCCCCCAGCGCGGCACGCTCAGGGTCACCTCACGGCCGCCGTAGCCGTGCACCAGATCGTGACCGCGAACCCGCACCCAGGTGTACTCGGCAGGAATCGGCACCGCGGTCAGGCCACGGGTGAATGGCTGTTCATTGACGTGTGGGTGGACCAGCACCCGGGTGGCGATCACCCGGCCGTCCGGCGCCAGGATCTCCCAGCGGTTCGCGTAGTGGTCCCAACCGGTGTCGGCGTGACGCAGCGTGACGTCGACATCGAAGTGACCGGCCGTGGCCGCCCGGCGGATCTCCACCTGGAGCACGTCGGCCAGCCCGGCGTGCACCGGCGTCGCCACCCACAGGCACAGTGCGATCAGCCGCGCTGCAGCCACTCGATCACCGGATCCCACTGCACGACATCGGCCGCGACCTGCGACGGCGCCAGCTCGAAGATCCCCAGGCCGGTCTCGGCCGAGCGGATATAGCTCTGGCTCTCGCGCAGGTGGGTCAGCAGCGGGATGTCGTACTCGGCGAGAAAATCGTCGAGGATCTGGTAGATACGCGTGTTCTCGCGCACCCGGTTGGCGATCAGCCCGACCCTCGTCTGGCCGCGAGCGATACGCCCCGACTTCAGCAGGTCACCGATCATGCGTGCCGCTGCGCGCATGTCGATCGGCGACGGCAGCACAGGCACCAGCAGCGCATCGGCGCGGCGCAGCAGCTTGGTCACCGCCGGTCCGTAGACGCCGGCAGGCGTATCGAGCACCGCCACATCGGTGCCATGCGGCGCCCGCGCGTCTCCGCTGACTGCGTCCACGCCGGTAATCGCGGGGATACCCTCATAGTCTTCGCGCGCGCTCAGCCAGTCGATGGTCGAGCGCTGAGGATCGAAATCCATCAATGCCACCTGATGCCCCTCGTCGGCGTACCAGGTAGCCAGATTCGTGGCGATGGTCGTCTTGCCACAGCCCCCCTTGGCGTTCATGCAGAGGATGGTCTGCATCTCAATCCCTCCTCCAGTCGGTAGCGGATGCGCCATTACAGATCAGTTGGCGACGCACGGCAAGCTGTGTTCGCAATCCCCGCACAGGCCCCCATCTGCCGGCCTCTCGCCGCCGAACAGGACGTAAAGTTCTGGAAAACTGGCCGCTACAGGTATCCACAAGCCCGTGAAAACTGCATGGACAGACCCCGATGAAGCGCAGCAAGGCCTCCATTCAAAGCAAAATCCTGGCCGCCCTTGTCGCGGTATTCGTGTCACTGATGATTGCCACCACCTGGCATATGGCAGTGACCGAACGCGACATGGTGCAGGCACTTGCCGAACAGAAGGCGCTCGACACGGCAAGCGCGTTCTTTGACGGCGTCAACACCATGATGCTCACCGGGACCACCGCGCAACGTGACCTGCTGCGGAAAAAGGCCCTGTCTCACGAAGAAATCACCGAGACCCGGATCATCCGCGGCGCCGAGGTCACCAAGGTGTTCGGGCCCGGCAATCCGGAGCAGAAGGTCGAGGACGACCTCGATCGCCGGGCGCTGAATGGCGAAAAGATCGTGCAGATGGGTCAAGACGCCGACGGGCGCACCGTCACGGTACTGACCCCGGTCGTCGCGACCAGCGATTTCCGCGGCACCAACTGCCTGACCTGCCACGTGGTCGCCGAGGGCACGGTACTCGGCGCGGTGCGCGTCAGCTACTCACTCGCGGCGCTGGACGAGAAGATCGACCAGAACCTCCTGGTCAGTGGTGCGTTGAACATCCTGATGCTGGTGGTTGGCATCGTGGTCATCACCTGGATACTGCGGCGTATCGTGGTCAGCCCCCTGTGTGCGATGCGCAGCACGATGCACAAGATCGAACAGGATGCCAATCTCAATCACCGCCTGGAGGTCCGCGGAAACGATGAGATCGGCATGCTTTCACACGCGTTCAACAGCATGCTGGAAAAGTTCAGCGGCAGTCTGCGTGAGGTGTTCGATACCACCAGCCAGCTCAAGGAGGTGGCCGGCCAGATCGCGACGGTCTCATCCCAGACTGCACAGGCCGCCGACCAGCAGCGCGCCGAAACCGATGCCGTGGCCACGGCGATTACCGAACTCGAGTCGACCGCGGTACAGGTGCGCGAAGGGGCGACCAGCGCCGCCGAGGCCTCGATCGAGGCCGACAAGACCGCGAACGAGGGCGCGCGCACGACGCGCGACGCGATTGACGGCATCCATGTACTGGTGAGCGAGATCGAACGCGCAGCCGAGGTCATCGAGCGACTCGACCAGCGCAGCCAGAGCGTCGGCGCTGTCCTCGACGTGATCAAGTCGATTGCCGAACAGACCAACCTGCTGGCGCTGAACGCAGCCATCGAGGCAGCACGTGCCGGCGAGAAAGGCCGCGGTTTTGCGGTGGTGGCAGACGAGGTCAGGACGCTGGCCAACCGTTCACACGAATCCACACAGGAGATCGAAAAGATCGTCGAACAGCTGCAGCACGGCGCGCGCGACGCGGTGTCCGTGATGACCCGCGCCAAGCACAGTGCCGAAGAGCGGCGCGGACAGGTCGAGAGCGCCGACACCGGGCTCAACCTGATCGCCGAACGCGTGGCACACATCCGCGGCCTGAACGCGCAGATGGAAGCGGCCGCCAATGAGCAGAGCACGGTGACCCAGGACGTCAGCCGCAACGTGGTCAAT
>Ga0116164_10003295_pt1 | contig 11112 bp, 13 predicted proteins | sample AD_UKC109_MetaG_FD_89888 | JGI IMG/M metagenome (GOLD analysis project Ga0116164, IMG submission 89888) | Active sludge microbial communities of municipal wastewater-treating anaerobic digesters from Hong Kong - AD_UKC109_MetaG | ecosystem: Engineered > Bioreactor > Anaerobic > Digestate... | reverse complement strand
GTCTTTTCGAGATTCTCACCACCCGCGATGCGCTGATCACCGACTACTTCGGCATCGGCGGGATCGGTGCGGCTTTCCTCAACGCGGGACTGCTCACCCTCATCGCGTGCTTCTTCTATTACAAGTCCGGTGCGAAGATGACCGGCGCGGCGGTCGCATGCCTGTTTCTCGTGCTGGGTTTCGCCCTGTTCGGCAAGAATCTGCTGAATGTCTGGCCGATAGTCGTCGGCGTCTGGCTCTATGCCCGTTTCAGGAGGGAGCCGTTCGCGACACACATCAATACCGCGTTCTTCGGGGTGGCGCTGGCGCCCATCGTCTCTGAGGTCCTGTTCAGCACAACGCTGCGCCCGGTTGTCACAGTCCCTCTGGCCATAGTCACCGGCTTGCTGATCGGCTTCATCCTGCCCCCGGCCGCCGCGCAGTTGTTCCGAGCACACATGGGGTTCTGCTTGTACAACATGGGGTTCACCGCCGGGCTGATCGGCGTCCTCGTGGTAGCGCTGTACAAGTCGTATGGCTTCGTGCCCGACCCGGTCTTTGTGTGGACAACGGGCAATACAGGCATCCTCGGGCCGTTTCTCGCCGTCATCTTCGCTTCGATGATCGCGCTGGGCCTATGGTTCGACCGGCAGGCCTTCAAGGGAGTCGGCCAGCTCTTGCGGCTATCCGGTCAAGCGCAGACGGATTTCATCGCGGTGGCCGGCATCGGGCCCACGTTGGTCAACATGGCACTGTCCGGCATCGTCGGGATGACGTACATCCTGCTGGTCGGTGGTGATCTGAATGGGCCAGTGGTGGGCGCCCTGCTGAGCATCGTGGGTTTCGCGGCATTCGGCAAGCATCCCCGGAACATCACCCCGGTCATGATCGGGGTGCTCCTGGCATCCGTGGCCAAGCCCCTGGACCCCGCCGGGCCCATGCTGTTGCTCGCGGCCCTTTTCGGCACGACGCTGGCGCCCATCGCGGGTCGCTTCGGGTGGCACTGGGGAATCGTTGCCGGATTCATCCACGCTTCCGCGGTGCAGACCGTTGGCCAATTGCACGCTGGACTCAACCTCTACAACAACGGTTTCGCAGCCGGAATCGTCGCGTCGGTGCTCGTCCCAGTGATCATCGCGATCCAATCGCGCACCCAGCCCGACCGGATGCCTCCAGGTCAGTCGGGAGTGGAGACGGCAGCGATGGAGAAAGCGGCCGCGGAAGCCGCCACGGATCGGTAGACGCCGAGGAGGCGTGGAGCAGCCCAGCATTACTCACACCAAGACGCAGGGTCCCTACAGTGACGGCGGCGCGGCGTCATCGATAGGGCGAGCTCTCGAAACGGGCATGCCGGATCAGCGGCGGCTATCGTCGCCTGAGTGGGCGCGCAGGCAGAGGGCAGAGTCCAGTGGCCCGCTGCCAACTGGGTGGACCTTTTCTTCGACCTGGCATTCGCCGCGGGGATCATCGCCATCACCGGCTCCTATGCCTACAACCACACAGTGGTCGGTGGGATCTGGTTCCTGACGGTCTACGCGGTGCTCGGGTGCGCCTGGGTGTTGACCAATGCCTCCACCGCTGCGTTCACGACCCGGCTGCGCATTTTCACCACAGGCACCGTGGTTTTGCTCGTTTCTCAGATGGGGGTTGTGCTGCTTCTGTCTGTCGCAGCCGACGAGACCGAGTTCGACAGAGCCGGCCTGTTCGTCGTCCTGCTCGCAGCTTTGCTGTGCGGCTGCCTGGCCCTGGCGCTGCGATCGAAGCGCTTCGATGTACACCTTCCCTCAGCCGTGCCAAAACTGGTTGGCGTTTCGGTAATCATGCTGATCAGTTCGTTGGTTCTTCCTCCTGCTGCGGATGTGGTGGTGTGGGTCATCGCCATCGTCGCCTTGGCGGCTGCCATCGTCCCGGCGGTTCGCGACCCCGAAGTTGAGATGACTGCTCTCACGCACCGGCTTGGCGAGCTGACCCTGATCATCGTGGGCGAGACTCTGGTCAAACTTGTCTTGAGAACCGGCGCAGACTCGGTGTGGTCGGTTCGGGTGATCGCATTGGTCACGGTCTTCGTGATACTCACCACGACGTGGTGGGCCTACTTCATCGGGCCCGCCACCGTGAAGCGGCTTGAGGGCCGCGCGCGAATGGCATGGGTAACAGCCCATCTGCCCTTCCACGTCGCTCTGCTCGGACTGGCAGTCGGCTTGAGCCTGGCGGTCGTCGGTTCCGACTTGCTCAACGACTCGGCCAGCGTGGCCGCCCTGCTCACCGGTCCGGCGGCCCTGGTGGCTGTCAGTCTGGCCGTCATGGCTTGGGTCGCAGACGACCATCGCTTGCCGATCAAGGCGTCAGGCGCCGTGGCCCTCATCGCAGTCGCGGTGGGCGCTTGGATCGTGGATTCTCAGTCCACCCCCACCACGATCGTGATCGCCGTTGTGTGGCTGGGCTTCACGCTCGCGGCTAGCCCGCGGAGTTCCATCACGTCCTCGAACTTCTGATCCCGCCCTGGTACCCGCGCGATACGCACCGGTCAGAAGTGCCACACCCGAGGCAACGGATTGTGCACAACACCCCAGGTTGGACACCTCGAGCTGTACGAGCCGGGCCGCCTCGGGTCGGCTGCCCGGACGTCGTCGTCGCAACTATCACCGCACTGATCAGAGCTGCCTTGGACGGGCCTTTGGGTGAAGGATCTGGTCCCTCTAGGAATGGCTGACCCAATCGACATCGAGATTGTGAAACGGCCCGTTAGTTACCAAATGACCCGTAGTTTGCCGGCCATTTGGCAACTAACGGGCTATTTCGCAAATTGTGGCTCCGGCAGTCGCGCCGTCGAGAGAAAAACTGGTGTCCGAGGGGGGATTTGAACCCCCACGCCCTGTTACGGGCACTAGCACCTCAAGCTAGCGCGTCTGCCTATTCCGCCACCCGGACCGGTTGGGGTTCAAGAGTATCAAGCGCCCGTCACGGCCTGTCACCAGTCAGCGCAGAAGCCGAAAGGGCCCGGTACGAAGCCGCAGGGCCGATCGTCGAGGCGACGAGCACCAATTCGGAAGGGGTCCATGTGGGGGAGCGCACGCTCGCCAGATCGACCACGGCGCGGGTGAGTTGGCACTGCCCGAGAGCCGAGCGCGATCGCGCGACCGTGAGATGCGCCCGGAAGCGTCGGTCGTGCACGTCATGCACCCGTCGCACCTCGCCGGCCAGGTCGGCAAGCCAGGGGCCGGAGTCGATCCCGAGCCACAACACTGGGCCGAATCGCCCGCTGCCAGAGATGCATAAAGGACCGACAGTTGGCGGCTCGATTCGCTGCAGGCGCGACATCTCCTTGTCGCGTCCGCGCTCACCCAGGAAGGCAAGGGTCAGGTGCCAACGGTCCGGCGTTTGCCAGCGCAACTCACGGTATCGATCTTGAATCGGTTCGAGCTGCCGGCGAACTGCCTCGACCACCTGTGGCTCGGGCCACAGTGCCACGAACAAACGCTCGGTCATGCTGTCACTGTGGCCCATCGACCCGGTCCCCGACCAGGCCGATCCGTGGCACAGTGATCCCATGACCTCCGACGTGGCGACCATCTGCTCCGAGCTGATCAGCTTGGACACCTCGAACTACGGCGACGGCACCGGCCCAGGGGAGGCATCAGCCGCCGAGTACGTGGAGGCCTTCCTGCGCGGGGCCGGTCTGCAACCTGAGCGTTTCCAGACCACCTCTGCCACTCGCCAGGCCGTGGTCTGCCGCATCCCCGGTCAGGACCCGCAGGCACCCGGTCTGGTGATCCACGCCCACCTCGACGTCGTCCCCGCGATAGCTGCTGACTGGTCTGTGCCCGCTTTCGAGGGCACGATCCACGACGGCATGGTCTGGGGTAGAGGCGCCGTGGATATGAAGGACATGGACGCGATGATCCTCACGGTCGTCCAGCAGTGGCAGTCGCACGGGATCAAACCCCGGCGCGACATCGTCCTACTGTTCCTGCCCGATGAGGAGGCCGGAGGCCGACACGGCGCGCACTGGGTCGTGGAGAACCGTCCGGAGTTGCTTGAAGGCGTGACCGAAGGAATCGGCGAAGTCGGCGGCTTCTCGGTGGAACTGGCCAATCACATGCGGCTCTACATGATCGAAACCGCACAGAAGGGGTTGGCGTGGCTGCGGCTGAAAGCCAGCGGCACCGCGGCCCATGGGTCGCTGATCCATGACGACAACGCGGTGACCCGGTTAGCTCGTACGATCAGCCGGATCGGGGAGCACCGGTTTCCGATTCAGCTGACTCCGCCGGTGCAGGAGTTCTTGGAGGCGGCTTGCGACGCGGCGGGGGTTCCGTTCGACCCATCAGACCCGGAGGCCGTTATCGGACAGCTCGGCCCGGCGGCGCGAATGATCGGGGCCACGATGCGGCACACTGCCAACCCGACCATGCTGTCTGCGGGGTACAAGAGCAACGTGATCCCCGGGAGGCCCAAGCCATGGTGGACGCGCGTTTCCTCCCCGGACTCGAAGAGGATTTCTTCGCCCAGTTCGACGCATTGCTCGAGCCGGGGGTCACCTACGAACCCCAGGAGAAGGACATCAGTCTGCAGACGACCTTCGATGGGGACCTGGTTGCGGGGATGACCGCAGCGCTGCGCGCTGAGGATCCGCACGCGATACCGGTGCCCTACACGCTGTCCGGTGGCACCGATGCAAAAGCCTTGTCGCTGTTGGGGATCCGCTGCTACGGTTTTGCGCCTCTTCAACTGCCCGCCGATCTGGATTTCACGTCGTTGTTCCACGGCATCGATGAGCGTGTGCCGGTGTCGTCGCTGGAGTTCGGTGTGCGGGTGTTGGACCGCTTCCTGCGCGACGCATGAACGCTCTGCTGCAGCGTCTGGACGAGATGGCCTTGCGACTGCAGTCAGATCCTTCGGCATTGGCTCTGCTGGCTCTCGGATCTGTCGGACGTGATGTCCACCGCCTCGACGAGCACTCGGACCTCGACTTCTTCGTCATCACCGATGACAAGCGGCGGCTGCTGGAAGACGTCTCATGGTTGGGCAGCCCGATCGAATGGCTGCACCGGAACACCCGCGACGGGTACAAGGCCTTGGTGGCCGGGATCTACCACGAGTTCGCCGTTTTAACACCTGAGGAGTTGCCCGGGATTCCTTTCGCCCCAGGCCGGGTGGTGTGGGCCAGGCCAGCCTTCGACGTGAGCCTTCTGACACCCGCGATGTCGCCACCACCCTCGGCGCAATGGCTCGTGGATGAAGTCCTGTCGAATCTGTACGTGGGACTTCATCGGTGGTTGCGGGGTGAGCGACTCGCGGCGATGCAGATCGTTCAAGGCGAGGCGCTGACCAATGCACTACGAATACGGGGCGGCGACGACCCCTACAACTCCGCTCGCCGGGCCGAACTGAGCAATTCGGTTGAATGGCCGGAACTGGCGGGGGGGTATGAGCGCACGCCGCAGGCTGCACGAGCGATCATGCGCTTGCTACCCACGACCGCCGCGCAAGCCATGCGCGAGCAGGTCCAACTCCTCCTTGAGCGGTCACTTCCGGCCTGCGGGAACAGCGGCAGCACCGCCGTCCACCAGCAGGTCGAAAACGGTCAACATACGTCGCCGACGGGGGGTCAGGACCCGCCATAGTCGGCGCGTCATGACAACAGGCTCACACCGCCGGGTCCCACAATGAGACCCACGACGATCAGCACAACACCCCAGAGCACCTGACTACGCACGATGGCGAAAATGCCTGCGACAACAAGGACAACGGCAAGAATCCACAGTAGAAAATCCATGTCGTATTGGTACCCGCGGCAAGAATGCTTAGACATATCCCGTCGAAGGGGATTCGGCGCGCCCGGTTACCGCCGTTCGGTTCCATCGAGGAGCCAGAATGGTCGGCTTGGCTCCCCAATGCGGTCTTCGGGGGGTGGAGGGCAAGAAAAGACCCCCTGTCACCAGGGGGTTCGGTGGGCGATACTGGGTTCGAACCAGTGACCTCTTCCGTGTCAAGGAAGCGCGCTACCACTGCGCCAATCGCCCGCTTGTGAAGCGAGGTGGAGACGGGATTCGAACCCGTGTAGACGGCTTTGCAGGCCGTTGCCTCGCCTCTCGGCCACTCCACCAGAAGCCCCGTGGCCTCTCGAGCGGACGACGGGATTCGAACCCGCGACCCTCACCTTGGCAAGGTGATGCGCTACCAGCTGCGCTACGTCCGCGTTTGTGTCGCCGGGATCGTACCGGCTTGGACCAGCATAACCGAGCAGCGCACTCACTGGACACCAGGTACCTCAACATGTCTTCGGTTCCTCTCGTGCACAACAGCGGGGCCGGCCACCTCCGCACGCCGATGCCAGGTTCGCTGACCGAGTCAGAGACTGAGGCAGAGTTGCACGTCCGAGTCCTGGCCGACATGGCTGCGTCCGCGGCACCCGAGCGCAGAACAGTTATTGAGGGCGACGTTGTTGGGGAGTCCACCAGGCCTGAATGCCCAACAACGTCGCCCTGAAGCGCGTTGCCACCGCCCTAAACGGGTTTGCAGGGCTGTCGGGGACACCCGGGACAAGGTGGAACTCGTCAGGGGAGGATGAAGCGTGCACACCGGCCAGCCTGAGGCGCGTTTCGGGAACCTGCGGGCGTCGGAATTGCTTGAGGTTACCGATGATCTGCAGGCATTGGGCCGCGGTGGGCGCTGGGCCGTGGCGGTTGGATTCGAAGGCCAAGTTGTGCTGGCGCGCTTTGGGCGTTGGGAGGCGAGTCTGCCCTCGACGAAAGCGTGGGATGGCGTTCGGGGTTCCTGGGCATCCTCGTTGGACGAGCCGGCATACACCCGGTGCGTGCGGGACGTCCAGGCGGAGATCGCGCGCGGGTGGGTGTATCAGGTGAATCTGTGCCGCGTGCTCAGTGCGGCTTGTGACGCCGACGGAGTGCTGGGGCTGTACGGCCGCCTGGCGGAGATGAAGGGGGCTTTCGCCGGACTCCTGCAACTCCCCGAGCATGGCGTGCACATCGCGTCGGCCTCTCCGGAACGCTTCCTGAGCCTTCGCGGCACTGTGCTCAGGTCGAGCCCGATCAAAGGCACCTCCGCCTCTCCTACCGGATTCCTTGTCAAGGACCGCGCAGAGAACGTCATGATCGTGGACCTGGTGCGCAACGACCTGGGACGCCTGGCCGAGGTGGGCAGCGTGGTGGTCGAGCAGTTGATGGCGGTCGAGTCGTATCCGGGTCTGTACCACCTGGTCAGCAGTGTTGCCGCGGACATTGGGCGCCATGGCTGGCCGGACATCTTCGCAGCCACCTTTCCGCCCGGCAGCGTGTCCGGTGCCCCTAAGAGTTCCGCGCTGGAGGTCATCGCGCGCGTGGAACCCTGCTCGCGCCAGTGGTACTGCGGCGCGTTCGGGTGGATCGACGCGGATACTCAGAGGGCTGAGTTGGGTGTGGCCATCCGCACCTTCTGGCTGGACGGCGCTGAGCTCAAATTCGGAACCGGGGCGGGCATCACATGGGGCAGCGACCCGGTGGGGGAGTGGCGGGAAACCGAACTCAAGGCGGGTCGCCTGATTGGCCTTGCGTCTGCCGATTCCGTGAAAAGGTAGCAGTGTGTGGAGTTGGATCAACGGTGAGGTGCAGGCGGTTTCACAGGCCCGGGTAGCGGTCGTCGATCACGGTTTCACCGTGGGTGACGGCGTTTTCGAAACGCTCAAGACCGAGGCCGGTGTGCCGTTCGCGCTGACCCGCCACCTGCAGCGCCTGAACCGTTCCGCGAGGGGGCTCGGCTTGCCGGCCGTGGACGAGCACGTCGTCCGGACAGCGGTTGATGAACTCATGGCGAGGCAGGCGTACCCCCTCGGAGTCCTGCGGATCACCTACACGTCTGGACCCGGTCCACTGGGGTCTCAACGTGGCGACGGGCCTCCCACACTCGCGTGTGTCAGCCTCGAGGGCCGACCCTGGCCCGCTACAACGCAGGTGGTGGTCAGTCGTTGGCCGCGCAACGAACGGTCTCCGTTGATGGGCCTGAAGACGACGTCGTACGCCGAGAACGCCGTGTGCCTGGCTGAAGCTCGAGCAGACGGGTTCAGCGAGGCGATCCTGGGGAACCTCGCGGGCAACCTTTGTGAGGGGACGGGCAGCAACGTCTTCGTGGTGATCGACGGGCGGGTCTTCACCCCACCGGTTGCCGAAGGATGTCTGGCCGGCATCACACGGGATCTGGTCGTCGAATGGTTCGAGGTCGAGGAGCGCAGCATGCCGCTGTCAGTGCTCGACACAGCGGACGAGATCTTCATCACCTCCAGCACCCGCGACGTACACCCGGTCGACAGGGTGGGCGCGCGCACATTGGACGCCCCGGGTCCGGTGACAGCCGGGCTGGTCGAGGGCTTCCGGGCGCGCAGTCGTGCGGATGTCGACCCGGCCTGAGCCGTCGTCGAATACTGTCAGTCGTTTGCAGCGAGCAAGTCGGCGATGAGACCGTCCAGGTCGAGGAAATCCGCCTCGGCGCCCGCAGGCACCGTCTCGTAGGCGCGGTCAAGGAATGCCGCGATCTGGTCGGCAGGGGCTTCCAGGAGGGCTTGACCCGACGGCGAGCGCAGGGCGATGCACACCACCCGTTCCCCAGTGACCGTGGCCGGCCAGCACGTAACGTCCCCGTCACCGACCGGACGTTTTGTACCCTCCTGCAAGAGGTCCCGGGCGAACACCCACTGGACGGCCGCTTCGCCGCCTTGGAACTCGGCAGTCACGGACAGCGGTTGGTGTGCTGAGTAGCTGAATCGTGCAGGCACGGGCATTCCATACTCGGTGCCGATCACCAGGTTCAAGGTGATCTCCGCTGTGACGACCGTGGGGATGGGTTCCGTATGCATGATTCCTCCGTGGGTACTGACGTCAATGGTGTGCCCTTTCGTTCCATCGCGTAATCGACTTAGGCTGTGAGACGTGACACAACCCGCAACCCGACTCCCGTGGAACCGACGGTTCCGCGGCTGGTTGCGCAAGAACTGGTTGCTGGACACGGCGTGGAAGATCACTGTCTTTATGGCCGGCGTCAGCGTGATGACGCTCGGTGCGGTGCTTCTGGTCTTACCCGGGCCGGGCTGGGCAATGATCGCTTTGGGATTGATCATCCTTGCCTCTGAGTACGTATGGGCGCAGAAATTGCTCCATCCGATCCGCAAGAAGCTGCGGCAAGCCAAGGAGAAGGCGCAGGACCCGCAGTACCGCACCCAGGTGCGGGCTGCCTCCGCGGCCGGCTTCGTGCTGGTGGCAGCAGCAGCTGGTGCGTACCTCTGGCGGTATGGAACCTCACTGGACGGCGTGCGAGGGCTCTGGCCCCTGTGAGGTAGTCTTATCTGCGTCTTGAGGGCGATTGGCGCAGTGGTAGCGCGCTTCGTTCACACCGAAGAGGTCACTGGTTCGAACCCAGTATCGCCCACCAAGCAAAACCCCTGGTCAGGCCGGGGGTTTTGTGTTTTGTCGTCAGCGCCTGATCACGGGTTTGCGACGCGGCCGCCTCTCGCTGGCGGCAACAAATCTGCCTAGTCGTTGTCACATGCCCGAGATCGACAGGCGTTGGAGTTGGGCACGTGCGTTGGAGATCCGCACGGGGGTGAGAGAAGGACCGCCCGTGGTTGTCCAACGTCCGTACCGTTGTCCAACGCCTGTACGCAACTCTCACCGCTGTTTGGTGGAACGCGCCGCGCCGAACGGACTGCAGCCAAAGGTGCGCACGGCTACTGCCGCGCGCGTCGACCGTACTCGGCGAGGAACAACGCTTCGGCAACGATGGAGTCTTTCAACTCCTCGAGGTCGATGCTCTCGTTCGGAGCGTGGATCCGAGCCAGCGGATCCTGCGCACCCACACCCAGTACTTCTAGTTCAGGTCGAGACTCGATGAGGTTCGCCACAAATGGGACGGCTCCGCCTGCACCCTGCTGCGTGGACGCCTTGCCGTACGCGTACTCCATGGCCGCGGAGAAGGCGTCATAGCCCGGACCACCCACCGGCACCGCGGACCCGTTGGCCGGGACTCCCGCTTCGAAATCGATCTTCACGCCGAAGGGGGAGTGGTTGCGTAGATGTGCCTCAAGCAGTCCGGTGGCTTCCTCGCCGTCCACGCCCGCCGGGATCCGGACGCTGACCTTCGCCTTCGCTGTTGGGATGATCGCGTTCGGGGCTGTGGCCACTTCCGGGGCGTCGAGACCGACGACGGAGACAGCCGGCTTGGAGAACAGCCTGGATGCCACACTGCCGGAACCGATCAGCGGCTGGTCCGGCAGTATCTGGGCCAACTCCCGGAATGCCTCTTCCGGATATTCCGCACCTTCCCAGTCCGAGCCGCTGATGCCGTCGATGGTGGCGTTGCCTTCGTCGTCCATCAGCGTGCTCAGCAGCTTGATGAGCACCATCAGGGCATCGGGAGCCGGACCCCCGAACATCCCGCTGTGCCGGGGCTCTTCCATGGTCGTGACCGTGACGACGCCCTCGATGATTCCGCGCAGTTGCGTGGTGAAGGTCGGCTGGCCGATTTCCACGTTGCCCATGTCGCAGATGACCGCGGCATCGAGATCGGCGAAGACCTCCGGCTTGGTGGTGGGCCACTCCTCGAAGTCGCCGCCGTATTCCTCTTCGCCTTCGAACAGGATTCGCAGGTTGACCGGGGGAGACCCTTCGAACGCGCGCAGAACGGCCAGATGCGTGATGACGCCGGACTTGTCGTCGGCAGCGCCGCGTCCGTAGAGCCGCCCATCACGCTCTTCGGCCTGGAACGGTTCGGTGTGCCACTTGTCCAAGTCTCCTGCCGGCTGCACGTCGTAGTGGGAATAGAGCAGAACCAAGGGCGCGCCATCCGGTCCGGGTATGTCCGCGCGCACCGTCGGAACACCGCTGGAACTTGGGATCAGTTCCGGTTCAGCGCCAGCCGCGCGCAGCAGTTCCGCACATGCTTCTGCACAGCGAACCACGTCGGGCAGGTCATAGCCGGGGAAATTGATCGAAGGGATGGCGACCAGTTCTTCGAGGTCGCGGCGGACCTCGGGCATGAGGGCTTCGATCCGGGCTTTCAGTTCGTCAGCTTCGGTGTTGGGTATTTGCAGTGACATGGCAGCAATCTAGAACGCTGTGGCCCCCTTCGCCCGTCGGCCGACCG
>Ga0116164_10003291_pt1 | contig 11113 bp, 10 predicted proteins | sample AD_UKC109_MetaG_FD_89888 | JGI IMG/M metagenome (GOLD analysis project Ga0116164, IMG submission 89888) | Active sludge microbial communities of municipal wastewater-treating anaerobic digesters from Hong Kong - AD_UKC109_MetaG | ecosystem: Engineered > Bioreactor > Anaerobic > Digestate... | reverse complement strand
TTTCATATATAATATTAATTATTATAGATAATTATATAAAAAATATACAAGCCTGTTGTTCTATGACCACCGTCACAAAGATTATTCCGGGACCCTGTGGATTCGAAACGACCATTGAGGCAAAGAAGGTCGCCCCGGGGCATGTTTACGTGAAAGTTATCTCGGATTGCGAGAGCTTGAGGAAGTTGAACATAGGTATCGTGAACGCCATGGAGGACCTCTATGGCACCTTTGAAAAGTCCAAGGTGTACAACAGGGCCAACGAGTGCATCAGGCATATAGCGTGCCCGGTGCCGTCCGCAATACTCAAGACGGTCGAGGTCGAGGCGGACCTGGCGGTGCCAAAGGACGTGAAGATAGAGATAGTGAAAACAGAGGAAGAGGACTGATCAATGCCGGACCTCGAATCCGTCGAATGATCCAGAACAATCCGCTTCTTCAATTATCACATCTCTGACGACCGCCATCGGCGGCCCGTCCCATGCCCACTCTATCATCCTTTCCAGCTCAGGCGGCTCACCGACTATCAGTGCCTCCACGTCTCCGTTGGGCAGGTTCCTGACCCAGCCCTTTATGCCCAGTTCCAAGGCCTTGCTCTTGGTTGAATCCCTGTAATAAACGCCCTGGACCTTTCCCTTGATAATCAATCTCCTTGCCTTCGGCATGAATGAAGAATGGCATTTTGCATTTTTTAATCTTGTGAATAATGTTCCTATGAGTTCTGGACGAACGGTAAAATTATATATATTCGAATGATAAAAGACTGGATATGGGAGGGATATGCGGTTCCTTTGGTCCTCATGAGAATCTTGAGGAGCTGGTGGAGTCCATCAGGACTGAGCACGATAGGGTCCTTTATGCCACCAACCCCGGCGTTGCGCTCGTAGGGAAGGAAGGTACCTGTCTAGGCGACGGTTTCCTGTTCGGTGAGATATACTCCGAGAACGATCCTGCGGAATACATAAAGGAAAAGATAGAGGACACCTCAAAATCACTTGCCGACCTCGCAAGGAACGCCGACGGCGAATTTGCCATCGTGGTTTTTGAAAATGAAAAGCTGTGTGTTGCAAGGGACTTTTTCGGCAAGATGCCAACTTATATAAAAAGAAAACCCACGTTCCAGTTCCTCACGGCGAACATCCCATCCTCGAAATCGTTGAGGAGGACCAGGATGCCGGAGGGGTCCTCCATCCTGGCAAGGAAGGGCAAGATCGCAAAGAAGTACTCAAGGCCCACTTTCAAGTATAGGAAAAAGAGAATAGACTTCTTCACAAGCATTCCCCTCATAAAGGACAACCTGACAAGCGCGATAGAGAGGAGGGCTGAAAGTCACAAGAGATTCGACATATTGTTCTCAGGCGGATTGGACAGCACGCTTCTTTCGACGATCGCGAAGGAACATGCGAACGTGAGGCTTATCACGATAGGGACGGAGGATTGCGATGACGTCGCGTCGGCCATCGAGATAGAGGAGGAGCTTGGAACAAAGCTCAAGGTTGTGGACCTCACGCCCGAGATCGTGGAAAAGCATGCCTCACACCTGATAGAGTCCATAGGGAGCAGTGACGTGATCGACTTCGAGATAGCCTTCCCGGTCTATGTTGCAGGACTCAATTCCAAATCCAAATATCTGTTGTCGGGGCAGGGTGCTGACGAGCTTTTCGGCGGGTACTTCAAGTACAACGAAGCCTACAAGGAGTCGCCGGACAAGTTCGAGGAGATGCAGCTCAGGGACCTCAGGGACATCGGCAAGAACAATCTTGAGAGGGACTACTTCGCGGCCAAGGCTGCCGGATGCATCATATCAACCCCGTACCTGACCCCGGACATGCTCAAGATAGCCCTGTCCACGGACACCATGACCAAGATCAACGTGAGACAGAACAAGCTGGTCCTCAGAAGGATAGCGGAGGACATGGGACTGCCCGAAAGCGTCTATATGCGCAAGAAGAAGGCCCTGCAGTATGGGTGCGGCATTCATGAGATCCTGAGAAAGCTCGCGAAGGAGAAGGGCTTTTCCAAGGATGTCGCGAAGACCAACGGATACATGGGACCCCTTGACATGATGGTAAGGTCACTTCAATAGTCTCTCTATCTCCAGTTCCGCAACGGCTATCGGATTCTCCATACCCCAGTTCTCGAGCACCTGCGGATGTATCTCGCCTATTATCCCGCTCTCTTCCCCGTCTATCAATATCTTTCCGGCCCTGCCCTCTATGAAAGAGCCGTGTTCCAGCGGCACTATGCTGGCATCCTTGCCGATATTGCACAGGAAGCTGTCGAGACATTCTCTTATCCCAGTGTAATTGGCGTTCGAATTGCACATCGCCATGGCAAATCTGTACCTGTTGTCCACCTTGGTCTCATTTCCACCGTCCTCGGTCACGACCTCCGAGACCTCGAATATGTTCTGGGGATAGTCATTATGGGTGTTCCTTGAAAGGAAGGAGAGCAGTGACGGCGTCAACCAGTCCCTTAGCACAGACCATGACTGAGAAACGGGATTCTCGATCTCGACGACCTTCCCAGGCCTTGAGATGTTCATCTTCTTGTAAAGATTGTCCTCGTTTGATAGCGTGAACGTCAGGACCTCCTGGAATCCCATTCCAACGGCGAGTTCCCTGACCTGTCTCAGCCTGATGCTTATCGGTTCCATCCTTCCGATCGTGTAAAGTCGCGGGATCTCGGGCTCTATGTCGTTGTAACCGAACGATATGGCTATGTCCTCCAGGACGTCGTAGGGATGCATTATGTCCTTCCTGTATGGCAGGTAGCGCACCGACACCTCGTCGCCGTTGATCGAGGCATCGTATCTCATCCTTCCAAGATGGTCTATGAGTGCGTCGTCATCGGCATCTATCCCAAGTATGTCCAGGACGGATCCTTTGCTGAAGGTGTACTCTACGGGCGTCAGGTCGGGGACCCTCAACTTCCTGTCCTCATAGTTCACGGTCACGCCGTAGACCTTGCCGCCCCGCTCCGCGAAGGCAGTCACTATCACGTTGAGTGCCACCTTCATGTACTCTATGTCGTAACCTGTGATGTCGATGAATATGTTCTTCGTCTCGGTTGAGACCTTTCCGGTGATCTCAGAGTTGATTATTGGGGGCATTGTGAGAACGACGCCCCTCGAGTCGACCAGCAGCGGATAGACCTCGGCCCCTTCTATCAGGTGCCCGTACTCCTGGCCCTTCGGGTGCTCCCTGAGGATCTCCGCTGGTGTCATCTCCTTGGAAAACGTCAGGGGGACGAAGGCGTTCTCCCCAGGTTTCGTCGCCTTGTAATATATTGGGGGAGAGATCTTGTCGAAGTCTATTATCCCGACAGCGACCTCCTTCCTCTTTCGGCCGAACGTCAGGGCGATCTTCTCTTGAAGCTGTATTATCTGTGACAGGAAGGCCTCGTCTATGTCAAGCCCCTTTATCACCGTGTTGAGGCAGTAAGGCCTCACGGACCTGAGCTCGGGGTCGGCATATACCTCTATGTCGCTGTCAATCACCTCGTAGGAAGGCATTCCCCCAGCAATCCCCAGATTGCCCCTGAGCTGCCTCACGATACCCTCCGTGGACCAAAGGTCGGGCCTGTTGGTATCCTTCATGTCAAGTTTGACAGTGTCCCCATCGACGCCATCTAGCTCGCCCTTCGCGAACAGGACCAGATCATCAAGGTCATCGGCGTCGATCTTCCTTCCAAGCAATTTTGATATGTCATTCAGTGAAACGTCAATGGTAGGCATTAGACCATCACCTCATCCCTCAGCCATTTGATGTCCTCGGAGAACAGGAATCTTATGTCATCGATGCCCAATTTGAACATCGCGAGCCTGTCGACCCCCAGCCCCCATGCGATGACGGGCGTGTCGACCCCAAGCGGTTGGGTGAGCTCCTTCCTGAATATGCCGGCCCCCCCGAACTCCACCCATCCAAGATCTGGATGTTTTGCAGACATTTGAACCGAGGGTTCTGTGAACGGATAATAATCGGGATAGAATCTGACCTTTTCCGCCCCCGCGATCTCGGTGGCGAAGAGCTTCAATACGCCGAGCAGGCTCCTGAAGGTGAGGGACGTGTCACATATTATGCCCTCTATCTGATTGAACTCTATAAGATGCGTCTTGTCAAGAACGTCAGGCCTGAAGCACCTGGCGATCGAGAAGTACTTTCCAGGTGAGGACACGCCCTTGTAAAGCTGCCTCGCAGACAGGCAAGTGCCATGCGCCCTCGGCATGAGATTTTTCGCCTTCTCATCATCCCATACGTATTTCCAATTGGTCTCATGGGACGACCTCACCCTGTCGACGGTCTCACTAGTGGGCAGGGTGCCTTTCTTCGGGCTTATCAATCGGTATGTATCGGTCCAGTCCCTGGCAGGATGATTCTGAGGCTGGAAAAGCGCATCGAAGTTCCAGAACTCCGTCTCTATCATCGGGCCCCTCATCTCCTGGAAGCCCAATGCAACGAACTCTGACTTGAGCTCGTCGAGAAACGCCAGGTATGGTTGCTTCTTCCCAAAGTACACCCTTCTGACAGGGACCGAAACATCGAATCTCTTTATGTCCAACGTCCTCCATGCCCCGTTCCTCAACATCTCGGGGGTCAGCTGTGTGACCTCCTCCTTGAGGATCAGCGAATCCTCCGGCACAGATGCGCCGGTGGGGGTAAGCGTGAGCACCCTCTTTTTCTCCTCCCTGACATCAATGGCCTTGCGCCCCTTCAACATCTGGAATCGTTCCTCTGTCAGGTCTGACATCGGGTAATCCCGCTCCAGCATCTCCTTGAGACAGGAGGATATCCATGACTCGCCCTCCACTTCCCTGATACAGAGGTCCGTGAGGGTTATCTTCAGTCGGCCTTCGGTCTTGTCCATCGAGGCCCACCCCCTCTTCCTTAACCAGCCCAGGGCTATGCCTGCGGTGGCCTTGTCGATATCCATCTCGTCGACATAGGCCTCTGTGGAACCGGCGTCCAGAACCTTCCTGGCCACCACCCTCTCAGGTACGGATTCTATCAGGTCCTTGCCCGGACCCGTGGGCACAAGATACTTTTCAGAACTGTCCTCGATATCGAGAAGACCTTTGGATGAGAGCCCCATCGCTGCCCGATTGACCGCCACCTGGTTAAAATCGGCATCTGATATTTCATTGACGGTCGCTTTTCCATCGACATTCAATAACTTGAGCACCAGTTTTTTTTCATCATTTGTCAAATCGATATCAGAATTATCCACCAAGTACAGGCCTCCTGTTGTCATAATATATCAATCTTAATAGAAAAGTAATCGATGCGAACACATATCACACAACCTTAGCTACACAATGTAACAAATTATAAAAAACTTTCGGGAAATAAGACTTTGGCGCAAAGAACAGGTTTTTACATAGGAAATGGCATATGTGATATGAAGAACGTGCGCCCCTGCGGAGCCCATAAACGAAAACACGATATGGTAGTATCATGAACAGACCGCCCCATGTTAATCAGAAGGCATTGACGATGCTGTCAGTGATGGTCATCGCGATCTCCATGATGCCGTTCAATTGCGCCTTGAGGGCGCCGTACCTCGATGGCGACCTATATTTCAGCGTTCCTAATGAAACAGAACCCGCCCCCGTGACACAGACCAAGTATTATGAGAGAATATACTTCTCTGGGATGTGGTGGGACGTGAAGACGGCCATGAACTACAGGGTCGGACCCCAATACAACCTGTTCTCCAACAGCTCAGAGGACATATGGGTGGACGAGTCCGGAAGTCTGCACCTCACGATATCCGAACACGACGGCCAGTGGTATTCGACTGAGATCATCGGGGACTCCTCCGTCAGAGGATATGGCGCCTACATCTTTTGCATTGAAAGCAAGGTCGACGAGCTTGATGAAAATGCAGTATTGGGATTGTTCACATACCAAAACGCCTCTGATGACTACCACAAGGAAAAGGACATAGAGTTTGCAGACTTGGGCAATGACAACATAGAGTTCGTGGTCCAGCCCTCATGTATAAAGGAATGGAAATTCAATCAGGTCAGCGAGGTCTCAACGCACATCATCCTATGGCTGCCGGAAAAGATCGTGTTCATCTCCCTGGAACAGACAGAGGATGACTTCTATACGCTGAACGACATCAAGGCCATCTGGGTGTATGAGGGCGATTACCTGCATGAACCGGGGAACGAGAGGGTGCATATGAACCTCTACCTCAGGGCGAACACCATCCCGACGGACGGGGAAAGGGTCGAAGTAGTAATCAGGAGCTTTGAGTTCGTGCCTTACAATGGATAATGGTCGTGCGGGCCATCGATAAGTTTTTTAACATCTGCCTGCAAGAATCGTTGACCAATGTCATTTCATTGATATTTTGGGCGGGGGTTGCCGAGTTTGGTCAAAGGCGCCAGGTTCAGGGCCTGGTCTTGTAGAAGTTCGAGGGTTCGAATCCCTTCCCCCGCACCACACACATTCTCGAATATGCCATAAGGGCCATATAAACAGCATTTTCCATATGCGATGTGGGCAATGGGGCTCTTTGCATGACAGGGTCACCTCAAGCCGTGTAAATTCATATCAATGTATTCAGAAGAGAGATGGGACAACATTCAGTGCACTTGGTACATATGAAAATCTGCATTTTTTCAATTATTTTACCTAAATTTTTTTTGTACCACCGAAAAATATATATACAACCTATTCCAACAGTACTTTTGAAACAAATTCGGACCACCGAATGCTAATTCGACTGTCAGAATCTGTCCAGAAAACGTGTAGGGTATCAAAATCTTTGATTCTCCCCCTTGATACCCTCACCTCTTTCAATACTTTGTCCAATGCCGTGATATCATTACTTCGTTAACATTATTGAGTATATTTCTGAACATTGTACTTTAAATAATAAATATTATACAACTTATAAGAAATATATCCTATTTTTTGTAAATAATATGTGTTTTCATCTAATAAAAAATAAAAATCATATATGATCCTTTCAATAACAAACATTTTTATTTAACAGAGATTATTCCTTCATTATTCCAATATTCTATTTAAAATTCATATATGGAATAAAAAATCCGTTATCATCTAATAATGTTAGGTATTCCGAATTACATTAGAAAATGTAACTATACCTTGCTTTTCTAAAAAAATTCGGTAAGCCGTAATATCTTAGATTTTATAATTGTGCATACTATATTTTATAAATATTCGGTGAACTGAAACCTAGAATTTGAAAAAATGGCCGCGTTTGTTTTATTAAGAAACCAAGATATTATCTACATGCAAGACTCTATATTGTATCTGGCTGTCGGACTGGTCTTTCTTTTTATAGGGATATACCTGGGAATAACTGTGGGGAAACTAATGAGCAACAGGGAATGGTCAAAAAGAATTCCTGAGATAAGGAAGGATGCCACAAAAAGGTCAAGGGCCGTCCTCACAGGGCAGTTCTGTGAGCAACTGGCGCCTTACATGCCCGGATTCGCGTATAGTCCCACAGAGGCCAGATTCATAGGCAAACCGATAGACCTCATAGTCTTCGAGGGAATGGACAAGGGATGCATAGACGGCCTCGTGTTCATAGAGGTAAAGAGCGGCAATTCAAGACTATCCAGCATAGAAAAGGAACTGAAAGGGGCGATAGAGGAAGGAAAGGTCCGCTGGGAGGAATACAGGGTATGATGGGAAGGTCAATATCTGCATATCATCTTCTTGTACCTCGGATCCCTCTGGTATGCCAGGATGACCCCTTCAGCAACGTTTTTCTTTAGGACGTAGCTCTCCCTTTCCTTTGCCCGGTCATAGAGTTCCCCATTGGCCCTTTTTACAAGTTGATGGTCCATGCCCCTGATAAGGAACGGGTTGACAACATAGTAATGGATCGTATCGTTGTCTGCGGGAACATGCTCGGGCACTGGGACCTTCTTATAGTCCTTGAACTCCATTATCCATCTGCCATATATCTCACGCGCCCTTGAAGAGAGCTTCCCGAACTCCATCCTTTGCCCGTTGCGCATCTTTTCGTTCAGGTCGTTCAATACTCCTATGAGGCCCTCAGTATACCCCCCAAGATCCAGGATCCTGCCACATGCGTTCACCAATGTGCCCCGTCTTTTGTAAAATGCGGGCATTGGAACGAGAACTGCGTTTGCGGGCAGGTCCCTGGGCATGAGGGATTGTACGACGACAAGCACCTTCAACCGCTCACAGGCCTTCCTGAACCTCTCATTGTCCAGATATGTATCATACAGCGGGGACTCGACCAGGACAAGGGCGTTTATACGCCCCTCCTCAATATGCTCGATTATGTCCTCGATGCCTGATTCATAATTATTGAATCCCATTATGATCGAGGCCTCGGTATTGGCATAGTCCTTTATGAAAAACACTCTCGAGTTGGTCCCGTGGCATGCGTTGTTGAGCTCTGCTATGAGCGTCGGGTCGCTATAGGGGCCCATCGACGCTATATAGAGGGTATAGTTCTCAGAACGCTCCGAGACGTATCCTTTCAGACGGTCGTGGACATCTGTCGGCCTGCAAAGCATGATGTCGTCCGCAAGCCCCTCCACATGTGTTCCTTCTGGGCCTATGGATACTATCTTCTTCCCCCTTCTCTTCGCATTTTGCAGTTTGCGAGCGACAAGGGGGTACTGATAATATGGATCGATGTTTACCAGCACTATCTGTTCAAAGCCCTCCACTATGTCAAAGTTCTTGATATCGTGGATGAAGGGGGTGTTCCCAACCGCCTTGAGGACATGTCCAAGTCCGGATGCGCGCTTCATGCCCAGATGAGATGCGAACTCTTTCATTGCCAGATGCTCCTCGTTCGTGGCGTCCCCGCAGCAAAGCACCAGGCCCTCCCTGCCATCGCTATCGTGATACCAATCGTTCAATCGCCTGGCCGCCTCTGCAATGGCCTCCTCGCGCCCTGCGAGGTTCCCATCTATCATGGGACTCTCCAAGCAGTTCTTGTATATCCTGGGCAGATCGATGCCGAACTTGCATAGTTTGCCATTATTTATCGGACAATATTTCTGGAAGTCGATGTCTATCTCTTCGCCGTCCTCTACGATATGGACGCCGCACATTATTGAGCAGCCCGGACAATGTGAATCAATAACCTTCAGGGTAATCACCTCTGGACAATGGGGGCGTGTCGTCTGTCGACATGCCAGGTCTGTATCCTGTCCTGTCCTCATACGTGCGTGAGAACAGTTGATGCAATCTAGCAAGCGGTATATCGACAGGGCATACATCGGTGCAATTCCCGCAACCTATGCAGGACTCCATCAGGTGCAAGAGCCTGACGGCATGGTACTGTGGTATGGGAAGATCGTCGTCAGGGTCCATCTGCATGCACTTGCAGTCCGATGTGCAGTTGCATATGGGACACGCCTTCCTGCACGCGTAGCAACCTATGCAGGGGGACAGGGCGTCCTTGATGTAGTCCAGTCTGTCCTCGGGGGACATCTCCATTACTGGACCTATGACCTTGGCCTTCCATTTCTTGGCGAGCCCCCTCATCGACCTGTCGATCTTGGTCCGGATCTCGGAAAGTTTCTCGGAAGGTTCCTTTACAGAGACAAAACCTTCGTCGACCGCATGCCTGAGCGCTTCCTGTCCCCGGGTCGTGAACACCTCAACGAACGTGATGTTCTTCCCGGCCGGCGTGCCCCAGTTCCCGCATGCGATGTCGCACACGCTGGGGATCTTGAAGTCGCAGTATCTGCAGCTCTCCCTCCTGCCGTAACCCTTTTCCTCAAGCTCGTCTATGCTCTTTGAGAATTCGCCGTCCTCGGTGAAGAAGATAAGATTTCCCTTGGATATCTCTTCCTTGAGGACCTCATCAGGCTGTATGTCGAACTCCACATCTATCATCTTCATGGTATCGACCGCCGGGAGCGTTCCCCCGCAGTTGAGACCTACGAGAAGGACCTCGTCCCTTAGCACGTGATTGCGCTTCATGTTCTCGATCACCGCCCTGGCATCGCAAGGCTTGAGGACTATGGCCGTTCTCTTGCCTTTCTTGATATAGGCGGACATGCTGATGCACAGCGAGTGTAAGGCGCCCTGTATCATCTTCACGTCTGAAGGATCCCTCACATCTATGGCCCTTCCTTCGAACACCGTGCCGGTCTTCTGGATCGTTATGACCCGGTCATAACTGCCCACCAGGCTTTCTATCAGGGACGATACGAATCCTCCAGACTCGCCTCTTTCCCTTATATCGTCTTTGGTCGACCATCCCCAGTATGTCTCCGACATCACTCATCACCCGCCTTGAGGGGGCTTGGGCCCAACTCTCTTATCCTTTCCGTGAACTCCGTGACCTTCTCTGCGAACTTTTGTCCCTCCGCGGCGGAGCACCATTCCAGCTGTAGCCTCTCTCCTCCTATGCCAAGGATGTCGAGATACTGCTTGAGGAACTCGTATCTGTGCACGGTCTTGTAGTTTCCATCTATATAGTGGCAGTCGCCTATGTGACAGCCGGTCATCATGACGCCGTCCGCGCCCCTAAGAAACGCCTCTAAAACGAAGTTCGGGTCTATCCTGCCGCTGCACATGAATCTGATCACCCTCATGTTGGGAGGGTATTGCAGCCTCGATGTCCCGGCCATGTCGGCCGCGCCGTAAGAGCACCAGTTGCACAGGAACGCCACGATCTTTGGCTCGAACGTCATTGCATCGCCCCCTTTAGCAAAGCCTTGATCTTCTCCTTTTCCTGATCATATGTGAAACCTTTCATGGAAATCGCGTTCGATGGACAGAATGCCGCGCATGTGCCGCACCCCTTGCATGAGACCTCTATTACCTCCATATGGGTGCCGTCATCCGACATCTTCAACGCCTTGTATGGGCATAGCTTCTCGCACAGCCCGCATGCCGCGCATTTTGTCTCGTCTATCGTGGACGTGGTGGGTTGGACCCTGTACTTGCCTCCCCCCATCACTATGGCGGCCCTTCCAGCCGCGGAAATGGCCTGGGAGAGGGATTCCTCGACACTCTTCGGATACTGACAGGCCCCGGCAATGAATACGCCGTCCAGTGCCGTGTCAAGCGGGGCAAGCTTGAGATGGGCCTCGGCATAGAAACCCGTGGGCGCCGCTGATGCCTTGAACAGC
>Ga0116164_10003290_pt1 | contig 11115 bp, 10 predicted proteins | sample AD_UKC109_MetaG_FD_89888 | JGI IMG/M metagenome (GOLD analysis project Ga0116164, IMG submission 89888) | Active sludge microbial communities of municipal wastewater-treating anaerobic digesters from Hong Kong - AD_UKC109_MetaG | ecosystem: Engineered > Bioreactor > Anaerobic > Digestate... | reverse complement strand
AGGTGAAGGAAAACTCCCGGGAGACCGTGGAATATGCCATCCGCCTGCCCGGAACCGATGACATGCCGGATTCCCAGGTATGGCTGCCCATCGACTCGAAATTCCCCCAGGAGGACTATCTGCGCCTTGTCGAGGCCGCGGATAAAGCGGATACCGAAAACGTTCAGAAGGCAACAGCCGATCTGCTGCGCGCTGTACAGGTCTCTGCCAGGGAGATCAGCGAAAAATATCTCTGTCCACCAAGTACAACAGATTTTGCGATCATGTTCCTGCCCACCGAAGGCCTGTATGCAGAGGTGCTCCGGCAGCCGGGCCAGGTGGAGGATATTCAACAGAAATATAGAATCGTTATTGCAGGCCCCACAACTCTGACTGCTATTTTGAGTTCTCTCCGCATGGGATTCCAGACACTAGCCCTGGAAAAACGATCCCATGAAGTCTGGTCGATCCTCGCTGCGGTCAAGACCGAGTTCGGGAAGTTCGGAGACGTTCTTACCAAAGTCAAGCGCCAGCTGAATACCGCTTCGAATACGATTGATGAGACAGAAAGACGGACCAGGGCAATGACGAGAAAGCTCCGTGATGTGGAGCAACTGCCGGATAACGAATCCACCCGACTGCTGGGGCTGAATGAACCCGTCGAGGATATCCTGATGGAAGACGAGGGTGAATGCTGACAGATTAAAAAATCAGGCACTGGGCATTAGGCTCTTGGCGCGGGGGAAAGAAGATAAAACCAAGGGCTTGAGGTATAAGGTTTACGGTGTAGGGCTGAAGGATAAAGAACAGAATTCAGTAGTCAGAAGTCAGAATCCGGAATAAGAAACCAAAAACTATTAGAGTGTTTGTTCATCCAATCTTGTTGGCAAGTCGAGCAGGAAAGCGCAATATCTCTAGATTATTGACATAAGTTGGAACAATAACCAGCAGGGATGTTCCCTTGGATGTGCCTAGTCGTCCGCTTCTAAAAGACTTTGAACCTTAAAGAGTATGATGTGTGCCGGTGAGGGCTTTACCAGATAGAGGTTTGCCCCTGCATCAAAGGCAAGCCGTCTGTTGTCCTGGCCCGCTTCTGTCGTGAGCATGATAATGGGAAGATCCGTGTATTGGGGGTCGTTTCTGATGTTGCCGATCAATTCGATGCCGTCCATGTTCGGCATGTTCAGATCAGTTATGACAAGCTTGGTATCCGGATGCATGGCCAGTTTTTCCAGTGCATCGAACCCGTCACAGGCCTCGATGCAGGTATACCTTCTTGGTTTCAGCGTGTGGACCAGGAGTTTTCTGACTGTTGCCGAGTCATCGACGATAAGTATCTTGTCCATAGTGTGCTCCGCCTATTCCTTTTTATAGCCAAGCGCCCCGGGAAAATGAACCAGCTTGAACGCCCGTGAGATGTTGTGCAGTGATTCGGAGTGGCCGATAAACAGGTAGCCGCCGTGGTTGAGATTGTCGTAGAGCTGTGCAACGAAACGTTTCTTCGCTGTGTCGTCAAAGTAGATGAGCACATTCCTGCAGAATATGATATCAAACCCCCGCATGAGTCGAACACGTTTGCTGTCATTGAAATTCAGATACTGCAATTCAACGAGCATGCGGATCTCGTCTTTTATCGTGTACTGTGAACCGTTTTTGATGAAATACTTCTGCTTTATATCCGGAGGCACTGACCGGAGGGTATATTCATTGTATACTGCGGTTTTGGCTGATCTCAGGGCCTTTTCGCTGATATCGCTCGCAAAAATCTTCACGTTCCATTCACACAGTTTGTTCCGCAGGATCTCCTGGAGGATGATCGCCATGGTGTAGGGTTCATCTCCGGTAGAGCATCCGGCCGACCACAACCTCAGGCTTTTTTCTCCGTTGTCCTGTTTCCTTGCCATGATTTCAGGAAGGGCCTTTTCCTGAAAGGCCTGGATCTGTGGGGGGCTCCTGAAAAAACTCGTTTCATTGGTGGTGACGGAATCGAACAGGCAGCGCAGCTCTTTTCCTGCCTGCGGATCATACTTGAGCATATAGTAGTACTTGTCAAAGTCCGAGAGATTGTTTGCCTTGAGCCTGAGCAAAAGCCGGTTTTCCAGTTGAGGCTTTTTCATGTCCGAGAAATAGATCCCGGACTGCTCGTATATGAAATCCCTCAGCAGCCTGAATGTTTCATCCTTCATCATGGATGCCGGTGCAGAGGTCTTAATCCCTGTCATGTGCAGACTCCTGACTGCCGGGTTCAGAGATCGTGGCAATGTAGCGTCTTACCTCTTCACCGATATTTTCGATCTCAAAGGTGATGCGTTCAAGATCGAGAGAGAGTACCGGATGTCCCATCTGTTTCAGAATATGCCATGCTTCCTGATCTGTCAGAGAGAAAGACATCCTGTCCCCGCCGCAGGAGAATTCCTTTGCCTTTGCCAACAGATCGGAAATGGTGATCAATGAGGTGATATCCTTGTATTGTGCCTCTCCGGGATGATGGTGATGATGATTGATGTCGGCAATATAGCCGGGCAGGTTCCATTTCTGCGCAAGGAAGTGACCGACTTCCATGTGTGTTGTGCCGAGCACCTCCATCTCAGCCGCAAACATGGGACAGTCCACATCGATGGAAAATGCGCGTGCCTCCATGAACTCATCGTGGAAATATTCATCCAGGATGATCTTTCCGATATCGTGCAGCAGTCCGCCCACAAACTCCCTCCCCATAGACTTCATCCCCAATTCCTTATCGATTCGTTTCGCAATAAGTCCGGTTGCGATACAGTGATTCCAGAATGATTCCCGCACGGATTCTCCCTCGCTGCCTTTCGGCGGGAGAATCGAGAGCACGGAGACCGAGGTGGTGATGTTGATGATCTCGTTGAGCCCCATCAGAAGAATAGCTCGATGCAGGGTATCAACCTCACCGGACCCCCTTCTGTAAAAGGATGAATTCGCCATCTTCAAAACCTTGGCAGCGAGAGGGGGATCCTTATAGATGCATTCGGAAACATCTTTAATGGATACATCCGGTCTGCGGGACAGCCCGATGACCTCAATAGCGACCGCCGGCAGGGTGGGGAGCTCTTCAATATTTTTAATCGTCTCAAAAACAGAATTATCCATGGTAACAGCCCTCCCCCTGTATGTTATCCATTGCCTCTGCGACTGCACGGGCGACATCGAGGTTGTCGTCGTCCATAAATACCTCCAGCTCGCCCAGCAGTGATTCCTCCTCCCATTCACCAAGGGCTTTCGCGGCTGATATTCTCAGGAAATCAGGCCCGCTCTTCAGGATATTCAAGAGCCTGCACTTTGCATCTTCGTCCAGGAATTTCCCCAGTGCTTCGATGGCATGATACGCGGTCCATATCTCGTCACTCAAGGTTGCATCCTCCAGATACGACCTGAGGTATTTGATCTTCCTCTGTCCGATAATATTTATCGCCAGATGACGGATCTCGTCGAGCTCATCGTTCAGCAGAGCCATAAGGAGGTCTTGTTCGATCGGCAGCTCGTCATCTTTGATGATCTTAACCGCAGCCATTCGCGCCTGAGGGGCCTGATCGCGCACCATGGCCTGTACGGCATCCCCCAATTGTCTGCTTTCCATGTCATCAAGACCATTAAGCGCCATGATCCGTACCTGAGTATCAGAATCACCGAGCAGGTCCACAAAGGTCCCTTCAGCAGGTTCGCCGCCAATGGATGCGATTGCCTCAAGGGCCACATCCCTTACATCAGGATACGGGTGCTTGAGAAAAGGGGTCAGCTCTTTGATATCGTCGGGATGACCGATGGTCCCCAAGGCACGAAGGCAGGACGATATTACATGGCCGTCCCGGTCATGTATAAGTTGCAGCAGGGTCTCCCTGCTTGCAGGGCCGCCTATTTCTGCGATGGCATCGGTCATGGCCCTCTTCACATATCCCTGAAAGCCATGAACCCGTTGTGCGATTTCACGACTTTCCTTCTCAGTACCGATTTTTGCGAGAATCTGTGAAGCCATGATCTGGCTTTTCTCATCCTGGTCGAGCAGTCCGATCATCATCCCGGAATCGCCCAGACGTATCAGTGCAGCCTTGAGATCTTCCCATTTATCCATCTGGGTGTCCGGCTCCACTTTTCTTGCCAGATCAATGAGATAGAGGGAACTCTGATGGTCACCGATGACGGACAGCGCCTGAAGGATAGCGTGCTGGAAATCTTCGTCAGCATCGGCAAGATGGACTTCAAGGATATTCCTGATGAGGCGCTTGTCATCTTCGGGCAGTAATGCGACAGCATCGATGGGCATGATTTTCAGCAGTGTCTGGGCAATGGAGATCGCCACATACTCGTTTGCATTCTTGAGTAAATCGAGAAGGGGCCGTATGGTCCGTTCAGAACAGATCTCTCCGAGTGCCTCGAGGATGGAGCACACCGTGATCTCATCTTGTGACCAGCGGCTGAGTTCATCGAGGAGAAAATCCACAATGTCTTCATGAGGTATTTTTGCAAGAGACTCGATGAGAGAGAAACGAATCCACTCCTCATCGTTGATGAGTTGTTTCAGATGGTTGAATGCTCTGGGATCCCCAAGTTGTCCAAGGGATATGACCGCAGCATTGCGGACATTGGGATTCGTATCGTAGAGCCCTTCGATCAAAGTATCCAGGCTCTCTGTACTGCCTATGCTTCCGAGAATGTCCAGAACAAACAGGCGAATGTTATCGGTCGGGTCTTTCGCAATGGTATGGAGGATGTCGAGACCGTCTTCTCCGATCTTGCGCAGGATGTCGATCGCCATGTTTCGTATTGCAGGTATCTCATGGTTTAAAAGAGGGACCATCTTTTCAACTGCGCCCCTTCCTCCGAGCATGATGAGTGCATTCTGGGCCGCATCCCTCACACCGTTATTGGAGTCCTTGAGTAAGACCTCGAGTCTGTCAAAGGTCTCCTCTCCACTGAAACCGGCGAGCAGGGTCGCTGCTTCGCGCCTCAGAGAGGAATCATCTGACGCAATCATTGTATCAATCTTTGTCAGGTCCATAGGCACTCCGCGGGTCTGTCTCGATCAAGTTCTCCGGCATAATCACCCTTTGTGTCATAACCTTTCCACATATCATCTCTCATACGCCTCTAACGGATCTCATATTGAATAAAAGCGACGTCCTTTACCTTGAAATTCTGCAAGTCCTGTTTCAGCATTTCCGCCAGCTCGTTCTTTGAATATATTTGTGCATTGGTGGAGAGCCTCTCCAGGATGAGGCTGCGAACAGCAAATATCGTGCTTTCAATGTTTGCCGCTGTTCCGGGTGTTATCTGGAGGCTGAGTTGTGCGAGGAGCACCCCGGATGTGTGAGGGCTTTGCGTGTTGAGCAGGATCATGAACGGATCGAGGACGATATCGCCTTCAGGCGAATACATAGTTTCAGGTTCGCGCACCTCCACGTATCTGTCAGGGACGGGTGCAGGAGTGATTTTACGCTGTGTGTTCCAGAGAATAACCCCTGAGGCGATCAGGATGATCCCTACAATGGATGCAATAATGAGCCCCTTGAATCGCTGATTGGTACCTTTCGGCGTTTCTACTGTATCGTCCGGGGGGAGTTGTTCTTTTTGAGAACTGCCGTTATACTCTTCATCACTCAGGGAGATTCCGTCTTTGTCGAGTTCGGCCTTGTCTTTTTCAAAGAAGATACCGTCCTTGTCGAGTTCGGCTTTTCTCTCTCCATGATTCGACACGCCAACCCCTATTTATTGAATATCTGATTCATCTTCTGGCCGAGAGTCTCTGCAGTGAAAGGCTTGACGATATAGTTGCTCACACCGGACTTGACAGCCTCAATGATATTTTCCTGTTGTGCCTCGGCGGTTACCATGAGAAAAGGGATGTCCTTGAGTGCATCGTCCGCCCTGACTGCCTTGAGCAATTCAAGCCCGGTCATCTTCGGCATATTCCAGTCGGACACGATCATGTCGATCTTTTCTTTCTGCAAGATGTCAAGCGCAGTGGATCCATCATCTGCCTCGACAATATTATTAAAATCCAGTTGCCTGAGTATGTTCTTAACAATTCTGCGCATTGTTGAAAAATCATCAACAACAAGGATTTTTATGCTCTTGTCTGCCGCCATAACTGCCTCCGCGATCTTTTTTATTAGATCGAGATATTGTCCATAAATCTTTAGCCCATGATCTCTTTGAAGACTTTTTGCATCTTTGACCGAAGCCTTAAGATTGCCTTGGTATGTATTTGAGATACCCTTGACTCGGTAAATTTCAGTACATGGCCGATTTCCTTCATGGTAAGCTCATCATAGTAGTACAGTGAGATGACCATCCGTTCCTTTTCCGGGATTGACTGAATGGCCTGGGCCACCATGTCTCTCACCTCGGCATATCTGATCTTATGGGAGGGCCAGTCCCGCTCGTCCTGCAGGATATATTCAAGGAGGTTCCTCTTGGAAAGATCGGAATCGTCTTCTCCCAAATCATCGAGGCTGAGCAATGATACCGATGCCGTCTCGGAGAGAAGCTTATGAAAGCTGTCAATATCGATCTTCATCTCATGGGCCACTTCCTCATCGCTCGCAGGTCTTCCGAGATTATACTCGAGCCTGGAATATGCATCTTCCACCTTGCGGGCCTTCTGCCTGACAGAGCGCGGAACCCAGTCCATGGACCGCAGTTCGTCAAGGATGGCTCCCCTGATCCTGAACTCGGCATATGTCTTGAACTTGATCTGCTTGGACGCGTCGAATTTTTCAATGGCATCGATCAGGCCGATGACCCCTGCATTGATAAGATCGTTCAAATCGATATGGGGTGGGAGCCTGATGGCAATACGGCTGGCGATGTACTTGATCAACGGTGAAAACTCGTTGATTACCTTTGCCCTGATATTCGGATTGAGCTTCTGGTCTTCAGTAAGGTCTGGAAATGCTATATCCTGCATGATTCAACCCCTTTACTCACCTGGTTTATAAGCATTCTTTTCAGGAAGAACTGGATATTGCCGTTGCTCTGCGTGTCCTTCTCGCGTTCCAGATGCCTTACAATCCGTTCGAGCCGTTTTGAGGCCTCCCCCGAAGGGTTCACCCCGACAAAAGCCTTCTGCCCCTTAATACACTCGGTAATACCGGCATCACTGGGAATTGATCCGAGCATATCAAGCGAAACATCCCCTAAAAACCTCTCACATACCATAGTCAATTTCCTTGCCACTTGATCTCCCTCCACTTTGGACGAAACATTGTTTACAATAAGGTCGAAGCGTTTTATCCCGTAGCGTTTTCTCAACACCTTGATGAGTGCATATGCATCGGTGATGGATGTGGGTTCTGCGGTGACGACAACGATGATTCTCTGGGCTGCAGTGTTAAAATACATAACATTTTTTGATATTCCTGCACCTGTATCGATGAGCATGTAGTCTATGTCCTGCTCGAAATAATCCAACGAGTTCATCAGACAGAGTTGCTGTTCATGGGACAGGTCAACCAGTTCCTGGATGCCTGAAGATGCAGGGATGATCTGTATCCCTTCCGGACCCTCTATCAGGATATCCTCCAGGTGGCACTGCCCCTCCAGGACGTGCTTTATGTTGTATTTCGGGGTCAGTCCGAGCATGACATCTATGTTCGCAAGGCCGAGATCCGCATCGAGAACCAGAACCTTGTTCCCTTTCGCAGCAAGCAGGATGGCCATGTTTACCACAATGCTCGTTTTCCCGACTCCGCCCTTGCCGGAGGTCACTGACAGTACCTTCGGAGAGGCGGCGGCGGTTTGCCCTCGTTCAAAGATTTTTCTCAATGTATGCGCCTGATCTTTCATGATATATCTCCGAGACATCGTTCTATGATGCGTGCAGAAGATGCTCCCTCAATATCTTCCGGAACCCTCTGTCCGTTCGTGATATATGAGATAGGGATCCGGTAGAGGAGACTGTGGGTGATCATGGATCCGGTGTGCAGAGCTTCATCCTCTTTAGTGAATATCATTCTATCTATTCCAATTCTTGAGAAGGTCTTCGTTGTTGTGTCCATCTCGCTGTCTCTAGTTGCAACCGGCATAAGGAGAAACTTGCAGGGAGAAATGCCGTCAATGTATTGACTCAGCTGGGAGATATAATCGTTGCAGAACGGGGATCTTCCCACCGTATCCACAAGGATGACATCCATTGAATCGAGCTGAGAAAGAGCGGTTCTGAATTCTGAAACAGTTGTAACAGAGATAAAGGGGATATTCAAGATCTTCGCATAGATTCGGCCCTGGTCTATTGCACCGATCCTGTAGGTGTCCAGGGTTATCAGCCCTACGTTCCTTCCCTCGTGCAGGACCGAGTTGGCAGCTATCTTTGCCATGGTCGTTGTCTTGCCCACCCCTGTCGTTCCAAGAAGTACCCACACCTTTTCCTTCGGGGCCGGGGTCGTCTTGACAAGTTTCTTCAGGAGGTCTTTTATGGTGTCAGCCTGAGCTTTATCGCCAAGCTTGGACAGGACGAGATCAACCAGATGAGGCCTGATCCCTTTTTTGATAAGGCGGGACCGCAGCGGATTTTTCTCATGCAGCTTGTATCCGCTGTGTTCGATCAGCTCCTTCATCATGGCCTTGAGCTCGATGATTTCATCGTTGACCGGATGAGGGGATTTGAATGCAGCCAGCACCGGGCTCGGTTGAGGCTGGAGTATCGGCTGTGACGATGCATGGCCTTTTATGTGATAGTCAAATGTCTCCGCATCATAGTCTATTGCTGCAGTGACCTCTATCATGGGCCGGGCCGTCATGCCGAAAGTTTCATCGAGGATCTCTCTCTTTGAGATGATGACTGCATCGCTGCCCAGATCATGTTTTATCTGAGAGAGAACATCCTTCATTGATGCTGCCTTGAATGTCTTAATTTGCATCGACTCTTACCATCCCCAAATTTTTAATTGTTACGTCAGGTGGGATCTCATTGTGCGAGAGCACCACAAGGTCCGGCATATAACGCTCTGTCAGACGTTTCATGTAAGTTCTGCTCAGAGGTGATGTAAGCAAGATCGGAATCATTCCCTTTTTACCCACGTTGCTCACCTCCTTGTTCAACGTCATTAATATCTTCTGTGATTTGTCTGGATCTAATGCAAGATACGAACCATGTTCGGTATGCTGGATAGAATTTGATATCATCCCGTCTATAGTGGGGTCCAGAGCCAGTACATTGATGGTATTCCCCTGAACATACGGTGTTGAGATGATGCGCATGAGGGTTTGTCTGACGTATTCCGTCAAAATATCAGGATCCTTTGTCATGGCCCCGTAATCTGCAAGTGTTTCCAGGATCGAGAGGATGTTCTTGATGGAGACCTTTTCTCTGAGGAGATTTTTCAGTACTCGCAGGACAACGCCGGCAGGGAGAGTCCCCGGTATGAGGTCTTCCACAACCTTGGGATGCGATCTGGACACCGTATCGAGAATCGACTGGAGCTCCTGCCTGCCGAGGAGATCATAGGCATTGGACTTGATGGCTTCGGTGAGATGGGTCGCAATAACCGTCGAGGTATCCACCACCGTCAGACCGGCAAGCTGTGCCCGTTCGCTGTCGGCCTTCTTGATCCACAGCCCCGGGAGCCCGAACGCCGGTTCCTTCACCGGGATGCCCGGCAGGTCTATTTCCACATCCTCGGGATTCAAGACCATGAGCCGGTCCACCATGGCCTCCGAACGGGCTATTTCAGAGCCTTTCAGCATGAGTTTGTATTCGTTGGGTTTCAGATCCAGGTTGTCCCTGACATGGATGGGCGGCACAATGATGCCCAGTTCCGAGGCAACACTGCGGCGCATCCCTTTTATACGTGTCAAAAGTTCGCCACCCTGAGAAGTGTCCACCAGCGGGATCAGGCCGTAGCCGATCTCAAATTCCAGGATATCCATGGGAAGGAGTGCCTCCGGGGAGATCTCCTCCTCCTGCGGTGGTTCCTCTTCAGGGAGTTCCTCTTTCTGAAAGCGGAGGCTTATCCAGCCTATTGCTCCCATCAGTGAAGCGATTGCAAGGAATGAGATATGCGGCATGCCTGGTACGAGGCCGAAGAAGAAGATAATCCCGGCTGCGGAAAACAGTGCCATGGGCTGAAAGGAAAGCTGCTCAGAGAGGAGTCTCCCGATGGATTTGTCCGCCGCCGACTGGGTCACGATAATACCTGCAGCCGAGGAGATGATGAGGGCAGGTATCTGGGACACCAATCCGTCACCGATGGTGAGCGTCGTGTATGTGGTCAGGGCCTCGGCAAAGGGCATTCCATTCTGCAGCACACCGATAATGATGCCGCCGATGATGTTGATAAAGGTGATGACAATCCCTGCAATGGCATCCCCGCGTACGAACTTGGTGGCTCCATCCATGGCCCCGTAAAATTCCGATTCTCTCCTGATCTGATCTCTGCGCTCTCGTGCCTCTTCCTCAGTGATCATGCCGGCATTGAGGTCTGCATCGATGGCCATCTGTTTTCCCGGCATGGCATCCAGGGTGAATCGTGCAGTGACCTCACCTATCCGGGTTGCACCCTTGGTGATCACCACGAAATTGATGAGGACGAAGATGGCGAAGACCACAAGGCCCACTACATAACTCCCGCCCACGACGAATTGACCGAATACGTTGATCACTCTGCCGGCAGCGAGGTTTCCCTCCGATCCATGGAGAAGGATCAGTCGTGTGGAGGCAATGTTCAGTGAAAGCCTGTAGAGGGTCACCACGAGGAGGAGCGAGGGGAATACGGAGAAGTGAAGGGGGTTCGTGGTGTACATGCTTACCATGAGAATGATGATGCCGATGGTAATGCTGAAGGTGAGCAGGATGTCGAGGAAAAAGGTGGGGAGCGGAACAAGAACGATGATCATCACCATCAGAACGCCGATGGCCATGATGAGATCACTCGCTATCTTTCGATCCAATCCGAACGGTAAAGCTACATTCTGTGCCATTTATCGAACACCTGCCTTGAGTTTGTAGACGTAAGCGAGTATTTCAGCCACGGCCTTGTACCACTTCTCCGGGATGATATCGCCGATCTCAACGGTTTTATACAAAGCCCGTGCCAAAGGCTTGTCTTCGACGATGGGAATATGTGATGTTCGTGCGATTTCCTTGATTTTCTCTGCCAGTATTCCCGCTCCCTT